>ENA-ORUG01001452-ORUG01001452.1-human-gut-metagenome-genome-assembly--contig:-NODE-1452-length-20748-cov-16.314599_pt1 | contig 20748 bp, 20 predicted proteins | sample MGYA00242079_ERZ509207 | MGnify/ENA primary metagenome ERZ509207 (study PRJEB26280, sample SAMEA2338780) | human gut metagenome | biome: human gut; feature: human-associated habitat; material: faeces...
TGCTGGGCATTGTACTGATCGTTCTGGGGCTGTACTCCCTCTCTTGGCGGCTGTCCGTTGCCTGGTACGGAAAGGCAGAGCAGTAAAATGAAGAAAAGTCAGATCGCGGGTATCCTGTTCGGTGTTGCTATGGGCGTTTTGTTCAGCGTGTCGATGGGGACAGTGGGTTTTGTGCTGGGCGCCAGCTTTGCAATTCTGGGCATGGTGATGTTCAAAGGATTGGATGACCCACAGGATAAAAAGTAAGCTGCAAAAAAGAGCGCCGCCCCTGCAGGAGAATCTTCTCTGGCAAGGGCGGCGCTGTATTTATTTTTCGGGCTTTTCGGCGTTTTTCTGTGCGTCTTCCAGCTCCTCCACCCGCTTTTGCAGGGCGGTGATCTTGTCGTCCATTTTCAGGAACGTCCAGACCAGCACGGCCAGCACCAGCGCGGGAGGAACGACCATCCACAGGGACTGCTGACACCAGAGCAGCAACGAATAGCCGCCGAACACGGTAAAGAGGAACACGGCAAACAGGCTTGCAGCCAGTACAGCAAAAAATCCCATATAAATGCCCTCTCTCGGCTTATTCCTCGGTCTCGTCCTCTTCGTCCGGGTCCAGCTCGATGCTGAACACGGCTTTCTTCAGTTTGCCGCAGCCCTGCGCCTTCAGGCCGGATTTATAGGGCTCTCCGGCCAGATACAGGGCAAACCGCCCCTCGCACAGCATTCCGGCAATGCTGGTGCCTGCGGTACCCACGGTGGTGTCGGTGGCTTCGTCGGTGGGCTTTGTCGGGGTCAGCTCTGCAAGGCTCACCTCAAACAGCTCGCTGCCGTCCAGATCGGTCTCCAGCGTGATGTGGTTGTCGTGACGCTGGAACAGCGCTTTATCGGAAGTCAGCGGTGTGACAGTGCTCACAGTGACCACAGCCTTTTCGCTGTCGATGCGGGTGCGTCCGGCGGGCAGGGTGGTGATGTCCCGCGCCATGATATACTCAATGACGGTGTCGAGGTTGTCGCTCACGCCCAGATAGTTGGGCAGGTTGTTCAGGGTATCGTAGATCATAGAAGAACTCCTTTATCGTGCAAAACAAGGTTCACCGCCTGCATATAGCACAGACGGTGAACCGGAATTTTAAATTTTATTCTGCGTCCTTCGGGTCGGTCATCAGCTCTTTGATGCTGGGCACCACGCCGCCCAGATTCTGAAGCTCCGAAGGAATGATGATCTTGGTTGCCTTGCCGTTGGCCACCTTGGCCAGAGCTTCCAGACTGCGGATGGCCAGAACCTTATCGCTGGGCATGGCCTCGTTCAACAGGCGGATGGCGTCGGCGTTGGCCTTCTGCACGGCCAGAATGGCCTGTGCTTCGCCCTCGGCTTCCAGAATGCGCTGCTGCTTCACAGCATCCGCGCGCAGGATGGCGGCTTCCTTTTCGCCCTCAGCGGCGGTAATGGCGGCCTGCTTTTCACCGTCGGCTTTCAGGATGACGGCGCGCTTTTCGCGCTCAGCCTTCATCTGCTTCTCCATGGCTTCCTGAATTTCACGCGGCGGGATGATGTTCTTCACCTCCACGCGGTTCACCTTGATGCCCCACTTGTCGGTGGCTTCGTCCAGGATGGCGGTGATCTTGCCGTTGATGACATCGCGGCTGGTCAGGGTGTGGTCCAGCTCCATTTCGCCGATGATGTTGCGCAGGGTGGTGGCGGACAGGCTTTCGATTGCCGCAATGGGCTGGTTGACACCGTAGGTGTAGAGCTTGGCATCCATCACCTGAAAGAACACCACGGTATCGATCTGCATGGTAACGTTATCGCGGGTGATGACCGGCTGAGGGGGAAAGTCTGCCACCTGCTCCTTCAGGCTCACCTTTTTGGCGATGCGCTCGATGAAGGGAATCTTAATGTGCAGGCCTGCCGACCATGTGTCGGAGTAGCTGCCCAGCCGCTCAACGACATACACCTTGGACTGGGGCACGATGACGATATTGGTGATGATCACCAGCAGGACGACAAAGACCAGCGCGAGGATCAGAAAAAACATGACCATAGTGGTTCTCCTTTTTCAGATGGGTGCAACGTTTCAGCGCAGAACGCAGATCACGCTCTGCGGCTTTCGGTCAATACGGGCTCCACGATGAGCAGGGTGCTGTGCAGTTCGGTCACACGGCAGCGCTGCCCGGGGGTGAGAATGTCGCCGGGAGTGGCGCAGCGGGCATTCCAGTCCACGCCGTCCAGTCGCACACGGCCCGGTAGGTCGGCGGTGACGGTGGTCAGCACGGTGGCCTCCCGGCCAAGGTTTCGGTCGCCATTGGTGGGGGTGATTTTCTGGCGCAGCTTTGCAGCCAGCGGCCGGAACGCCAGCAGGCACAGAATGCTTACCACGATGAACACCAGGGCCTGCGCCCGGAACGAATCCGTGAACAGGCAGGTGAGCAGGGCGGCAGCTGCGCCGACGGCGAACCAGACGGAGGTCATGCTGAAGGTGGAAGCCTCCAACAGCAAAAAGCCCACCACGGCAGCCAGCCAGAGAAATGGAACAGGGTTCATGGTTCTCCCTCCTTATGCCCCTATTATAGAGTATCCCCCGGGTGGAAGGTCAAGCGTTTTTTACTGGAACGTTGCGCAGAAAACGAAATAAAGAACAAAATAAATGAAAAGCAGTGCAAGATGTAGTTTGCGGATACGGCCCTTTGTGTGAAAATGCAACAACGGGCGGCCCGCAGGCTGCCCGTTGTTGCGAAAATAAAAGATAAAATTTCCTCTGAATGTGCCCAGAGCGAACGCGGCGGGCATTCAAATCGTTTTTACTTGATATCGTAATAGCTGTGGTTCGGGTTATGCCCGTTCTCCTCCACCACGATGGTAAAGCCCATGGGGTTCACCTCCGTGTGCTTGCCGGAAGCCAGCGGCTCCACGATGATGTGCTCCGAGCGGTTCACGATGATCTCGGCGGTTTCCGCTTCGCCTACGCGCTGGTAGTGCAGGATGCCGTCCTGCGCCCGCAGCACCCGCAGCTCACCGGTGCGGAAGGCCTCGCAGCTGTGGCGCAGCTGCGCCAGCTGTGCCAGCACCGGCTTCAGGCGCTTTTCGTGGCTGTCCCAGCAGAAGAAGGCACGGTTGAAGGGGTCGCGGTAGCCCTGCATCCCGATCTCATCGCCGTAGTACAGGCAGGGCACGCCGGGCAGCGTGTAGATGATGGCATAGGCCATGCGCAGGCGCAGCATCCCTTCCTCGTAGGCTTCGCCGGTCACACAGCGGCCGCTCTGCCACTCGCGGCCACGGCCGTTGGCGGGCTCGTCTGCAATGACGGTGAGGGCGCGTTCGGTGTCGTGGGTGGAGAGAAAGTTCAGCGCAGTGTCCATGGCAGGGGCGGGATAGTGCTCACAGATGGACAGAATTTCGCCCATGGCCTGCTCGGCGGGCTTACCCTTTACAAAGTCCAGCACAGCGTTCTTGAAGGGGTAATTCATCACGCTGTCCAGCCCCTTGCCCAGCAGATAGGTGCGGCGCTGGCCAAAGCCGTATTTGGTGGTGGCGTCCTCCCACACCTCGCCCAGCAGGAACTTCTCCGGGCTGACCCGCTTGACAGCGGCGCGGATCTTTTCAATAAAGTCGTCCGGCAGCTCGTCGGCCACATCCAGACGGAAGCCTGCGGCACCGCGCCGCAGCCATGTGTCAATGACACCGCCCTCGCCGGTGATGAACTCCACATAGGAGGGATTCTCTTCGTTCACCTCGGGCAGGGTCTCGAAGCCCCACCAGCTGCGGTAGCCGCCCTTATACTTGGGGTCAAAATCGTACCAGCTGCGGTAGGGGGAGTTGGGGTCGCGGTAAGCGCCGCCGTCACCATAGCGGCCTTCGCGGTTGAAATAGCGGCTGTCGGAACCGGTGTGGCTGAACACACCGTCCAGCACGATGCCAATGCCGTACTTGGCGGCCTCGCGGCAGAGCACCTCGAACTCCTCGTTGGTGCCCAGCAGTGGGTCTACGTTGAGATAGTCGGCGGTGTTGTAGCGGTGGTTGGAATGCGCCTCAAAGATGGGGTTGAGGTAAAGGTAGTCCACCCCCATCTCCCGCAGATAGGGCAGTTTGATACGGATGCCTTCCAAGTCGCCGCCGAAATAGTCCTCGTTCAGGTGGCCGCCGGTCTCGTTGGGCTGCCAGAAGGGTTCGGCGTGTTTGTCGGCCTGATACAGCCGGTCCGGGAAAGGCATGGGCTTGTTCTCAATGCCCTCGCAGAACCGGTCCGGGAAGATCTGATAGAACACCTTGCCCTTGATGCACTCCGGGGTCTGGAAACCGGCATCGTAGACGGTGATCTGCCACTTTTCGCCTTCCTGCCAGCTGACAACGCCGCAGTTGTCCGGCCCGCGGTAGATGCGGCGGAAGTCGGTGTAGAGGTCGAAGTAGTAGAAGTACAGGCCCGGGTCGTTCAGCGGCAGCTCCACGGAAAAGTGGTTCTGCTGGGGGGTCTGGCCGTCGAACTTCATGCGGTAGTGCACCGGCACGTCATATTTTCCCTCTTTCTGGAGCACCAGATGAGGATCGACATAGCCCAGCTCTTCCGGGATGCACAGGGTCAAACGTACGGTCTGACCGGCCCGCAGTGCGCCAAAGGGCTGCTTAAAATAGGGGTCGTAGCTATTGAACAGACAAGACAAAGCAGGGCCGTCCTTTCTCAAAAAAGCCCCGGCGGGCCAAACGCCGCCGGGGCAGATGGATTTTTTAAGGGAAAATTACTTGCCCATGGGCACCGGGGAAGCGTACCAGATGTCGTGTGCGTAATCCAGCACAGAGCGGTCGGCGCTGAAGATGCCGCTGTTGGCAATGTTCTTCAGGCTCATGTGTGCCCACTTTTCGCGGTCGGCATACAGCTTCTGCAGGTCGGCCTGTGCGCGGCGGTAATCCTTGAAGTCGGCCATGACCATATACGGGTCGCTGCTGCGCAGGTTCTCGGTCACTTCGTGGAAGTTCTCGCCGTTCCAGCCGCGCTCCAGGAAGTTCAGAGCGTTGTTGGCAACATCGTCGCCCATGATGAAAGCGTTGGGATGGTAGCCCACCTGCTTGAGGTTGTTCACCTCAGGGGTCAGCATACCGAAGATCAGCTCGTTCTCCTTGCCGGCAGCGTCTGCGATCTCCACGTTTGCGCCGTCCAGAGTGCCCAGAGTGATAGCGCCGTTCAGCATGAACTTCATGTTGCCGGTACCGGAAGCCTCGGTGCCGGCCAGAGAGATCTGCTCAGAGACCTCGGCGGCGGGCATCAGGTGCTCGCTCAGAGAGACGCAGTACTCTTCCAGATAGACCACGCGCAGCTTGTCGCGCACAGCGGGGTCGTTGTTAATGAGGTCGCCCAGCTTGCAGATCATGCGGATCATCTGCTTTGCCATGTAGTAGCCGGGAGCAGCCTTTGCACCGAAGATATAGGTCTTGGGGATGAAGTCGGCGTTGGGGTTCTCCTTCAGGTACAGGTACTGGGCAGCGATGTTCAGCGCGTTCAGGTGCTGGCGCTTATACTCGTGCATACGCTTGACCTGACAGTCAAAAATGGAGTTCGGGTCGATGACCTGACCGGTGCTCTTTGCCAGATAGTTGGCAAAGCTGGTCTTGTTCGTCAGCTTGATCTCGTTCAGGCGCTTGAGAACGGTCTTGTCGTTCTCGAACTTGTTCAGCTTGGACAGATCGGAAGCATCATGCTTGTAGCCGTCGCCGATGGTCTCGTCCAGCAGCTTGCACAGGCCGGGGTTAGAGGCCAGCAGCCAGCGGCGGTAAGCGATGCCGTTGGTCACGTTCTTGAAGGCCTGCGGCTTGAACAGGTAGTAATCGTGGAAGACGCTGTCTTTGATGATCTGGCTGTGCAGCTTGGACACGCCGTTGATGCTGTTGGCGGTGTAGGCGCAGATGTTTGCCATGCGGACCTGGTTGTCGCCGATCAGAGCCATGTAGTTGATCTTGCCCTCGTCGCCGGGGAATGCCTTCTCCAGCTCCTCGCGGGCACGGCGGTTCATCTCGACCACAATCTGGTAGATGCGGGGCAGGGTCATCTTGAAGATGTCCACATTCCACTTCTCCAGAGCCTCGGCCATAACGGTGTGGTTGGTGTAGGCAAAGACCTTCTGGCAGATCTCAAAGGCCTTATCCCAGTCAAAGCCGCACTCATCCAGCAGGATGCGCATCATCTCGGGGATGGCCAGCGTGGGATGGGTGTCGTTCAGCTGGATGGCGACCTTGTCGGCCAGATTCTCCAGCGTGCCGTAGGTGGACAGGTGGTTCTGCACGATATCGCCGATGGATGCGGCAGAGAGGAAGTACTGCTGGCGCAGGCGCAGGATCTTGCCCTCAATGTGGTTGTCGTTGGGGTACAGCACCTTGGAGATCAGCTCGGCGCTGGCGTTCTTGCTCATGGCAGTGTTGTAGTTGCCCAGAGAGAAGCTGGACATATCAAAGTCAGGAGCCTTGGCCTGCCACAGGCGCAGCTTGGCAACGCCCTTGCCGTCGTAGCCCTGCACATACATGTCGGAGGGTACAGCCATAACGCTGTTGTAGTTGGTGTGCTGGATATAGTGGAAGCCGTGATCCCAGTTCTCGCGGATCTCGCCGTCAAAGCGGACCTCGATGGCCTGATCGGGGTGGCTCTTCAGCCAGACCTGACCGCCGGGCAGCCAGTTGTCAGCGCGCTCCTGCTGCCAGCCGTCCACGATCTTCTGCTTGAAAATGCCGTATTCGTACAGGATGGAGTAGCCGGTGCCGCAGATGCCGGTGGTGGCCATGCCGTCCAGATAGCAGGCAGCCAGACGGCCCAGACCGCCGTTGCCCAGGCCAGCATCGGGCTCTTCCTCAAAGATGCCCTCGATGTTGATGTCGGCATCAGCCAGCACCTTCTGGGCAACATCTTCCAGACCCAGGTTGAACAGGCTCACCTTCAGGCTGCGGCCCATCAGGAACTCCATGCAGAGGTAGTATACCTGCTTGGTACCGGTGCCAATGGCCTTGGACTGGAACTTCTGGTGGTTCTCACTCATCATCTGACGGCAGATCAGGGCAAGAGAGCGGTAGATCTGCTGCTTGGAAGCAACGCTCAGATCCACGCCGTACTCGCTGGTCAGCTTGTCCTGAAGAATTTTTGCAAATTCTTTTGTAGTCATAAGGAACTCCTATCCGCACACACACTTGTGCTGTTTTGAAATATCGCAACAGGGAATCTCTCCTCTTTCCCTCTCCCTGTTACCACAACAAGAACATTATAATCAGTTCTATTCGTAAATGCAAGGAAAAACGCCGATTTTTGCCGTAACTGACATTTTTGTCACAATCTTTCTGGTAAATATGCAAAAAATTCAAAAATAACACTTTCTCTTGGAGCGCATTTATATTATAATAAGAAGTGAACGGTTGTCCCGGCGGGGGCAAAAGCGTGCACCGGGGCAGGAAACTCGGCCACAAACTCCGCTCAGAGTAATTATTAGTGAGGATACGATGGTTAATAAAGTGAGAGTGACCATTGCGGGCGCGCCCTATGCGATCGCAACGACGGATTCCGAAAAGTATATCGCCTCTCTGGCCAAACGGCTGGATGAGGATATCACCAAGCTGCTGGACACCAACGAAAACCTTTCGGTGACCAAGGCGGCGGTGTTCTGCGCCATGGATTATCTGGACGAGTACAAAAAGAGCACCGGCAGCGCCGAGAATATGCGCAGCCAGATCCAGGATTATATTGCCGATGCCACCAGGGCAAAGCTGGCGGAGGATAAGGTGAAAACGGAAAATGAAACGCTGCGGCGTGAAAACGATGCCCTGCGGGAGCAGCTGGCACGCCTGCAGGCCAAGCAGAAGGCCGACCGGGAAGCAAAGACGGAAGCGTGAATGGGGGCGCGGTGAGCGCGCCGGAACAAAGGAAGTATTATGCCAAAGATCGAGATCCTTGCCCCGGTGGGCAGTGAAGAGATGCTCCGCGCTGCGGTGTTCAGCGGTGCGGACGCAGTATATCTGGGCTTTTCGGGCTTCAATGCCCGCACAGGAGCCGGAAATTTTGATGCGGACAGCCTGAAAGAGGCAGTCCGGTTCTGCCACGCGCGGGGTGTCAAGGTGCACGTGGCATTGAACACCACCGTTTACGGCGGGGAGCTGGCCGCGCTGGCCGCTGCCGTGAAGGCTGTGGCCGAGAGCGGCGCGGATGCGGTCATCTGCCAGGATCTGGCGGTGGCACAGCTCATCGGGCGGATCGCCCCCGACCTGCCCCGCCACGGCTCCACCCAGATGAGCGTCCACACCCTGCAGGGCGCACTGGAACTGAAGGAGCTGGGCTTTACCCGGGTGGTGCTGGCCCGTGAGCTGAGCCTGCCCGAGGTGGAGCACATCACAAAGCACTGCGGCATCGAGACCGAGTGCTTTGTCCACGGCGCGCTCTGCATGTGTGTCAGCGGCCAGTGCTATATGTCTGCCTTCCTGGGTGGCCGCAGCGGCAACCGGGGCTCCTGCGCCGGGCCCTGCCGCCTGCCCTTTGAGGCAAACCCGCTGCCCGAGGGCAAGCCGGGCCGTCTGCACCACCTTTCCCTGAAGGATAACTCCGTCATCGACAAGCTGGATCGGATGCAGGCCGTTGGCGTGGCATCGGCCAAAATCGAGGGCCGCCTGCGCACGCCGGAGTATGTGGCGGCGGCGGTCAGTGCCTGTCTGGCAGGCCGCGAGGGCCGCGCCTACGACCGTGACCTGCTGAAAAATGCGTTCAGCCGCTCTGGCTTCACCTCCGGTTATCTGGATGGAAAAATCGACGGTACCATGTTCGGCGTGCGCAGTGAAGCCGATGCGGAGCTGACCAAAAAGACCCTGCCTGCCCTGCGCGAGCTCTACCGCCGCGAGCGCAGCCGGGTGCCGGTGCAGTTCAGGTTGGAGATCGAAGAGGGCGGCGAGAAGCTGACCGTGACCGACGCGGACGGCGACAAGGCCTTTGCCTACGGCGATGCGGAACCGCAGCCTGCCCGCACCGATCCCACCGAGAGCCTGCAGCGCAGCCTTTCCAAGACGGGCGGCACACCCTTTGCGGTGGAAAAGATTGATGTGGAGATGGACGGCGGCCCCTGGTTCGTGCCGGGCAGTGCCGTGAACGAGCTGCGCCGGGATGCGCTGGAGGCCCTGCTGAAAAAGCGGGAGGTCCTGCGCCCCTGGCCGGTACACGAGGCGGAGCCGGATGCCCTGCCCCTGCGCACCCTGCCGCCTCACCGCACCCTGCGTGCCCGTTTTGAAGCTTGGGAGCAGGTGCCGGAGCAGGCCCTGAGCGGGGTGGAGTATCTCATCCTGCCCATTGCCCAGGCCGACCGGGTGCCCCGGGAGTGGCGGGAAAAGACCCTTCTGGAGCTGCCGCGCGTGATGTTCGGTGCGCTGGAGGAGGACACCGCCCGCCGCATTGCCGCCACCCAGGATGCGGGTTTTGCGGGCTATGAGGTAAGCAACATCGCCCACCTGCGGCTCTGCCGTGGCCTGCCGATGACCGGCGGTTTTGGCCTGAACGTCACCAACCAGATGGCGGCGCAGTTCTACGCCGACCATGGCCTGAACAGTGTGCTCATCCTGCCCGAAGTCAAGGACAGCGATATCAGCACCATTGCCCCCACCCATAACGGCAAGCCTGTGCCCACCGGTGTGCTGGTCTATGGCCACATGCCGCTGATGGTCACCCGTGCCTGCCCGCTGCAGAACATCCATGACTGCGCCCACTGCAATAAAGCAGGGGAACTGACCGACCGCAAGGCCAAAAAGTTCCCGGTGCGCTGCGGCATGGGCGTGCGGACAATCTATAACCCTGTACCTATTTATATGGGTGATAAGCCCGGTGCGCTGACTGTGGACTACGGTGTGGCCTACTTCACACTGGAATCCCGGGAAGAAGCTGCCGCCATTCTGGACAGCATCCGTGTCCACGCACCCTTTGAGGGAGAGTTTACAAGAGGACTGTATTTCAAGGGAACCAACTAAAGATGCAGTTCCCCCGGGCGGGAGCCGAGAGTTTCTCCGAGGACCGTCCGCTGGGGTGGGACCCTGCTGCCGCAGGCAGTAGGGCGGGCGATGGAATGGCCCGTTTCGTGTCCGAGGAGAAAGCTCCCGGAACACGCCCGAATATAACTTTAACAAGAGGTATACTATGGAACCGATCACCGTAAACTATAAAGTATTGGACCCCCGGGCCAAGGTGCCCGCCTATGCAACGCCGGGGGCAGCAGCGGCCGACCTGTGCGCCGTGCTGGATGAGCCCCTGACACTGGCCCCCATGCAGCGGGCACTGGTGCCCACCGGCCTTGCCATCGAGCTGCCCGGCCCCCACGCTGTGGCGCTGGTCTATGCCCGCAGCGGCCTTTCCATCAAGCACGGCCTGTGCATGGCAAACGGCGTGGGTGTGGTGGACAGTGACTACCGCGGGGAACTGAAGGTGCCCATGATCAATCTGGGTACCGAGGCCTATACCATCCAGCCCGGTGAGCGTGTGGCACAGCTCTGCATTGCACCGGTGTATACCGCCGCCTTTGCTCAGGCAGCCGAACTGGGGGATACCCAGCGCGGCGCGGGCGGCTTTGGCTCAACGGGGAAGTGAAGCGTATGAAAGATCTGATCCTGGCTTCCCAGAGCCCCCGCCGGAAAGAGCTGTTGAGCCTGTACACGACGGATTTTACCGTCTGTGTCAGCGATTTTGACGAGGATGCCGTGACGGCGGATACCCCCGCCCGGCTGGTGGAACAGCTTGCCCGGGGCAAGTGTCTTGCTGTGGCCAAGGAACACCCCGGTGCCGTGGTGCTGGGCTGCGATACCGTGGTGGATGTGAACGGCGAGGTGTTCGGCAAGCCCCACAGCCCGGACGATGCCAGACGGATGCTCCGCGCGCTGTCCGGTGCGACCCACTATGTGCACACCGGTGTCTGTGTTTCCGATGGCACCCGTACCGAGAGCTTTGTGGATACCTGCAAGGTCACCTTCTTCCCGCTGAGCGAGGAGGAGATCGAGCGGTACGCCGCCACAGAGGAACCCTACGATAAGGCCGGTGCCTACGCCATCCAGGGCCGTGCGGCGGTCTGGCTGGATGCCATTGAGGGTGATTATTACACCATTATGGGCCTGCCCGTCAGCCGGACGGTCCGCCTGCTTGAACAGTTCTGACAGTTTGTGCGGCGGAACGCACAGAAAAATGAAAAATACGGAAAAACTTGACAAAACGCTTGAGAAAACGTTGACTTGCGGCTATAATAGAAACGTGTTATTCTGCGATAGGCGGTCAAACCCTGTGGAGTTTGGGCTGCTGTGCGTTTTGGAATAGACCGGAAATACGAAGGAGAGCTTCATTATGAGTTTTTTGTCAAAGGACGTTGGCGTTGATCTGGGTACTGCCAATACCCTGGTTTACATGAAGGGCAAGGGCATCATCATGCGGGAGCCTTCGGTCGTGGCTGTGGATACCAAGACCGATGAGGTGCGCTGCGTGGGTGCTGAGGCAAAGGCTGTCATCGGCCGTACCCCCGGCAGCATCGTGGCAGTCCGCCCCCTGAAGGATGGTGTCATCGCCGATTTCGATATCACGGCAAATATGCTGGAAAACTTCCTGAAAAAGGCCTGCGGCAACAGCATGTTCTCCCGCCCCCGCGTGGTCATCTGCATCCCCTCGGGCGTGACCGAGGTGGAGCGCCGCGCTGTGCGTGAGGCGACCCTCAAGGCCGGTGCCCGTCAGGTCTCTGTCATTGAGGAACCTATGGCTGCTGCCATCGGCGCAGGCCTGCCCATCAGCGAGCCCACCGGCAGCATGATCGTGGACATTGGCGGCGGCACCGCGGAGATCGCGGTCATCTCTCTGGGCGGCATCGTGGCCTCCCGCAGCGTCCGGATGGCCGGTGATATGTTCGATCAGGCCATCATCGCTTTCATCAAGCGCAAGTATAACCTGCTCATCGGTGAGCGTACCGCCGAGCAGATCAAGATCGAGATCGGCTCGGCCTACCCCATGGACCCCGAGATGACCATGGAGATCAAGGGCCGCAACCTGGTGGACGGCCTGCCCAAGAACATCGTTGTCCACTCTGAGGATGTGCGCGAGGCCCTGCTGGAGTGCCTGGTCAAGATCACCAGCGCCATCAAGGAGACCCTGGAGCGCACCCCGCCTGAGCTGAGTGCCGATATCATCGACCACGGCATCACCCTGACCGGCGGCGGTGCCCTGCTGCGGGGCCTGGATCAGCTGATCCAGAGCGAGACCGGCATTGATGTCCATGTTGCGGAGGACCCACTGGATTGCGTGGCCAAGGGTGCCGGTGCGGTGCTGGATCATGTGGATGTTCTGCACGACGTGCTGGACACCGATGGAGCTCATATGTAACGATGTAACAGAGGGTGCGGACGGCTCTGGGCTGTCCGCGCCCTTTTGCAATCGGAGGAAAACCCCTTGAAAGATTTTTTCGATACCTGGAAATTCAAGATCCTGGTGGGCATCGCGGTGTTTCTGGTGGGCATCATGGCCTACGCCGGTGCCAACGGCCGCCTGACTGCCGCTCCGCAGGAGCTGCTGAGCGTGGCGGCTGCTCCATTCCAGAAAGTGGCTGCTGTGGTCAGCGGCGGCGTGGCCTCCCTGTGGGAAAAGTACACCAGCATCGATGACGTGATGGCTGAGAACGAGACGCTCAAGGCCGAAAACGCCGAGCTGCGCCAGCAGATGGTGGATTACGACCGCGTCAAGGCCGAGAACCAGGCCTATAAGGCACTGGAAAGCATCCAGAGCCAGCGGCCAGAGATGAGCTATCTTTCCAGCTTTGTCATTGGCCGTGACCCGCTGGATTCTTTCTATGGCTTCACGCTGGACCGCGGCACACTGGATGGCGTAGCCGTCAACGATGCCGTGGTCAGTGACCAAGGCTACCTGCTGGGCATGGTGGTGGAGGCTGAGCCCACCAGCTGCAAGGTGATGACCATTCTTCACCCCAACTTCAACGCGGCGGGCGTGGTATCCCGCACCCGTGACAACGGCATCGTCACCGGCAGCTCCGAATACGCCGCCGATGGCCTGTGCGTGTTGACCAACCTTGCGCGCAACACCCTGACGGAGAAAAGCGACCAGGTGGTCACCACCGGGCTGGGCGGGGTGTTCCCGGCTGACCTGCTGGTGGGCGTGGTACAGGAACTGGTGCCCGAGGTCAGCGGCAAATCGACCATTGCCGTCATCAAACCCGGTACCGACCCCCGCACGGTGCGCCATGCGTTCATCATTACCAGTTTCTGAGGAGGGACCCTGATGGAATCACGCCGGAAACGCAGCCGGGGCCAGATCGTCAAATGGATCTGCTATGCGCTGCTGGGCCTTCTTTGTGCTGTTTTGCAGACCACGCCCGGGCTGTTCCAGTTGGACGCGGCAAAGCCGTTGTACCTGCTGCCGCTGGCGCTGGCCGTGGCCGTCTTTGAGGATGCGTTCTCGGGGGCGGTGTTCGGGGCCGTGCTGGGCCTGCTGTGGGACTGGCTGGCCGGGCGCACCGTGGGCATGCTGGCGCTGGAGCTGATGCTGCTCTGCTTCGCCGTCTCGGCGGTGGTGCAGCTCTATTTCAAGAATACGGTGCTCAACTTCACCGTCATCGCCACGGCGGCCGGGCTGGCCGTGCTGACGCTGGACTGGCTGTTTTTCTACTACATGCCCGGTTACAGCGGCGCGGCCAGCCGCTGGCTGTGGTTTGTGCTGCCCACGGCGGCGCTCTCGGTGCCCGTCTGCTTCCCTCTGTTCGGGGTCGTGCGCCGCATCCACGAAGAATTTAAGATCGACAACGGCGTGGTGTAACGCACCCCGCGCCGGAAGGAGAATCTATGAACCAAGAAGAACGGAAAACCGCCATCCGGCGGATGCGTGTTCTCGTTGCCGCCGCCTGCATCCTGATGCTGCTGTACGGGCTGCGGCTCATCTTTTTGCAGCTGGTCAACGGGGACGATTTCAAATCCCAGGCCACCAACACCACCGACTACAAGTTTACGGTCACGGCGGCACGCGGTGACATTGTGGACAGCCGGGGGGAGCGCATTGCCACCAGCGTCACGGGCTACAACGTGGTGCTCAACAAGCTGCTGATGGGAGACGAAGATCTGGACGGAATGCTCCAGAAGATCGTCGAGCTGCTGCGTGCCAACGGTGAGAGCTGGAACGATACTCTGCTCATCAGCCAGCCGGATGCAGCGGGCAATTATACCTTTACCGCCGAAGAGGGCAGCACCAGGGATCAGAAAGCCCTTGCCGCCATGAAGGACAATCTTGGTTTACAGCAGTATGCAACGGCCAATGATGTGATGGAGAAGCTGGTGGAGGACTACGACCTTGCCAGCTATCCGCTGAGCTGGCAGCGCACGCTGGGCGGTATCCATTACGAGATGCAGCTGCAGGCGTTTTCCAATGTGAACAACTTTATCATGGCGGAAAACGTCAGCGAGGCCACCGTGGCGACCATCAAGGAGCACAGCCTCTCGCTGCCGGGTGTGGAGATCGTGGAAACGAGTACCCGCAGTTATGAGCAATCCACGGTGCTGCCCCATGTGCTGGGCCGGGTGGGCAAGATCACCGCTGAAAAGTGGAAGGTGACCGATGAAAACGGCCAGACCACCTACCCCCTGCGCGAAAAAGGCTACAACATGAACGACATCATCGGCATCTCGGGCCTGGAATCGGCCTATGAGGACGAACTGCGAGGCAAGGATGGCGTGGAGACCATCACCCGCAACTCCGATGGGGTCATTGTGGATACGGCCCTGACCACTGTGCCCGAGCCGGGCCACACCGTGCAGCTGACCATCGACAGCCGGTTCCAGAAGGCGGTGGACAAGGCACTGGCCGAGAACATCGACATGATCAACCGGGTCTACAACACCGGCAGCATGAAGGCTGCCGCCTGTGCCGCCGTGGTGCTGGATGTGAAGGACGGCAGTGTGCTGGCCGCATCCAATTACCCCAGTTTTGACCAGAACCTGTATGCCACCCAGTACAGCGAGTACAGCGCGGACGAGAGCCTGCCCCTGTTCAACCGGGCGCTGCAGGGCTTGTACACCCCCGGCTCCACCTTCAAGCCTGCCGTGGCGGTGGCGGCGCTGGATTCGGGCCTCATCAACCGGTATTCCACCGTGTTCTGCAACGGTGTGTACAATTATTACAGCGACTACCACCCCAAGTGTACCCGCCACGGCCACAGCGGCAACATCGACGTGATCACCGCCATCAAGTGGAGCTGCAACATCTTCTTCTACGACGTGGGCCGCCGCCTGACCAGTGAGGTCTACGACGCCTACGCCTACAAGCTGGGCATGGGTGTGCGCACCGGCGTGGAGGTCAGCGAGGCGCTGGGTCACCTGACCAGCAAGACCGACTCCAACTATATCGAGTCGCTGGACGTTCAGGCAGCCATCGGTCAGGGCAACACCGTGGTCAGCCCGGTGCAGCTGGCCACCTACGCGGCCACCATCGCCAACCGGGGCACCCGCTACCGCACCCACTTCGTCAAGGCCATCCTGGACTCCAACACCGGCGAGGTGCTGCAGGAGACCCAGCCCGAGGTCATGGACGTCATTGAGGACAGGGGAGAGACCTTTGATCTGGTGCAGCAGGGCATGATCGGCGTGTCCCAGACCATCCCGGTGCTGGCCAGCTACCCCTATACCATCGCCTGCAAGACCGGCACCCCCCAGCGCAGCGAGGGGTACTACGTCGGCAGCACCTATAAGCACTACACCAATACCACGATGATCGCCTACGGCCCGGCGGAGGACCCCCAGATCGCCATCGGCATCGTGGTGGAGTACGGCGGCGGCGGCGCCCGCGCGGGCAACCTGGTGGCGGATATCTTCAACGCCTGGTTCGCCATGCAGGATGGCACCCTGAATGAGGATGGCACCATCGGCAAGCAGGAGACCGCCGCAGACAGCACTTCTGCTGCCCAGACTGCCCCCGCCCAGACCGAAACCGGCGCGGATGCGGCAGCAGATACGGCCACAGATCCCGCCGCAGGCACCACGGAGGCTGCTCAGGAGACCGCACCTGCCGGGCAGGATGCTTTAGACAATTGAAGAAGGACAAAACGCTGAAACACTGCTTTTGGTCAATTCTGGCGCTTTTTTCCGAAAAAAGTATGAAGTTTGTCTAAAAAACGGTTGTAAAAGAACGGAAACTGTGATACTATGATATATGCAAGAAAATGCCCACTGGCAAAACAAAGGAGAGGTTGACCGATGACGATTGCACTGATTGCGCATGACTCCAAAAAAGAGCTGATGGTTCAGTTCTGTACGGCGTATTGCCGGATTTTGAGCCAGCATAAATTGGTGGCTACGGGCACCACCGGCAAGCTGATCTCCGAGGCAACGGGTCTGCAGATCCAGCGCTTTCTGGCAGGTGTTCAGGGCGGTGATCAGCAGATCGCATCCCGCATTGCCTGCAATGAGGTCGATCTGCTCCTGTTCTTCCGCGATCCGATCAACGCAAAGCCCAGCGAGCCCAACGAGATGACCCTGCTGCGCCTGTGTGATGTGCATAACATCCCGCTGGCCACCAACATCGCCACCGCGGAGGTGCTCATCCACGGCCTGGAGCGTGGAGATCTGGATTGGCGGGATATCGTCCACCCGCAGAACTGAAAACTGGAATAAAACACAAGCCCCCGCATGTTGGCCGGAAAACCAACGTGCGGGGGCTTTTTTGCGTCCCTGTGATGTTACAGGAACGTGACGGTTTCAGACAGAGGCTTGCGGGAGCTGTGGTTGGGCAGGGGGCCTGCACCCTCGGCAGCGTGGCCCAGATCAAGGAGCATCACGATCTCCTCGTTTTCGGGCAGACCCAGCGCTTTTGCCAGCTTGTCCGGGTCAAAAAAGTTGACCCAGCAGCTGTCTACGCCTGCATTGGCAGCGCCCAGCAGCAGGTGGGTGGCCACGATGGCGGCATCCTCCATGCCGGAGTTCATCCGCTCGCCGGGGTAAGTAAAGGTGTGGTTCTTGTCATAGGCGACCACCAGACAGACGGGGGCACCGTAGCGGCAGGGAGTGGCAGCATCGATCTTTGCCAGCCCCTCTTCGGACTGAACGACGTAGATGCGCTGTTCCTGGGTGTTCTTGGCGGTGGGTGCCAGCCGACCGGCTTCCAGAATGGTGTGGAGTGCTGCAGCGTCTACCTTGCCTGCACCAAAATTTTTGCAGGAATACCGCTGTGCAATAAGCTGAGTGAATTCCATAACGATCTCCTCCTGACTTGGATTGGACGGAACAGAGCGCCGCTTGCAAGTGCTCTGTTATGCTGATTATACCACACTGCGCCGGTGGCGCAACCCTTAAAAGAGGTCCAGCATGTTGTCCAGATAGATCGCCTCCCGGACGTGGATCTGATACTCCGGCCGGGTCAGATAATAGAGCAGAAACTCCAGCACCAGCGCGCTGCCCAGCCCGCGCCCTTCCAGCTTGAAATTGGAAAAACCCAACGGCAGATAGCGCTCCCGGATGTCCGCAGTGCCGATGAATCCGGGGTTTTCCATCGCCTTGGAAAAGCGGTAGCCCTCCTGCGCGCCGGGGGCGGTGCACTGATGTTCGCAGACCTCCCCCAGATTTTTGCGGCTGACGGCTTCGTAGCAGCGCCTGCGCTCGGTGCAGCCGAACCAGCAGCACTCGTTGCAGAGAAATTCTACCTTGTCCTTTTCGGGCTGGGAGAGTGCATTCAGGGCATCGAAGGACTTGTTCAGCCGGAAGTCCGGTACGACATACCGGAACTCCGGCCGCCGGATCTCTGCCTGAAACGCCTGAGGATCCGTCAGGACCTTGGTGGTGGAGGATACGAGATAAAGCTCCGGGTAATGCTGCTGCAGGTAGTTCAAAAGCAGCTCGGAGTGGACGATGACCCCATTCTGCACAGTGCCCCGCTGGGCAAACTGCTGACACACTGCGTTGCATTTCCGGTCTGAAAGGTGCTCCGGGCGGAGCAGGGAATTGCTGAATGTGAGCCGGGCAGAGATGCCGTATTCCTGGGTCAGAGCCAGAACTTCGGCGGGGGAGTGCTCTCCGGCCTCCACGCGGCCCCCGCCCCAGATGCAGTCCGGCGGCGCGCCGTAGATGGAGCCGATCTCGCACCAGTCATAAAAATATTCCCGGTGCTCCCGGAACAGGGGCAGGAACAGGCGGTAGAGCTCGTAGAACTCGAACAGTCCGGGCAGGTGATAGCAGGCGGTGTGTTTCATTCTCAGATTTCCTCGGTGTCAGAAGGTGCGGCGGTGATATCCCGGTAAAAGATCGCCCAGGCCGCTTCCTCGTAGGGGTGCAGAAAGAAGAAGCCGGCGCTCAGCGGGATGGACAGCAGGATCAGCGGAACGAGGACCGTATCCGCCGAGCGGGTGAAGGCAAAGACGAGAGAGAAACCAATCAGCATGGGCAGGGTGCAGAGCAGCTCCCAGCCCAGAAAGCTGAGATCGAGGCAGAACAGCCGCCACTTGTTGCCGTCCATGATGCGCCGGGATTCAGTGATGGCTTCGTTGGCCGTCAGGCCGGGGTGCTCGGCCATGATATAGGGGGTCATGGCATAGCTGTAGGCTTTTACCACGCCGGGGATGAACAGCAGCAGCGACCAGAGCGCCACATAAAGCCCCTGCAGGAAATTCATGCAGAAGCCGTCCCACAGGCGGTGCTTCTGGGAAGCGAGGTCGGAGAGGGCAGCGTCCCTGCCGTCTGCAAGGTTCAAGTTGAACCGGGCGTAGCCCAGCCGCGCCGCACCGCTCACGATGACGGTGAACACTGCCCAGGCAAGGATGCAGATCACGAGAACCGCCAGCACGCCGCCGCTGCCGGTGGAAAGCAGCCCGGCAAACCCCGGGGTGTCGCCGTTGGCGTTCTGGCTCATGTTGGAGATGACCCTGTCTGAGCTGCTCACAATGTTGGCGCTCAGCAAACTGGCGATCAGTCCGGCCAGAACAGCTGTCTTCCATCTGCCACGCAGGGCATCCAGCGCAAGGGCACGATAATCAGCAGAAAATTTCATAGAGCTTTCCTCCTGTCTGTAATGGAGATCGTTCGTTGAAAAACGGCAGCTGCCGTTTTATATAAAATACGTTTCAGCCTGCACAAAAATTGCCGCCGGGACTTCTTTTGCAAAGGCTCATCCCCGGGCATCCTGCCGGGTGGTGCTGAAATATTCCTTGGGGGTCATACCGTACTCCTTTTTAAAGGCGCGGAAAAAGTGGTTGTAGCCCCCGAAGCCGCTGGTTTTGTACACCTCGGTGATGGGCAGGCCCTGCTCAATGAGGGCGCAGCAGCGGTCCAGCCGGACCTTTACGATGTAGCGGTGCACGGTCTGGCCGGTCTGGCGCTTGAATTCCCGGGCAATGTGCTCCCGGGAGACGAAAAACTCCTTTTCCAGACGCTCCAGCGTCAGTTCCTCGGTGAGGTGCGCCTGAATAAACAGGAAAACCTCATCCAGCATCAGGTGGTGGCGGCTGACCGAAGCGGTGTGGAATTCGGCATGGATGCAGGCACGCAGTGCCAGCACCACGAACATCTGCAGGATGCCGTGCTCGAACGCCGCCGCACCGAACTGGCTGCTCTCCTGGGGGAGCACCAGCAGCTTCCGGGCAAGATTCTTCAGCAGCATATAGATCTGGCTGTCCGGCCGGACAGCCACCTGCCGGAAGGGCACCACGTTGAAGCTTTTTTCAAAGTCGGTGTCCTCATCCGACAACTGCGCCAGCATCTGGGGAGACAACTGCACCCGGATGATCTCCAGCGGGCCGTAGGCTCCGGCATATTCCAGCCTGCCGCCCTGCCCGGGCTTGAGGATGATCAGGTTCTGCTGCTGGGCGGGCAGCACCACCTCGCTGCACCGGAACACACCGCTGCCCCGCATGACCAGAAACAGGTCATAATACGCGCCGGAAAAGAATTCCCGAACCGTGCTTTGTTCAAAAAGATAACGTTTGGCTGTATAATTCACCAAAATTCCCTCCGTGGAACTGTCAGATGCGACAGTTTGTTGTACACAACTGAAAAGTACAACTGTCATAATTGCATAATACATCAATTTGCGATAGTTTTCAATCATTTTTTGGATATGCTTTGACGCAAAATTAACGTATAATGCAATCGAAGAGAAGAGGCTTGTGTGAAAAGCCTCGTGGTTTCATCTGTTTTTTAAGGAGGATAAAACGCAATGGACCAGAAAAAGACCGTTCGGCCCTTCTCCATGAAGGACAAGATCGGCTATACACTGGGCGATCTGGGCTGCTGCTTCACGGAGCAGTACCGCGCCATGTATCTGTCGATCTTCTACACCCTGATCCTGCAGGTCAACCCCTTCCATGTGGGTATCCTGCTGCTGATCACCAAGATCTGGGATGCCGTCAACGACCCCATCATCGGCGCTATCGTGGACTCCCGCAAGGCCACCAAGGGCGGCAAGTTCATCCCGTGGATCCGCGCTTTCTCGTTCCCCATGGCAGTGCTCTGTGTGCTGGCCTTTGTCAATGTGGGCAACATCAGCTACGGCCTGCGTCTGGCCTACATGTTCATCACCTATGTGCTGTATGAGGCACTGTACACCTGCGTCAACGTGCCCTTCGGCACCCTGTCCAGCGTGATGACCGATGATGTGAGCCAGCGCACCGCCCTGTCCCGTTACCGCAGCCTGGGCGGCACCATCTTTATGACCGTCATGGTCATGGTCGGCCCCCTGTTCCTGTATGTGGACAACCAGCCTGTGGCTGGCCGCTTCCTGATGCTGGCCTGCATCTGCGCCATGCTGGGCCTGCTGT
>ENA-ORUG01001467-ORUG01001467.1-human-gut-metagenome-genome-assembly--contig:-NODE-1467-length-20617-cov-2.702704_pt1 | contig 20617 bp, 8 predicted proteins | sample MGYA00242079_ERZ509207 | MGnify/ENA primary metagenome ERZ509207 (study PRJEB26280, sample SAMEA2338780) | human gut metagenome | biome: human gut; feature: human-associated habitat; material: faeces...
GTTTTCCTCGGAAATGAGATTTTTCTGTTCGCTGCTCAGAGAATTGTATGCGTCGCGCGCTTCTATCACCTGCTGCTCGTGGGCGGGGGTTATGTCTTCCAGTGCAGGCAGCGCTTCTATGAGTTTTTCTACTTCTTCCGCGGCAAGCTCATTTTCAACGGTTTTTCCGTCTGAATAATAGAAATCTATCACATCTCCGTCTTTGAGATAAGTCTGATTCAGCATTTTATCCGGCATTTTGCCGTTGACCGTGTAAAGCCAGCCGCTGTACGGGCCGTGCTCCACTTCTTCAAGCGTCACATTGTTTACGTCAGTTACAGCGCTGATATATGAACCGCTTCCCTTTATCTTATATCCGTTGGCTATGAGGCATGCTTCGAGAGCGTCCCAGGCGGTTTTATCATCTGAAACAATCGAAGAATATGAGTAGCTGTTTATATCGGCAAAGCCCTCATAACCGTTTCCCTTGACGCTGACGGTCACTTTTACAGGATCTTCCGCGTCGGGGTCTGCCATATCGTTTACGCCTTTAACGGTAACCGTCACGGATACAGGTCTCTTGTAGAACTGCTCAAACTGGGCGTATCTGCTGTCCTGACTGAATTTTTCCCAATATTTGCCGTATTCATTATGCGTAAGCACGCTGTCTATAGTTACATCGGTGTTATATTCCGGCTTCTGTACGAGAAGATTTTCTGAAGAAATTACCGTTTCTCTGCTGGAGCGGAATTCTCTCCATGGTTGTGAATTCATAGGGTCGTATCCCGGCAGGTCGTCTACCTCTGCTCCGCCAAAGGTCAGGTTTATGGCTCCTCTTACATATTCAACAGAGCCGTTGTTATTCAGAATTTCGGCGAAAGGCTTGAGGTCTCCTGTTACGTTATCTTTAGCGCTGTTGCTGCCTTTTATGCCGTTCCAGTAAACTTCTTCGGTACAGATTTTGTTCATCCATAAAGCTGCCTGATCGATTTCAGTCTGCTCCATCGCTTTTACCGTCATGGTAAAGGTCTTTTCGCCCAGAGTGGCGTTGTTGCGCCTGTCGGATATGGTGACGGTGTAATTCACCTGCACGTCTTCTTCTCCCGGCAGCGGCCGGTATACCACGCCGTGATAGCCGTTAAAGTCGAGTACGTCCTTATTATCGCTGGTCATGGTCACCTTTTGATAATATCTGTCGGTCATTATGCCGGCGTCCTCCAGAGCTGACGGAATAGGCATTTGTATGTCTTGCGTCACAGCGTTCAGATCTACTTGCTGCTGTTTATCGACAAAGTCTCTGATAAGCTCAGGGTATTTTTCCAGAGCCTTGCTTATCTCCTCCGACTGGTCGCTGTCGTTGGCAGGTACGCTCAGATCGAACAGCTTGAAGCTCTCCACAGGGTCCTGATAGCCATTGAGGGACGTCATCTCGGAAATCGTATAGTCATCCCAGAATTTGAATACGGCGGCGCCTTTGAGGACGAAATCATTGTCCTCCATTCCCAGGGCCGGTCTTTCTAAAGTAGCCGTATAAGTATATCCGTCGTTGTTGTCGGTAACGTAGAGCGCGTCTGAATCCTTGGAAGACCACTTGATTTCCGCATAGGTACAGTCTTTGAGCGCGTAAGGCAGCGTAAGATCTCCTGTGACCTTTCCCTCCACCACCGTATGCGTCCAGCCGCCGATTTCCTGCTCGGAAGAAGCGTTGTCATTGGATCCTTTTATTGTATCCCAGGTGACCTTTTCCATGGCCGCATCCAGAAGCTCTTCTACATAGTCAAAATCCCATCCTATGTGTACCCGCACTTTCACCTCAGTCTGCCTGCCGTCCAGCGTGAGTCTGAAAGTCACGTCGTCGTAGATCGCGTAAGTAGTTCCGTAGCCTGTTCCTGTTCCCTTAAAATATTCTATATTTCCCCTTTCGTCTATATATGTCTTATTATCGACAGGAGTCACTTTACGTCCGGAATCAAGGAGTTCCACTGATATGTCGTCGAAGCCATTTCTTCCCAGATACTGTTCCATGGCCTGTTTTACATTTGACTGTCCGTACATCTGCATAGGCTGGATGAAAGTACCCGTCTTTTCTGCTTCTGCTTTTATCTCGGAAAGCGTCTGGTCGTTTATGGCTTCCTGTGACCATACGACGAAGTGGAATTCCCTCTTGCCTGAATATCCTCCCATGGATACGGCTGCTGTCAGCTTCACTTCCGCCTTGCCTGACTGCGGCAGGCTCACCATTCCAGTCCCGGGATCTATTATATCCTCGTCGCTTGAGGACCATGAAATTTCTGTCCCATGCTCTCCCTCTTCAGGAAGCAGAAGTTCAGCCTGCTTTTTCAGCTGATACTTGTTCTCATTGTCCGGGCTCATAGTTCCGTCATCGTCAATATCTATACCGCATCTTCTGTATATTTCCTCCATGGTCAGGTCTTCACCGAACCACTGGCGATAATAATCAAGGCCTCCTGCCTTTTCAACTTCGATGTCGACAAGGAGTTTTTCCGCAGCCAGTTCCTTTGCTCTGTCCATATCTTTCATGAAAAGAGCTGCCATGTCTGATGCTATATTCTGCTCGAATTCCGGAACCTCCGGCTCCGAACCTCCCTGCCACTTTAATACAGGATATCCCTGGTTGATGTTATCCGTGTCCTGATTGAAATTTTCTCCCAAGTCATATGCAAATCTTCCTGTTTTCATCGCAGCGGAATCAACTTCTTTAGCGCCGTTTGTGCCGCTGTTTTCTGCAACTGACTTCAATCCTGTCCCGGAAATGAAATACGTATTGGAAACAGTTCCCTGATTTCCTCCGGCTATGGCTCCTATGCCGTCTTCAGGACCGCCGACCGTTCCTATGCTGTAACAGTTCCTAATCTCTCCGCCGGAGTACAGCTGTCCCGCTATGCCTCCTATATACCTGTTCGTCCTGTCTTCTCTGGCCGTTATCTCCCCCGTAAAATAGCAGCTGTCAACGATTCCGTAAGCGTATCCTGCTATGCCGCCGACGTTGAGCGATGAATTGTAGTAGGCATAAGTATTGTTAACATCGGCAGAGCTGGCGCAGCTTCTTATTATACTGCCGCTCATAGCTCTTCCGGCGATTCCTCCTGTGCTTCCGCTGCCGCTGGAGTTGGAGATGACTCCGCTGAAATAACAGTTTTCGATGGTTCCCTTAGCCGTGTCAGCTATTCCTCCTATATTGGAGATTCCGCTTATCTCTCCTGCAATAGTCAGGTTCGTGATTTTTCCGTCAGGGCCGAGGCAGTACACAAGTCCCCCGTCGCCGGAAAGGCCGTTTATGGTATATCCGTCGCCGTCCAGTATTCCATTGAAGCCGGAGGAAGCGTCATTGTAGTCATACTCGCCGAAGCCCTCCCATGTCTTATTGCTTAGGTTGATATTGGCGGTTAGCTTTCCATTGATGGAAGAGTGCTCACCGGCTTTCTCTGCAAACCATGCTAGCTCTTCGCCGTTGCCTATGAGATATGTGCCGCTGCCGTCAGTTTCAGGCTGGGAAATAGTTGTTCCGTCCCACGGCTCGCCGGCATAGACCAGCTCTATTGAAATCTCTCTGTCGCCGGTAAGGCTGAAGCTTCCCGATGATGTTATATAGCCGTCTTTTGATACTGTATATGTGAAAGTTTCGCCCTCAGGCAGAGTATATACGCCGCCCTCTGCTTCCATAATGCCCTGGCTCTGATGCTTTACTGTAACAGAAGCGTCGCTCGGAGTCACCGAGAAGCTGAGCTTATGAACAGGCTTGGCTGTCATGGCCGGTATGCTTATTTCCTTGTCGGTTCCGGAGATTTCAAAACTGCCCTCTATGGTTTCGTAGCCGAACCTGGTCAGCGTGTAGCTGTAGTTTCCGTCGGAAAGCAAATATTCATTTTCTCCCGACGCTTCCATCACCTGTGAGTTCTTGTCTTTGACGGTCAGCTGCGCCTCGCTGCCATCCCCTGACATTGTGAAAGAAGCTTTATATACAGCCTCGGCACGGAAATCCTTTAGATATACTGTATCGTCGTTTCTGTCTCCGCTGCTGTCTTTCGTATATTTTATCGTTATCTTATCGCCCTGCTCTGCCGTCAGCTCAAAGTCCTGCCAGTCTACGACGCCGCTCTCTGTTTTAAGTTCCTTTCCGTTGAGAGATATGATCAGCTTGTCATAGCTTGCTTCTGTGCTGACTTTATATTTGAATTTGATTATGGAATTTTTCCTGAGTTCCATAGTCATGGCTGCAGTGGAGCTTTTGACGCCCTTGTTGTTGGAGGCGAGCACTTTGTCCTCTCCGTCCTTGGCAGGCTCAAAGCCATACGTTGCCGCCGCTTCTCCATTCTGGTTGTTTGAAGCCGAAACTATTTCCTTGATGTCCTCAAAGAAATCCTCAAATACGGTCTTCCGCACCAGCGTATTTTCTATCTCCACACCTGCTGTATCTATTATGAATTCCCCGCCGGCGCTTTCGCAGAGCGGATGGTTTATCACATACTGATACGTTTCTGCAGGAAGTGAAAGAGATGCTTCGCTGCCCTGATATATGATGCTGTTGCCGCAGGTTATGATATATTCGCAATCTCCGCTTTCTGCACCATCAGGCAATGCCGTATTAAACTGCACATCATATTTCTGCAGTTCGACAAGCTCGACTTTTTGCGTTAGATTCTGCCCGTCTACCGTCACCGTTCCCGAGGCCGTCTCATAACCGAATTTCGTTATAGTGTAGCTGTAAGAGCCGTCGGAGACAACATATACTCCGTCGTCTGATGGTGAGACTGTCTTTCCCTCGCTGTCAGTCAAAGAAATCTGCGCGTCGGAAGCAGTATCAAAGGTAAGACTATGCAGCTCTTCCAGCTTGAAATTTTTCAGCCAGACGCAATCCGCGCCTGAATCGCCGCTGGGGTCTTTTTCGTATGAAAGAGTTACTTCATCTCCGCCTTTTACGCTCATCTGGTGGGTCACGTAGCCGGTCGTAGTGCCGATTTTGTTTCCGCCGTTTATTCTAAGGCCGTCATATACAGTATAGCTTCCCTCTCCCTCGACTCTATAGTCGAACGAAAGTCTGGCGTTTTCTACGGAATCGTTGAATTTGATCTTCACGATGACCTCTGAGTTTGCCATGCCGCAGCTGTTGGATTTGAGGGCACCCTCGTCATCATCGTCTACAAATTCTTCTCCTGCGATTCCTGTAAACGAGCTGTTCGACTGATACTCAACAGTCGCCTTTCCGGCAAGTGCGTTGAATACATAGCTCGGAAAAGGTTTCTCTTCTATCGTCACATCATATGTAGCCGTAACTCCATTGTATTCAACCGTCAAAGTCTGGTTGTCCGCAGGCTGCGACGAATCAAAGCCGTTTATCTCAAAGCCCTCACTCACTGTCTCCGAAGAGCTGTCTTCGTAGGATACGAGCAGCTCTATTCCCGTAGTATCCAGAGTATCTCCTACATAATACTGGGTCTTGTATTCTCCCTGTATCTGTATGCCGGTTATCTTTTTGAGGCTTATTTCTTTGGACTCGGTTTCCGCGCTGAAGCTGAAAACTCCTTTCAGACTTCCATGGCCTTCGGCTGAAGCGTCATAATTATATTCATGGTTCCTGAGCAGCTTATATGTATTTTCCTGTACAGGCTCAACAGTCTTTTCACCGTCTTTCACCTCAAAGTCCATGTTTTCAGGCTTCAGGCTAAAGGTTACCGTTGACCATGCCTGCGAATCTTCTTCCAGCGTCACCGACACTTGAGACGGAGTTGCAGTCAAGGACCCGTCCTGCTCGGCGACTGTTATATTTCCTTGCTGGCTCACATATCCCGCAAGGCTCACCGTATAATCATATTCCCCTGCAGGCAGCGAGACCTGAGAATCTCCTGTATATTCAGCTCCTCCGATGGTTATGACCGCATCCTCCGGGCTTACGTCGAAATCAACCTTTGCCTTAGGGATTTCCCAGGATAAAATAGGATAGCTGCCACTATCAGCCATAAATCCGCTTCCGAGAATTCCTGCGAAAGAACTGTCTTTCATCTCCTCCTCGCTCTTGAACCCTGATGAACTGTCAACGCTTATTCCTGTAGCGTACGTAAGGACATCTGCCGTTCCCGCAAGAGCGTAAACATTTCTTACAGTGCATGGTTCACCGGAAGAGGTTCCGCCTCCGACTACTGCCTGTCCTGAGTTGGTGCTTTCTCCGTATGCTGTTATCTGACCGGTCGTATAGCAGTTGCTCAGAGAAACGCCTTTTGCACCTCTCCCCAATATTCCGGCATAATTATTGAAGCCTGCAACATTTCCTCTGTTGTAGCAGTTTTCGATAATATGACCGCCCTCCAGATTCCCTGCGATGCCTCCAACCTGAGTATTGGAGCCGGTTACATCTCCCTCATTGGCGCAGCCTGATATGATCAGACTGTTGTTCGTGCCTGTACAAATACCGACAATGCCGCCTACCCCTTTGTGGCCAGATATGTCTGCGCTGTTTTTACAGTTTCTTATAGTTATGGCGCCAGCATACGTATTGGCCATACCTGCAACGGCACCCACGTTATTCTTGCCATCGGCAGTCAAGCTGCCCTCCAGCGTCAGATTCTCAACGACTGCCCCCCCTACGAGGGTTTTGAACAATCCAGCGTTTTTTCCGGATGCCTGTATATTAAGGGTAATCGTATGGCCGTTGCCGTCAAAAGTTCCTCCGAAGCCCTCATAACTTTGTTCCACCGTTATATCGGCTTCAAGGATATAGTTCCCGTCAGGTTCCATTTTGGCGAATTCCTCCGCCGTCCTGACGCTCTGTGCAGGCTCTCCCTGTGCAAATGCCATCGTCGGCATCATGCATACAAGCATGGCAAGTGATAAAAGAAAACACAGTATCTTTTTACCTGCAGTGACTTTTGTACTCATCTTTTTCCTCCTTTCTTATTCGGGCGCTTTTCCAATCACGACCGCCGGTATAGCCGGTGGCTGTTCGTTCCTCGGGCTTTGTCCTCGGAACCAGCTCTTAGTAGACAAAGAAAAAGCACCCTCTTCTGAGGATGCTTTGAACACAATTATCTAATGTCCGTTATAAAGTAAGACATTAAAAAATTGGCAAGTCCTATCTCAGAAGACTCCTACATAGCAGATGACAGGTCTACCGACTTAATCTTTACCCTACTTGGACGTCTTCCCAGAGCCAAAACTCCAGTGACTGGCTTTTATAACGCCTGTCCTTTCGTAGATAACACGGTTGCTGAGACACAGTGCCGGACTTTCACCGACTTCCGAGATGTCATTGCCTGTTATTTTTTTGTAGTTATATATTATCGCAGCTATAGTACATTGTCAAGGTCTGTGCGTGAGATAGGCTGCGAGATGCATGCAAAGGCTTCAGCCCGGCGTCGGTATTCAACCCTGCGGGCGCATCTAACCCTGCGGGCGCATCTAACCCTGCGGCAGTATCCGGTCATTCGACGTATCCAGTTAGTCGGCGGTATCCAATATCGGTGTTTTTGAGGAAAATGGATACCATTTTCCGAAATTTGAATACTGATGCTCTTATTGAGCGATAAAAAATACCGGGAAAGCTGTAAAAAGCTTTCCCGGTATTTTTCTTAGCTTTTCTTTTGCGGCGGCCGATAATTCAGCACGCTTCCTAAAGCAGCTTTATTTCAACTTAGCGACCATTTCTCCGGCTTTCACCTGCTGACCCTCGGAAACGTAGATTTTCTCCACAGTTCCCTTGGCCGTTGCCAGGATATTGGTCTCCATCTTCATCGCCTCGATAACGGCGATAGGCTGCTTTTCTTCCACCGCTTCGCCCTCTTTGACGAGGATCTTTATTATATTGCCCGGAATGTTGGCGCCGATTTCCATCGGGTCATCTTCGTTTGCGTAGAGCACTGAATTATATGAATTTCCGGTTACGTCGTTATCTTTTATCTTGATGATGCGGCGGTTTCCGTCCACTTCAAACACGGCTTCCCTGTAGCCCTCGCTATCGACAGCTCTGACTTCGTTGAGCTTGACCATGAACAGCTTTCCTTCGCCCAGCTTGACTTCGCAGGTCTCGCCCTCCTGCAGGCTGTGGAAGAAGATATCCGAGCCCATGTAGCGAAAATTGCCGTCTTTTCTGATGCTCTTTACATAATCCTCGAACACTTTCGGATAGAGAGCATAGCTGATCACTTCTCTCTCGGTTCCCTCAAGATCCAGTTCTTCCTGCAGGTGTTTTCTGATGGCTTCAAAGTCTTCAGGAGGAAGAAGTTCGCCAGGTCTGCAGGTGATAGGCTCTTTTCCCTTGAGCACCAGCTTCTGCAGCCTTTCAGGGAATCCGCCGTAAGGCTGGCCCATCATGCCTTCAAAATATGAAACTATCGAGTCAGGGAAGTCGATTCCCTGGGCCTTTTCGTATATGTTTTCAGGCGTAAGGCCGTTCTGCACCATGAATATGGCCATGTCGCCGACGGCTTTCGATGAAGGAGTTACCTTGATTATGTCTCCCAGCATCTCGTTTACGGCCTTGTACATATCCTTTACTTCCTCGAATTTGTGACCGAGGCCGAAGCTTTCTACCTGAGGCTTGAGGTTTGAATACTGGCCGCCAGGGATCTCGTACTTGTATATCTCAGCCGTGGAAGTCGCCAGTTCTGATTCAAAGCCTGCGTATACAGGTCTCACGTCTCTCCAGTATTCGGAAATCTTCTGAATCTTGTCAGGGTCTATGCCTGTTTCTCTGTCTGAATTCTGGAGCGCCGCCACCACTGAATTGAGGGCAGGCTGAGATGTCAGTCCGCTCATGGAGTTAAAGGCTGCGTCGACGATGTCAACACCTGCCTGGGCGGCCATCAATATTGTAGCTACGCCGTTTCCTGATGTATCGTGAGTGTGGAGGTGGATAGGAATACCTATCTCCTGCTTCAATGTGGAGACAAGCTTTTCAGCGGCCATCGGCTTGAGAAGTCCGGACATATCCTTGATTCCCAGGATATGAGCGCCTCTCTTTTCCAGCTCTTTGGCCATATCCACATAATATTTAAGGTTGTATTTCGTTCTCGATTCGTCCAAGATATCGCCGGTGTAGCACAAACATGCCTCAGCTATCTTGTTCTGATTCAGAGTTTCGTCGAGGGCCACCATCATGCCTTCGATCCAGTTGAGGGAGTCGAAGATCCTGAATACGTCGATGCCGCCCTTAGCCGACTCTTTGACGAATTTTCTGATGACGTTGTCCGGATAATTCTTGTATCCTACGGCGTTTGCTCCCCTTATCAGCATCTGGAACAGCAGGTTGGGCATCTTGGCACGCAGAGTGTCCAGCCTTTCCCACGGAGATTCCTTGAGGAAACGGTAGGAGGTGTCGAAAGTCGCGCCGCCCCACATTTCTACGGAGAACAGTTCTTTTCCGTATACGGCTACGGCCGGAGCGATCTTTTCCATGTCCACGGTTCTCACACGCGTGGCCATCAGCGACTGCTGAGCGTCTCTCATGGTGGTGTCGGTGACGAGAAGCTTTTTCTGCTCCTTTACCCACTGGGCCACCGCTTCAGGGCCCTTTTCGTCGAGGAGCTGCTTGGTGCCTCTCAGGGCGCTGAGCTCTTCCTGCTTGAATTTAGGGAATACAGGAACATTGAACTGAGGCTTCTTGCCTCTGGTTTCGTTGACGAATTTATTTCCGAGGAACTCGATGACCTTGAGTTCGGTATCCTGTACTTTGCTTATGTTCAAAAGCTCAGGAGTGTTGGCGATAAAGCCGGTGTCGCACATTCCGCTGGCAAAAGTCTTGTGATTAAGCACGTTGAACAGGAACGGAATGTTGGTCTTGACTCCTTTGACGGTGGTCTCGGAAAGAGCCCTTATGGCTTTTCTCCTGGCATCTTCAAATGTCCTGCTGAAAGCCGTTATCTTTACCAGCAGGCTGTCGTAGAAAGGCGTGATTTCAGAGCCTTCGTAGCCGTTTCCGCCGTCGAGACGTATTCCAAAGCCTGCCGGGCTGTGATAGTTTTCAATCACTCCGGTGTCAGGCATGAAGTTGTTCACAGGGTCTTCTGTGGTGATCCTGCACTGGATGGCGTGGCCTGTCACCCTGATGGAATCCTGATTTGGAATGGCGATTTCAGGCGAATCAAGGCTGTATCCCTCGGCGATGAGTATCTGATCCTGAACGATATCCACTCCTGTAACGATTTCGGAAACAGTGTGTTCTACCTGAATTCTAGGGTTCATCTCTATGAAGTAATGGTTTCCGTGTTTATCCACCAGGAATTCCACTGTTCCTGCGCTTCTGTAGTCTACAGCTCTGGCAATCTTAAGCGCATCGCTGCATATGGCCTCTCTCTGCTCGTCTGTGAGGCAGAGGGCAGGCGTGAATTCGATAACTTTCTGGTGTCTTCTCTGTATGGAACAGTCTCTCTCATACAGATGAACTATATTGCCGTACTTGTCTCCCAATATCTGCACCTCGATGTGCTTAGGATTTTCAAGATACTTTTCTATGAATATATCGTCGATGCCGAAAGCTTTTTCGGCTTCGCTTCTGGCGCTTCTGAACTGAGGAAGGAGTTCTTCTTCGTTATGTACGATTCTCATTCCTCTGCCGCCGCCGCCTGCAGCTGCCTTGAGCATTACAGGATAGCCGCATTTTTCAGCAAATTCGACGGCTTCCTCTTCGGAGGCTATGGCTTTTTCAACGCCAGGAATCGTAGGCACGCCTACGGAATTGGCAACGATCTTTGATTTTATCTTATCTCCCAGCTTATCCATCATCTCATGAGTAGGGCCGATGAACTCAATTCCGGCTTTTTCGCAGGACTGAGCGAATTCAACGTTTTCCGCCAAAAAACCGTATCCCGGGTGGATAGCGTCAACGCCTTTGGCCTTTGCCAGAGATATGATCTCGTCGATTCCAAGATAAGCTCCTACAGGAGTTTTTCCCTTTCCTACTTGATATGCTTCGTCTGCTTTGGTTCTGAACAGAGCGTTTTTATCTTCTTCTGAATATATCGCCACGGTTCTTATGCCAAGTTCCCGGCATGCTCTGAACACTCTGATGGCGATCTCGCCTCTGTTAGCAACCAATACTCTTTTGAATTTTTTAATTTCTCCCATTCTATACTCTCCCTAAAAAATTACTTTATCACGCGCACGTCCATCTGCGGATATGGTATTGTTATATTTGCTTCATCGAATGATAGTTTTACCTGTTCCTCCAAATAATACTTTACGTCGTAATAGACGGAGGTTTCGCACCAGACCTTAAGTTCCAGCTCAATGGCGCTCTCCTTGTGGTCTGACACGCCGCATACAGGCGGCGGTTCTTTCATGATATCGGAACATGAGTCTGCCACGGCAAGCAGGACGTCTTTTGCCTTGGCGATGTCCGAGTCATAGCTGATTCCGAAAACGCAGTCCACTCTTCTCAAGCTCTCGCTGGAATAGTTGACTATCACGGAAGTCGTGACGGAACCGTTGGGAACGGTGATGACCTTATTGTCGTAAGTTTTGAGCGTCGTCACGAAAAGGTCGATGCTCTCGACTATACCGCTGGTTCCTGCCACATCTATAACGTCACCTTTCTTAAAAGGCTTGTTAGCTAAAATTATTATGCCGCCGGCTATATTGCCTAGGCTGTCTTTCAGCGCTAGAGCGATGGCTGCTCCCCCTGCTCCCAGCACTGTGACAAGCGGTGCTGTAGGAACTTTGAGATATCCTAATGATACCACTATAAGTACCACTCCAAGCACAGCTTTTATCACATTGAGGACAAATTTATACATGGCTCCATCAAGAGTAGTCTTGACCAGCGCTTTCCTGGTGATTTTCAAGGCAAGCTTGATGATTATCAAGCCTACGATTATTATCGCTGCCGTTCCTATGGCCAGCTCGATATACTGGCCGGCTTTTCCCTCCAAATCCAGCATAATACATCTCTCCTACTAGTAAACTCTGCCGCTCCTGCGCCTTTCCAGCTCGTTGAGGATTTTCTTACGCAGCCTTATGTCGTCCGGAGTTATCTCCACCAGTTCGTCGTCGTTGATGAATTCAAGCGCCTCTTCAAGGGTGAAAGTCCTGGCCGGCGAAAGCTTGATGGCTTCGTCTGAGCCTGCGGCTCGCATGTTGCTCACCCGTTTAGCCTTGCAGGGGTTTACAACCATATCGTCGTTTCTGGAGTTCATGCCTACTATCATTCCCTCATAAACCTTGGTTCCGGGCTCCACGAACATCTGTACTCTCTCTCCTATGTTAAAGAGGGCATAAGGAGTACATTCTCCGGCTTCCTGGGCTATGGCCACGCCGTTGGTTCGCTGAGGGATTTCTCCTTTGTATTCGTCGAAAGAATCAAATCTTCTCACCATGGTACCCTCGCCGTGGGTATCGTTGATGAATTCGCTTCTGTATCCCAGAAGTCCTCTGGTCGGAACGAGATACTCAAGTCTTGAAAATCCGTTTTCCGCCGCCATCTGAGTCATGATTCCTTTTCTGATATTGAGCTTGTTTATCACCGTTCCGGCGTACTCGTCGGGAACGCTTAAGACGACTTCTTCTATCGGCTCCAGCAGTTTTCCGCCCTCGCCTTTTCTCATGATGACTTCAGGCTTGGAAACCGCCAGCTCATAGCCCTCTCTCCTCATATTTTCTATGAGGATGGAAAGGTGCAGCTCGCCTCTTCCCGAGACCTTGAAGCAGTCGGTGGAATCCGTTTCCTCGACCATGAGTCCGACGTTGACCTCAAGCTCCTTATTGAGCCTTTCCCTTATGTGCCTGCTGGTCACGAACTTGCCTGACTTGCCTGCGAAAGGCGACTTGTTTACGAGGAAGTTCATGGAAAGGGTCGGCTCTTCTATGTGAATCATCTCCATGGCCTCAGGGTTCTGCGGATCGCATATGGTCTCTCCTATGGAAATATCTGCGATTCCGGAAACTACGACTATGTCACCGCATTCCGCCTGCGACACGGCGACCCGCTTAAGTCCCCTGTATACGAACACCTGATTTATCTTTCTCTGCGCTACAGAACCGTCCGCCTTGCATACGGCCACGGTCTGGCCCTCTTTTATTATTCCTCTTGTAACTCGCCCTATGCCCAGTCTTCCGATGTAGTCGTCATAGGCCAGCGTCGATACCTGAAACTGCAGCGGTTCTTCCCTCAAGTCGGGATAGGACTCGCAGTGCTCTGTTATGGTTTCAAACAGCGGCGTCAGGTCGAGGCCTCCGTATCCGCCGGGGCTCTTCTTTATCTTTTCTTCGCCTTCGCCGACGGTCATTCCCTTGATGTCCTCCGGCTCGCGCACCGCCACTCCCTGACGGGCGATGCCGTAAAGTATCGGGAAGTCGAGCTGCCTGTCGTTGGCCTCAAGATCCATGAACAGCTCGTAAACTTCGTCTACCACTTCGTCGACTCTGGCGTCTTTTTTATCCAGCTTGTTGATGAAAAGGATAGGGTTTATCCCCTGCTCGAGAGATTTCTTGAGCACGAATCTTGTCTGCGGCATTGGACCCTCGCTGGAATCCACCAGCAATATCACTGTATCCACAGTCTTCATGATTCGTTCCACTTCTGATGAAAAATCCGCGTGGCCCGGCGTGTCTACGATATTTATCTTTACGTCGCCATGCATTACGGAGCAGTTCTTGGAATATATGGTTATTCCTCTTTCTCTCTCTATGTCGTCGCTGTCCATAACGCAGTCGGCCACTTCTTCGTTGGCTCTGAAAACGCCGCTCTGATTGAGGAAAGCGTCTACCAGCGTGGATTTGCCTGCGTCTACGTGGGCTATCACAGCGATATTGATTATCTTTTGCTTTGGCTGCATATATGTTAAACCTTCTTTCTTGTGTGGAAATAACAAACTTGTGTGGAAACAACAAAATTACATAATTGATTTATTTTATCACAACAAGGCGGCAAATTCAATGCTGTAAGGCGATTGTTAAAAAAGTATTTTGTAGGCGGCGGAAAGAAAAAGAAAATGTCAGCTTTTCTCAGATTATACCGGCCGTTTGGCCATTTTCAAAAAAACCGACCTCCCAATCGTCAGATTTTTATGTCTGACTTCTGGGTGGTCGGTTAAGTTTTATAGCTGGCTTTCGGGGTTGGTTCAGTTTGACTCAATCCACGTCGGCCACATGTATGGCCGGATTTTTTTCTAGTGCCAGTCCTATGACTTCCTCCGCGTCAGGAATATAGAACACGAGCCTTCTCGACATGACGTCGCGCATGATATGCAATGCATACTTTTTCTTGTCAGGCGAAAGTTCTTTATGTATCTCCTGGATTTCCTCAAAGCTCCACAAGTCCACACGCTTAAAAACACCTATGTCATAAGTTATCTCAATGCCCCTTTCCGTCACGGCGGTTTTCTTGTTCAAAGCCATCGCCGCCAGAAGCAGCGCTCCGACCAACGACGTATATACTGACCGGATGACAACTCCCATAACAAGCAGTCCTACTCCGGCAATAAGCGCCGTTATTCTCGTGGATTTTTTCATAACCTTGACGTCTAAGGGAACATATTCTCTCCCGCTGGCAGACATCGTTTTATTTGCCTGTGTTTTCTCCGTCTGCGTTTTATTTGCCTGTGTTTTCTTCATCTGCATTTGATCAGCTCGCTTTTTTAGCGGCTTCCTTTGCCGCCTTGAGTTCAGCTTTCTTCTTTGCTTTTGCGGCTTTCAGCTCCGCACCGCTGAGTCCGTCATACTCCTTATACTTGATACCTACTCCAAGATATGTAATTATTATCGCATAAATTGGGTTTATCAGGTTCATGAAAGCAAACGGCATGAACTGCCAGTTGGATACGCCCAGTGTAGCCGACTGATATGCTCCGCAGCCGTTCCAAGGGATCATCGGCGACCACATTGTAGCTCCGTCCTCCGTCGTCCTCGAAAGGAAGCTCCTGCTCACGCCTTTCTTGTCGAACTCTTTCATATACAATCTTCCCGGAACCATTATGGCCAGATACTGGTCTGTCAGTATGACGTCGCATATTATTCCAGTTACGATGGTCGCAGCGACCAGACCGCCGAGGGATTTTACGCGCTTTACTATGCCGCCGACCAGTCTCTCTGCAAATCCGCATTTTTCAAGGATTCCGCCGTAAGCCAAGGCGAACATTATGAGGGAAATTGTCCACATCATCGAATCTATGCCGCCTCTGTTGAGCAGAGAATCGGCAACTTCGCTTCCCGTCTCTGCAGAAAATCCAGTCTGCAAACCTATCATGACATCGGCGAAAGGCGCTCCCTGCGCAGTTATGGCTATCACTACGCCAAAGGCTGCGGCCAGCAGCAGCGACGGAATGGCAGGTATCTTTTTCCATGCTGAGAACAAAATAACCAGCACAGGAACCATGATCCAAGGTGAAATGTAGAAATTATCGGTGATTGCGTCCTGAATATCAGTTGCAAGATGAGGGTCGTATCCGTCTTTGTCTATGATTACCATTCCCAGTATCCAATATCCTATAAGCGATATGCCGAAGCTCGGTATGGTCGTAGTCATCATCGCGCTCACGTGGTCATAGAGCGGCGTTCCTGCGGCCGCGGCCGCAACGTTGGTGCTGTCTGACATAGGAGAAAGCTTGTCTCCCATGTAGGCTCCGGAAATAACCATTCCGGCGGCAATCGGAGCGTCGATTCCCAGTCCCATGGCAACTCCCATCAGCGCTACGCCTACGGTGCCTGACGCGGTCCATGACGATCCTGTGGCCAGACCTACGATTCCGCACAATATGGCTCCTATGACGAGGAATGCTCCCGGTGAAATCAGATCCAGGCCGTAATAAACCATCGCAGGCATGGTTCCCGACCATACCCACGAGGCGATGAGCATACCCACGCACATGATGATGAGCAACGCTTCTATGGCGCTTTTTATGCTGTCAAGCGCTCCGGTGATGATGGTGTCCCAGCTGTTTCCGCACACTGCAGCCATTATGGCTGTAACTATACATGATAATACCAGCGGAATATGAGGATCCGCTCCCCAGACCAGTGTTCCCACCACCATGGTCACCAGCAGTACAGCTATAGGTATAAGTGCTTCCCAGACTTTTGGTCTTCTTGGCTGTCGTACATTTTTTTCCATAACAGTCCTTACCCTCCTAGTAATGATAAAAAATATAATTGCTTGTCAGACCGCCGTCGTCCCTCACGCGGAAAGTTCGGAAAGCAGCCCGGTCTATATTTACGGTCCGGCACGGCGCTATGCCGTACTGCCGCATATAGCTGATTTTAACGTAAACTCAACTGATGAGCTCAGGAGCTTAATTTATGAACCCGGGAGCTCAATTGATGAGCTCAGGAGCCTCGTCTGCTATGACCTTGAGCATACCCCGCAGGGAAGCTTCAAGAACGGAAAGGCCCAAGTCCACATCTGATTTTTTCATGGCCGTGGACATGCAGAACATTCCCCTTTCAGCATTGAAAACGCCTCTCGTCAGCAGCGAAAGGTACAAAATTTTGTTCAGTTCTTCGTGGGAAGCGGCTACGTCTCTGTAATTTCTCACTTCCTTATCGGTAAATAAAATGTTGTATATGGAACCTGCGCCGCTGATCCCCATATTCAATCCGAGCCTCTGGTATATCTTTTCCGTCTCTTCTCTGAAATAGCTTCCAAGTCCGTTTACATATCTGACTGCTTCCTCGTCGAAAGCTTCCATCGCCGCAAGACCTGCCGCCATGGTCACAGCGTTGCCGTTGAAAGTACCGGAATGGTACATTTTTTTCTGTCTAGGATCGTACATTTCCATGATTTCTCTCTTGCCGCCGAAAGCTCCCACGGGAATGCCTCCTCCTACGATCTTGCCCAGCGTCGTCAGGTCAGGCGTTATTCCGTAAAATTTCTGCGCGCCGCCCGTAGAAAGTCTGCCTGTGACCACCTCGTCAAAGATGAGGATGATGCCGTATTTTTCAGTTATACCGCGTAGAAATTCAAGGTATTTTATGTCCGGCACAATTTGCCCTGCTGAGCCCATTATCGGCTCTATGATCATGCAGGCCGTGTCCTCATGATTTTCCTCGATTACTTTCTTAGTTCGTTCTATATCGTTGAAAGGGGTGACTATAACATCTTTCAAGGCGTTGGTAGATACTCCGCGGCTTTCGGGCAGGACTTTTATTTTGTCCAAAGTGCCCGCTTTCCTGATGTTGGGATCAACGCTGGCCTCAAAGACGTCAGTCGTGCCGTGATAGCCTCCCTCTGTCTTTATGATCTTTGATTTGCCGGTATAGGCTCTGGCAATCCTCAGAGCATGCATATTGGCTTCGGTGCCCGAATTGGTGAACCTTATCAGGTCTATTCCGGGAAATCGTTCTGCCAGCAGCTTCGCCAGCTTTATCTGATTTTCAAATGGCGCAGTATAGGCGCTTCCTTCAGCTATCTGCTTTCTTACTGCCTCTACTGTGGCTTCATGGCCGTGGCCGTGAATGAGAGATGTATAGTTGTTCTGAAAATCCAGCAGCCTGAAGCCGTCTGCATCTAACATGTACGCGCCTTCGCCTTTCTCTATAAAATTGGGAAAAGGCATAAAAAACGTAGCCGTCCTGGTGTCGCCTCCAGGCAGATAGCGGCATGCTTCTTTGTGCAGTTTCAGCGGGTCTCGCTTCTGCGTACTGTTTCTTTACCTCGTTAAAGTATTCTTCGGCCAACTTTCTCATTCGGCTTCACCTCTTTCAGTTCCATCTGCATGAAATATTACATATATTATCGCCCCCCCCCCGCATTCCTGTCAAGTTTATTTTCACATAGTCTTCATTATTTTTTTCATGAAATTCACAAGACCTTTTTCACTTTCCCCTCAGGGTGTCTGCAATATCTTTTTCACTTTTTCCGTATAATCCTGCAAGATTTTTCTTTGCTTTTTTACGCAGGAAGCCCGCAAGACTTTTCTTTGCTTTTTTTCTCCGGGGGAAATTATGTAAGCTGTCAGAATGCCGGCTCACATAAAATGATGTGTCTTTCCATATGCCCGCATGCCGTCTCAGCATACTGTCTCACAAAATCGCAGCGCTTTCCATATAATGAGTATATGAACTTTTTGGAGGTGTTTTAATGGCTTCAGTTTTTCTAAGCCCTTCGACGCAGGAATACAATCTGTATGTCACGGGCAACAGTGAAGAATACTATGCAAATCTAATAGCAGACGCGATGATTCCTTATCTCGATGCCAGCGGAATCAGCTACGGAAGAAATGATCCTGACGGCAATGTCTCAACGTCCATAGCCATGTCAAATGCCGGCAACTATGGCCTGCACCTAGCCATACATTCCAACGCTGCGCCGGAAAGCCTGGCAGGTATGCTGAGAGGCCCTGACGTTTATTACTACAAAGACAGCGCGCGGGGCAGAGCCGCGGCAGAAATATTCACCAATAATCTTAAGCTCATCTATCCTATTCCCTCCCTTTCCACCGTCGTGCCGACTACGTCTCTGGTGGAGCTGAGAAGGACCAGAGCTACAGCCGTACTGGTGGAAATAGCCTATCACGACAACATCGACGACGCCAACTGGATCATCTCAAACATAGAAGAAATCGCCGCCAACCTGGCTTTGTCGGTGGCTGACTTTCTCGGAGTGGCGTTCGTAATGCCATAAGCGGGGATATGACATATCAGTAACGGTTCGGCAACTGCATCATCAGCAAAATTTTAAAGAGGCAGGTTTTGAAAACCTGCCTCTTTCATGCTATATCAAAAGTCTATTTCATATTATTTCCACCTTCTCTTTCCAACTTGCAACTGCACGCAACGCACAGTCAACAATTTTTTTCGGAAAACAATTTATATTTTTCTTACTTCTATAGGGGAAATGTTTTTTTCGCGAAAACTTAGTTATGAAATCAACCTTTTTTATCTGAACTCCATCTTTGTATTCCCTTTCGTTTTATGTTAAACTCTAGGAAAAGCAAATCATAAGCCGTGAGAGACAATTGACCGCGGCGTCATAAATAAAACGCAGGAGGAAGAGTCAAGAGCGATGGACAAGCTGAGAGAAATTTTTGAAGAAATGTTTTTAGAGGACAAACCTGTAAAGCTGGTGTTTTCCGCCAAGCGCAGAAAAAGCATTGAATATGGAAAAGTCACCATGCGGCCTGTTGAAGTTTCCGGCAGAATAGAATATCAGGCTGAATACGTCTTTGAAAACAAAGTCACTCACACCAATGTGAAAGCAGCTTACGCGCCTGATTTTTGTCTCGCGCTGATGAAAGACGACTTTAAGCAGGCCAATATCTTCACGGTTTCACGCGATATCCAGATTTTAGCCTCAAAGCCTGAAAATCCAAGGGTAACGGAAAAAGCGGCAACTCTAAGCTGCCAAAATTTCGCTCATAACAGAACAAAGAACTATATAATTCCCGACGTAAAGCCCTGCGATTTTCTCATTCGCCTCGGCGTCATGGACGAAAGCGGAAAAGTCTTTCAAAAGCACTACAGCAAATTCCGCCAGATAAACAGATTTCTTGAAATCGTCGACGATGTGTTTCCCCATCTCACGAAAGAACGCGGCAATGATCTCAGCGGTACTTCTGCAGAAGTTTCCGCTAATACTTCCGACACAGACTCCAGTATGCAGGCTAACGGCAGCTCACACGCTCAGACTCGTGATCACTCCCGCGTGCAGGCTAATGCCAGCTCATGCGCCTCAGGTTCAGCGCAAAAACCTCTAAGGATAATAGATTTCGGCTGCGGCAAGGCCTACCTCACTTTTGCCATATACCACTACCTGAAGCTGATGAAAGGTCTGGACGTGGAAATCATAGGCCTTGACCTGAAGCAGGACGTCATAAGCTTCTGCAATAAAGTTGCTTCAGACCTGGGCTATGATACGCTGAAATTCCTCCGGGGCGATATAGCCGACTATACCAATGATCACGCCGATATGGTCGTCACGCTCCACGCCTGCGATACAGCCACAGACTACGCTTTGATCAACGCAGTTTCATGGAATACCAAGGTCATACTAAGCGTTCCCTGCTGCCAGCACGAGCTTTTCAGCCAGATAAAAAACGACATACAACAGCCTATGCTCAAACACGGCATATTAAAAGACCGCCTGACAGAATATCTGACGGACGGTCTCAGGGGCCTCAAATTGGAAAGCAAAGGCTACGACGTGGCTATGATCGAGTTCACCAGCCTTGAGCATACGGCGAGAAATATCATGATCAAGGCGGTCAAGAAGTTTGACTGCAATGGACAGCGGGCCGTCAAAGCCCAGCGGCAGTATGAAGCTCTGCGCGATTTTTATCATGTCATGCCGGCGATTGACAGGCTGTAGCGGTGAATTCCATGCCGCTGCAGCAGCTTCAAAATAGCAATACTGCTTTCATGGTCGGTAAGCTCAAAATGTCAGACCGTGTTGTCCGTGAAATGATGGGCTTGTAAACTTTCCATGATGCGTTTGACTTTGTTGTATGAAATGGGTATAATATTGGTAGAATACTACTACCGCAATAAAATTGAGGAGGTGCAGATATGAATATTCGCCCATCCGCAGCAATCAGGCAAAATTATAATGAGATTGCGGAACAATGCAGAAAGACCGCAGAGCCAGTTTTCCTTACCAAGAACGGCGAGGGGGATTTGGTGGTTATGGACATCGAAACTTACAACCGCAGGGAAAAAATGCTGAAACTCCGTGAGGAACTGCTTGCCGTCGAGGAGGACAGGA
>ENA-ORUG01001473-ORUG01001473.1-human-gut-metagenome-genome-assembly--contig:-NODE-1473-length-20571-cov-18.052252_pt1 | contig 20571 bp, 9 predicted proteins | sample MGYA00242079_ERZ509207 | MGnify/ENA primary metagenome ERZ509207 (study PRJEB26280, sample SAMEA2338780) | human gut metagenome | biome: human gut; feature: human-associated habitat; material: faeces...
TTGCCAACAAGCACGCCGATGCCATGGACAACTACCCGGAACCGAACGTGCTGCCGCGGGCAGAGGACGACGAGAAAACAGCAAAAGCGCTTTCCAAGATCCTGCCCACGGTGCTGGAGCAGTGCGACTACGAGACCGTGTACAGCGACACATGGTGGCGCAAGCTGAAGACCGGCACCGGCGTGAAGGGCGTGTTCTGGGACCCGGCGGCGCGCGGCGGGCTTGGCGAGATCTGCATCCGGAGCGTGAACCTGCTGATGCTGTACTGGGAGCCGGGCGTGGAAGATATTCAGGACACGCCGCACCTGTTCAGCCTGAGCCTTATGGACAATGACCGGCTGGAAGGGCGATACCCGCAGATGGCCGGGCACACGGGCAGCAGCATGGATGTGGCAAAGTACATCCACGACGACAGCATTGACACCAGCGACAAAAGCGTTGTGGTGGACTGGTATTACAAAAAGGCCCTTGAGGGCGGGCAGACGGTGCTGCATTACTGCAAATACTGCAACGGCGTGGTGCTGTATGCCAGCGAGAATGACCCACAGTATGCCCAGCGTGGCTTTTACGACCACGGAAAATACCCCTTTGTGTTTGACCCGCTGTTCCGGGAAGAGGACAGCCCGGCGGGCTTTGGATACATTGATGTGATGAAGGACACCCAGACCGCCATTGACGAGATGAACCACGCCATGGACGAAAACGTGAAACTGGCTGCAAAGGCCCGTTATGTGCTGAGCGACACAGCGGGTGTGAACGAAGAAGAGCTGGCCGACTTTGGCAAGGACATCGTGCACGTGGTGGGCAGGCTGACGGACGACAGTTTCCGGCCTTTGCAGACCAATGTACTGAGCGGCAACTGCATCAGCTACCGGGATGCACGGGTGAGCGAGCTGAAGGAAATCAGCGGCAACCGGGATGTGAGCCAGGGCGGAACCACCAGCGGCCTGACAGCGGCAAGCGCCATTGCGGCTTTGCAGGAGGCGGGCAGCAAACTTAGCCGCGATATGCTGAAAAGCGCGTACCGGACGTTTGCAAAAGAATGCTACCTTGTGATCGAGCTGATGCGGCAGTTCTACGACGAAGAGCGGGTATACCGCATTACTGGCGAGAGCGGCGGCGTGGAGTATGTGCCGTTCAGCAATGCGATGCTGCAGGCCGTGCCCGGCGGCAATGTGGGCGGTGTGCAGCTGGGCGACCATGAGCCGGTGTTCGACATTACGGTAAGCGCGGCAAAGAAAAGCACTTTCAGCCGCCTTTCTCAGAACGAGACGGCAAAGGAGTGCTACCAGCTGGGATTCTTTGCACCGGCCAACGCCGATGCTGCCCTTGCTGCGCTGGAAATGATGGACTTTGAAGGCATTGAGAAGGTGCGGGAGAGGGTGAGCCAGAACGGCACGCTGTACCAGCAGCTGCAGCAGATGGCACAGCAGATGCAGAAGATGGCCGCCATCATTGACCAGCAGAACGGCACCAACGTGAGCGCAGCAGCCAACGCGGCCGGACGGGCTGCCGGTGCTGCCGGAACAGGGGGCGGCGGGACCGCGGACGCGAAGAGCGCCACCAACAGTCTGGGAGATGTGGTGGGCGAAAGCGGGAGCAACAGCATGGCGACCAAGGCCGCAAAGCGGGCCATGGACGTGAACAACCCGAACAAGGAGTAAAGGAGAAAAGCAGAATGACCACCATTATTTACGACGAAAAAGGGAAGGACATGAGCCTGCAGGCATCGGGACACGCGGGCTATGCGCCGAAAGGACAGGACATTGTGTGCGCGGCGGTGAGCACACTGATGCAGAGCCTGGCTTACAGCGTGGATAGCGGCACTGTGACCTGCGACCCGGGCGGGGACAACATCCTGCGTGTACAGGCGAGCCAGAGCCTTGACACTCTGGCGAAGTTTGAGCTGGTGATGGATGGGCTGTACCTGCTGGCCCAGCAGTACCCTGAGAATGTGCGGCTCATAAACCTGCATGCAAACGATGCAGACAACATGGATCTGCAGTTATTTGGTGACGGTGCAGCAGCTGGCAGTTCCAGTGACGGTGCGCAAGCTTCAGAGGGCGAAAGCAGCCCGGTGGCACCGCCTGCCCTGCGGCCCGCACAGGAGCGGCTTGCGAAGCGCAGCAGGCCGGGCAAAGCAGCAAAAGTGACGACAGAAAAAAACCTTCAGCCGCCTGCGGGCGGCAGCTCCCTCAATGAGGGAGCCAAAGTCGATGCCGAACGGCTGGCGCAGGAGGAAGCTGAACCGGACAAGGGCAACGAGCAGGAGCAGGGCAGCGAAACCGAAAAAAACGTGCAGCTGACACCGGAACAGCGCCGGAATGCCTTTGCGAAGGCGATGCAGCAGTACCCGGAAGAGTTTGAAGAGGCCATGCAGCATGCTGCGCGGATGGCGGTGCAGAGCATCCGGGAAAACCCGCAGCTGAACGAGCTGGGCAAGGTGCTGGCCGAAGCCTACGGCATTGACATGAGCGACATGGACGGGCTGATCGATGCCGTGAAAAACGGCCGGGTGAAGAACGATGAATATTATGAAACGCTGGCGGCGCAGCGGGGCATCAGCGTGAAAACCGCGCGGGAGATGGACCGCATGGAGGGCCAGCTGCAGCGCGCCAATGCTGAAAAGCAGCAGGCCGAACAGCTGCGGCTGGCCGCGGAGCACCAGCAGCGTGCAGCGGCAGTGCGTGCCCGGTGGGAAGCGGAAGCGGCAAAGCTGAAAAACAGCTACCCGGACTTTGAGCTGGACGAAGTGCTGAACAACCCTGCCGTGGCGGATATGATCCGGCGGGGCGTGGGGCTGGAAGCGGCGTACCGTGCAGCCTACTTTGACCGCCTGATGGAAAACCAGACGGCCCGCACGGCAAAACAGGTGGAGCAGGGCGTGGCGACGCGCATCCAGCAGCGCAGCCAGCGCCCGGCTGAGAACGGGACACACCCCGGCGGCGCGGCCGAGATGAAGGTGGATGTGGCCCACATGACGCGGCAGCAGCGGAAAGAGCTGGCACGCAGGGCACAGCGCGGAGAACGCATTGTGCTGTGAGAGATTTCCCGCGCGAAGAATGCGAGAAAGATAAACCCTTTTGAAGGAGGATAAACAAATGAGCAAGAAGAGACTGGATCTGCAGATGTTTGCGGACGCAAGCGCACAGCTGCAGAACACCACGGGCGCAGCCGGTATGACGGCTGAGATGAAGACCTACTACGAAAAGACCCTGCTGGATCTGGCAGAGCCTGCACTGGTGCATGACCAGTTCGGCGACAGTTACCCGATCCCGGCGAACAACGGCAAGACCATTGAGTTCCGCAAGTATGATGCGCTGCCCAAGGCCACCACGCCGCTGACCGAGGGCGTGACCCCGGCAGGTCAGGCGCTGAACGTGACCACCGTGACCGCCGAGGTGCACCAGTACGGCGGCTGGGTGCCCCTGACCGACATGCTGGATCTGACGGCCATTGACAACAACATCGTGCAGGCCACCAATGTGCTGGCAAGCCAGGGCGGACGTACCATGGACACCATTGTGCGCGATATCCTGAACGGCGGCACCAACGTGATCTATGCACCGAAGATCGGAACGGGCGGCGCGGAGACCGCCGTGACCAGCCGTGCGGATCTGGATGCCACTGCACAGCTGACGGTGGATCTGATCGACCAGGCAGTGGCGCTGCTGCAGACCCAGAACGCAGACCCCATTGGCGACAGCTTTGTGGCCATTGTGCACCCGCACACCAGCTACGATATCCGCAAGGACCCGAACTGGATCGAGGCGCACAAGTATGCGGCACCGGAGGAGATCTTCAACGGCGAGATCGGCAAGATCAACAACGTGCGGTTCGTGGTTTCCAGCGAGGCAAAGGTGTGGAAGGGCGATGGCTGCCCGGCGGGGCTGGCTGTGTACAGCACGCTGGTACTGGGTGCCCACGCCTACGCGACCACCGAACTGGAAGGCGGCGGCATGCAGCACATTGTGAAGCAGCTGGGCTACGGCGATGACCCGCTGAACCAGCGTGCTTCTGTGGGCTGGAAGGCCACCAAGACGGCGGAACGGCTGAGCGAGCAGTACATGGTGCGCATTGAGAGCTGCTCGGCACGCTACAGCGCAAAGGCGCTGGCAAACTAAGGAGGAACCAACATGGCAGTAAAGAAGCAGGAGACCGAAGCCGCTGTGCAGGCAGCACCGGAAAAGGACACGGAGGTGATCCGGCTGTTCAAGGACAACCAGCGCTACAAAACGCCGGTGTTCGTGGGCGTGAACGGTGAGACCTACCTGATCCAGCGCGGTGTGGACGTGGAGGTGCCGAAGGCGGTTGCTGAGGTGCTGCGCCACAGCGAAGAGATGGACGGCGAGGCAATGGCAAAGATCGTGGCGGCGGAAAGCGCTGCTGTGCAGCAGGCACAGCGCGTGTAAGGCCGAAGAGCACGGCTCTTGCAAAGAAAAGAGCATTTTGCAAAATGAAAACAGACACCCGGTACAGCGGCACATGGCTGTGCCGGGTGTTTTTGCAGCAGAGGCGACTGCTGGCTGCGGCAGGAAGAACGCAGGGAACCGTGACCTGTGCAGCAGGAGCTGACCGGAAAGGAGACTTGATAAGATGACAGCCGGACAGGCGATAGAACAGGCCGATGAACTGCGGCCGAACAACCAGTTTACGGACAGCCTGAAACAGAGCTGGCTGCACCAGTGCGATGCCCGGATGCGCACGAGCATTGTGCAGCGCAGCCGGACGACGGACTTTGATGCTGTGGGTGCGGACGTGAACTGGAACGAAGGACTGGAATACGAAACGGTGCTGCTGGCACCGGAAGCCTTTTGCCCTTTGTATGTGCACTGGCTGTGTGCGCAGATGGATCTGGCGCTGGGCGAGACAGCACGGGCCATGAATGAGCTGCAGGTGTACAGCGATTACCTGCAGGAATTTGCCGTATGGATGCGGAAGCGGTACGCACCGGCCGCCGGTGCGCAGTGGAGGTACTGAGGGATGATGGACGGAACGAACCTGAACGTGCTGCAGACGAGCCGCCAGATGCTGCGGGCCTTTGGCGGGCTGAATGAAGGATACGGCTGCAGCGAGGCAGAGTTCAGCGGGGAAATGAATTTTTCCAGCCGGGGATACCCGGCGCTGCAGACGCGGAAAATGCGCAGGAATGTGCGGACGGTACAGGGTGTGAACGGAATGTACCACCTGAATGGGCTGCTGATCTGCCGCGGAAAGACGCTGGAATACACCCCGGACGAAGAAGTACGTACCGGTGCGGTGGTGCTGGAGAACGTGCTGACCGATGACCGCAAGGCCATGGCGGGCATGGGCACAAAAGTGCTGATCTGGCCTGACAAGGTGGCTTTTGACACGAGCACCGGCGAACTAACGCGCCTTGGCGCACAGTGGGAGATGGGCGGGAAGAGCGTGACCGTGACCCCCTGCGATGCCGAAGGCCGGATATACACCCCGGCGGGCGCAGGCAAGACCGAACCGAAAGAGCCGGAGGACGGACAGCTGTTTTTGAAAAGTGACAGCGACGAAGCCTATGACAGCAATGCCGTATTGATGCGCTACAGCGCAAAAAACAAAAAGTGGGTGGAAGTGCTGCTGAGCGCGGTGAAGATCCGGTGCCCGGGGATCGGCGGAGTGATCCGGGAGGGAGACACCGTGACCATAAGCGGGATGCCGGATGCGGTGTGCAATGCAGTGGCAAAAGGACTGAACGGTGAGGTGATGGTCCAGACCATGGACGGCGATGAGATGGTGGCAGTGCTGACACGGGCCGAGGACAGCGACCGGTATTACGGAAGCTGGACTGTGACAGAGACCAGTGTGACATGGAAGAGCGCTGACGGCACCGTGACCGAGAACGACGCAGCGGCCGCACCGGTGAAGGTGGAGCGGCGGGTGCCGGAACTGGACTTTGTGACGGAACAGGGAAACCGGGTGTGGGGATGCAGCCGGAAGGAAAATACCATTTACGCCTGCGCTCTGGGCGACCCGACCAACTGGTACAGCTATCAGGGCATTGCAGCGGACAGCTATGCCGTGAGCGTGGGCAGTGACGGCGCATTTACCGGCGCTGCAAGCTGTCTGGGATACCTGCTATTCTTCAAGGAAAACTGCATCCACAAACTGTACGGCACAAAGCCCAGCGATTACCAGATGAGCAGCGTGCGCTGCCGGGGCGTGGCGGCAAACGCTGCGAACAGCCTGTGCGTGATCGCAGAGACGCTGTATTATCTTTCGCCGGACGGGGTGATGGCATGGGACGGAAGCCTGCCGACAAAGGTATCCGCTGCGCTGGACACCAGCGGGCTGACTGCGGTGGACTGGGCCATGGCGGGAAGCATGGACATGCGGTATTACCTGTACCTGCACCAGAAAGCAGGCGGCCCGCAGGCCGGACGGCTTTTGGTATATGACACGGAAAAAGGCCTGTGGCACGAGGAAAGCGCTGCAGGCACCGAGATGGTATCCACCGGGCAGCAGCTGTACCTGTGGGACGGCAGCGTACTGTGGGCCGCAGATCCTGACCGGGAAAGCGGCACGGAGGAAGCAGGGCAGGAAACGGCGCTGCAGTTTGAAGCGGTGAGCGGAGACATTGGTCTGAGCGTACCGGACGACAAGTACATCAGCCGGGTGACGGTGCGGCTGGATGCGCTGGCCCACACGGTGGTAACGGTGGCTGCAAGCTATGACGGCGGAGCCTTTGAAACTTTGGGCACCTGCGCAGCAGGGAAGGACCACCAGCGCATCAACCTGCCCTTTGTGCCCCGGCGGGCAGATACGCTGCAGCTGAAGATCTACGGCACCGGGCAGATGGTGCTGCGCAGTGTGGCCTTTACGCTGGCGGCGGCGACCGGTGGGCGCGTGAGCACGGCACAGCCGAGGAAATGAGGGAAGGAGCGTAGAAATGGCAAGTTTGGCGGGACTGGAAGGCATTGCGCTGCCTTCCTTCAGCAGTGAGATGCCGGCAGAAGATGCCCGTGCGCTGCGGAATTACCTGTACCAGCTGACGGAACAGCTGAACTATGTGCTGACGAACATTGACCGGGAGAACTGCTCGGAAGAATTTTTAGAACGGATGAACGGGGAAGGAGCATAAAAAATGGGACTGTTTGGAAACAATGACCGCCTGAACACGGCACGGTACAACCTGGAACAGTATGAGAAAACGAAGCCTGCAGACTACCAGAGCAAGTATCAGGGCCAGATCAAGGATGTGATGAGCAAGCTGGAAAACATGGGCGATTTTGATTACGACCCGGATGCAGATGCAGCCTACCAGCAGTACAAGAACCAGTACACCCGGCAGGCAAAGCTGGCAAACCAGAATGCGCAGGCGAACGCCGCCGCCATGACCGGCGGCTACGGCTCCAGCTACGGTACGCAGGCGGGACAGAACGCCTATGCCAGCACGATGAACAGCTTGGACAATGTGCTGGACAACCTTTACAGCCAGAGCAAAGCCCAGTACAACACGGAGAAGAGCGGCCTGCAGCAGCAGCTGAACGGGCTGCAGAGCGCGGAAAGGCAGGACTACAGCCAGTACCAGAACGACCTTGCCAACTGGACCGAAGGCCTACAGTACAAAAAGAACGAGTACGACAACGCTTACAGCGCAAAGCAGGACGGGTGGCAGAATTTTATAAACGGAGCGCTGCAGGTGGCAGGCATTGCAGCGAAGATCCTGCCGCTGTTCTTTATTTAAGGAAGGGAGAAAAGAATGGGAACCATCAAGAGATTGAACGACGCGCAGCAGCGCCTGCAGGACGCGGAAAACGCCATGCCGGGGGCCTACGATGACCAGTATGCGCAGGGCATTGCCGACACGCTGGACAAGATGGGCACGGCCAGCGGCGCGGGATTTGACTTTACCGCGGCAGACAGCGGCTACAAGGACGCACTGACACGGATGGTGGGCAATGCGAATGCCGGTGCAGATGCAGCAGCAGCGACCGCAGATGCGCTTTCCGGCGGGTATGGCGCGGACTATGCAAAGAGCGCGGCAGATCAGGCAGCAGCGGCGCAGACGGCAAACACCGGCAGCACCCTTGCTGCAGCACGGGCGGACGCACTGGCCCAGTGGCAGCAGGAGCTTGCCGGTGCGGGCGACCAGCTGGACACCCTGCTGGGACAGCGCGCACTGGAACGCGGCGAGTATGACAGCAGCGTGAGCAATGCAGCAAACTGGCGCAATTACCTTTATGACCGCACCCAGCAGGCACGGCAGGAGAACAGCGACTTCTGGAACAATGTGTGGAACGCCGTGAAGGGCATTGGCAGCACGGTGATGGAAGGATACGATGCGTACAAGGGGTACAGCCAGCAGAAGTGGGAAAACGAGTTCAAGGAAAAACAGTACAATGACAGTCTGGCACGCACTCAGCTGAGCGATCAGGTGGCGGCGCTGCAGCAGGCCACCGCATACAAACAGGCAGGCTTTGATGATGCAGCGAAAGCAGTGCTGACGAAATATGGTTTGGACGAGACGATGCTGGATACATGGCAGGGCATGAGCAGTGTACAGCAGGATCAGATGGCGGCACTGCTGCAGGGTGCAAGTCTGGCAGGAAGTGGCAATGACACTGCAGCCAAAAACTACCTGCAGATGGCGGGCGTAGATACCGGCAGCATTGACTATTCGCCCACACTGAACCAGCGGCAGCTGAATTACACAGCAAACCAGCTGGCACTGAATAACCGTTATAGGACGACCGGCAGCGGGAGCAGAAGAACGGGCAGCACGAAGAGCGGAAACACAAGCTCTGGCAGCGGCAAGACGGGAACGACCGGCTTTACCAACAGCCAGCTGCAGACGATGGCAACAAAATTCTCCGGAATGAAGAAGACAGACCCACTGTATGACTTCTACCAGCAGACCCTGACGGACGCGGGGTGGCTGAAAAACAGCACGGCGGGAAGCGGCGGCACCAGTGGGCGGGCAAACACCCGCAGCAGTCCGCTGCGCAGCGGACTTGCAACGGCGCGCGGCATGCTGGCGAGGGGTTACAGTCTGGACGATATTGCGGGCAGACTTTCTGCAGACGGCATTACGGACAACACGCTGTCGTCCATTATGAAAATTCTGGAAGCGGAACGATAAAGGAGACCGGCAGTTATGAGCAAATGGACACCGGAAAGACTGAAAAAAGACAGAGAAAGTTGGGAAGCGAAAAACAACAGCCGCGCCACAAACCGGACGGCAAGCACCGGTACAGCTGCGGGAACAGCAAACACTACGGACAAGTGGACACCGGAACGCATTGCAAAAGCGCGGGAAAGCTGGGAAGCGAAAAGCAGCGGACAGAATGCTGCCAGCCCGGCTGCGGCTGCAAGGCAGAACACCGGCACGGGTCTTGGTGCACGGGTGCTGGCGCAGATGACGGGCGCGGACAGCAGCCACAAGCTGCAGCTGGCAGTGCCGCAGGAAACAGGCAGAACACAGGCATATCCGGGCAAAAGCGGCATTGTGACCGACAGCGGTACAGGTACACGCAGCAGCACTGCGCAGCCGGAATGGCTGAACGCGAAGAGCACTGCAGCCCCGGCGGCAAAGGTGACGGGAACGGTGCAGCCCACTGAGCGCCAGCGCATTGCAGGCATTGCCAGCGGAGATGAAGGCTGGTATGCACAGACTGCGCAGAAGGTGAAGCAGTACACGGAAGACCTGAAAGCAACAGACGACTTCAGTGATTTTGACCGGCTGAACCAGTGGATGGACGCTGACCCGAAGCACCGGGAACTTGTGACGCTGATGCGCATTGGCACCGGCGGACAGAGCTATGCCGAGAAAAACAACGCCATGCAGCCCCAGAGCGTGAGCGGTGCTGCAGCCAGCGCAGCAGTGCCGGAAAAGAGTGCGGGCAGACGGGACTACACTGACGCGGAACTGCTGGCAAAGGGATACAGCCGCAAGGAAATCAGCGAAGCGCGGCAGTACATTGCCGACTTTGATGCGCTGCCTGCAGGACAGCGTGCAGCGCGGCGCGCGGCCAATACCATTGGCGGTATTGGAGACACGGTGGCATCCTCGGTTTTTCTGGCGGGTGAGACCGGCGTACAGAGCGCAAAGAATGCAGCAGCGACCAGCAGCAACTGGAAGCAGCTGCAGCAGGATGTACAGAGCGACGACCGGCAGCAGGAGCTGCTGCGCCTGATGACCGGCGGAAAGACGCGGTATGCAGCACGGGACAACACGCTGCAGCTGGCACAGAGCAGCGGTGCAATGGCCAGTGCCCCGGCGGCACAAACAACGCAGAGCGATGCCTACACGGATGCAGAGCTGATCGAGAAAGGTTACACGCAGCAGGAGATCGACAACATGCGGACGCGCATTGCCGGAACGGAAGTGCATGACAGCGTAGATCCGGAGAAGAGCTTTGGCTACCAGCTGTACAAGCGCGGACAGGACCTGACCGCAGCTGCACAGGCGGGCCTTAGCCCCATTGCAAAGCAGGCACTGGGCGTTGTGAGCAGTGCGGGCGAGAACCTTGCGGTGGCGGCTATTGACCCGGCATGGGTGCTGCCGGTGCTGAGTGCGCAGGGCGGTGCGGAAGCCATGGGCCAGAGCATTGAAAAGGGCGAAAGTGCGGGCAAGACGCTGGCCGGGGGCCTTGCAAAATTTGGCGCGGGCTGGGCCATTAACAGTGTGGGCGCAGCAGACCTTGCAAAGACCATGGGCAGTGACTACGCAAAGAATACGCTGGCAGGCAAACTGGCGGACATGGTGCGCAGCGTGGCAGCGGACGGCACGCTGGCACAGCGGTACCCGGCGGTGGCAAATGCCATCTCCGGCGGCGTGGACAATGCCATGCAGGCCTTTGTGGAGACCTATGCAGACAAGGCTATTGATGCGACGCTGGGCGACAGCGAAGCGGCGGCAGACCTGTTTAAAAGCGACACTTTTCTGACCGCACTGGAAAGCGGCCTGACGGGCGGTGCATCCGGTGCCTTGGGTGGTGCTGTGGGCACAGGGCTTGCAAAGGCGAACGGCGGCGATGCCAGCATTGTGGGTAATGTGAAGCGGGCATACTACGAAGGACAGGTGGAACGGGCACGGCAGGCATTGCAGGACGAAGTGCGGGCACAGGAGCCGGGAACGGCGATGCAGCAGACACCGGAAGAAGCTGCGGCAGGCACCCGACAACCTGCGGCTGCTACACAGGAAACGGTGCAGCCGGAAGTGACGGGGACGACAAGCGGATTTGCGACCATGCAGGATACTGCGCCGATGGTACAGAGCGAAAACCCGGCTGTGCAGCAGCTTGCCGCAGCTGTGCAGGATGGGCAGCTTACGAGCAAGACCATCAACCTATTTACACCGAATGCGGCCAATGAGGCGAACCGCGCTGCCTTTGCGGAAGAATACGGTGTTGAGCTGCCGGAAACGGAAGCAAAGACCCGGCAGGTATTGCGGGAAATGACAACACAGCAGCGGGCAGCACAGGCTCCGGCCGCAATTGTAGAAAAAATGGAAGCTGACAGATCTGCGCAGCAGGCACAGACGGAAAGTGAGCTGGGCCGGAGCGGAGTTGCCGTGGAGAACACCGGGGAAAGGGTGGAAAGCAGCCCGGCAGAACAGTCTGGTAGGATGCGGGAAACTTACGGCCTTGAACAGCAGAGCCTGACCACAAAGCAGCGGGAGGTGCAGCAGGAGCTGACCCGATGGCAGGTATCGGATGGGGCAAGTGCGACCATCAGCAGGAACATGCCGACAGAAATTGGAGATGCCGGGCGGTATGCAGCTGCAGCCAGCAGCCTGTACCGGCTGGGACAGATGGAAGATGTGCACACCTTTGACAAGGCTATGGAGCTGGCGCAAGGCATGAGCGGCCTTGCTGTGAACACCGATTACGTGCTGGCACAGGACGGCGGACGGGAAGCGCTGCAGCTGGCATGGCTGCAGGGACACGGAGAACTGGAAGCCGGAAACATGCAGCGCGCAAGCCTTGGCGGAAGGCTGACGGCGGAAAGCACCAGCGGCAGCGGCCGGGTGCTGTATAAGGGAACGATGCGCACGGCAAACGAGGTGGGCACGCAGCTGATCGAACTAAATGCGAAGGCCACGAACACCGATGCGGTGCTGAAAACGGTACTGCAGGGCAGCGACCGGGTGAGGGCTTATGTGGACACCGAGACGGCGCGCATTTTCTTCAGCGACCGGGCCGAGGATGTGTTTGGTACGATCTTGCACGAGGACTACCACTGGTACAACTCACTGGATGCAGAGGGTGCGCAGGCACTGCAGCAGCATGCACTGGAATTTCTGGCAAAGAGCGAGGGCTTTGAGGGCATTGACGAGATGATCCGGGGGAAACTTTCCGACTATGCACGGCAGGGGCTGAGTTACGAGGAAGCCGCAGAAGAACTTGTGGCGGACGCATGGCGCGGCATCTTCAGCGATGAAGCGAGCTTTAAGCGCTGGGTGGAGTTCCAGCGTGGGCAGGCTGAAAAGAACGCAGGCAAGGCAGGCGGCATCCACAAGGTGATGACCAAGGTGAAGGAGCTTTTGAGCGACATCGTGAGCCGCGCAAAGGAAGTGCTGGCAAGAGACCCGGAGAACAAGGCCGCTCTGAAAGCACAGCGCCTTGCGGCGGCAGAAAAGCGGGTGCTGCAGGACGAATACTTTGCCCATGCGGAGAGGGCTATGGACAGCCTGCGCGCCGCAAAAGAAAACGCCGCAGCCCTTGAGAACAAGGGCGCGGCGGAAGGGACAAGGTTTGAAATCAAGAAAGATGCCGAGGGAGAAACTTACATTCAGATCGACGAGGATATTCTAAAAGGAATCCCGCAGGAAAACTGGAAATCGGTAGTCAAGCAGGCAATCAGAGAGCGTTTCCCGGATGGCTTTGTAAGAAACGGCTGGACAATTCTGAACAGCAAAGATGGACGCAATGAGTTTGTCTGGTCGAAGTATTCAAAGGCATTACAGTGGGAAAATGCCACAGCGTATGCGGACAAGATGCGCATGGCTGCCAATCTTGATGAAATCATTGCAACTGCGGATGAAGTGTACCGCGAGCCCGCAAATCACAAAAATGCGGAAGCCTTCAACCGCGGAAGAATTAAAATCCGCGTGGGCGAAAACGCGTATGAGGCAGATGTGCTGACAGCCATCAAACCGGATACACGGGAGATTTTTTATGATATTGTTAACATCAAAGAAACAAAAATAAAGCCCTCCGGTGGTACCCACGTAGAATCCGAAGATTCAAGGAGTAGATTGCCGGAGAGCTTTACGGAGACCTTCGGCAAAGCCCACATGGAATCCGAAGATTCGGGGAGCAGCGGGTCGAAGATCTCTAACCAGAGTATAGCACAGGAAGCCGCTGAAAACAAGGGAAATGACGGGACGCTGAAGAAAAATGTACGGTATCAGTTGAGCGAGGCAGACGAGCTGACGAAGCTGCGCGACGAACAGCAGCGGCTGGACGAGCAGCGGCGGGAGCTGAAGGAAGAACGCAGTGCCTGGCTGGGAAGCGACGCCGTGAAAGAGATCGAGGCGAAGAAGAAGGCACTGGGGATTTTTTCTGCAGAAGCAAAAGCCTACCGGGACAGCGAAGAATACCAGAATTATCTTGCAAAGCGCAAAGACTACAATGCCCGTATGGCGCAGCTGGAAGACCAGAGCGCTGTGCTGAACGGCCGGATCAAAGAGGCCGGTGCCCGGATGCAGCAGCAGAACGCAAAAAAAGGCAAAGCAGAACAGGCGGTATATGATGCCAAGGCCGAAGCCCACGGCGGAAAGGCAGAATACCGCCGCGTACTGGCAAAAGAACGGTTTGGCACGACAGAGGACTTCAGACGAGCCGGGTACATTCTGCCGGACGGCCAGATGCTGGACTTTGCCCAGAATGACCGAACCCGAGATACCGATCACCGGGAGATCATGAGCGTGTTCGGTTCGGCAGAGGTGAAAAATGGAACGGAAGCGCTGAACGAATTTCTGCTGGACGGCAATGTGCGCGTGATGGCTGAAGCACCGGGAGTGGATCTCTCGGCAGACACAGCACCCACCACGCAGCAGCTGGAACAGATCTGGCGAATGGTGCAGGAGCTGGGCGGCGAGAAACGGCAGTTCACACTGGACATCTCCACAGCAGATGGTCGGGTGGCAGCCGGCAAGGAATACAGCGGACGTGTGGATGCTGACCGCGTAGTGCGGGAGATCCGGGAATATTACCAGACCGGTGAACTGGCACAAGAAAGCGACCTTGCAAAGTTCCGCTATCAGCTGGCAGAGCAGGCCAGCCGTGACGCGAAGCGGAACGACCAGCAGATGGCAAGCCGCACCATTGCGGACAAGGCTGCAGCACTGGACACCTTGAGCCAGTTCTTTGGGCTGACACGGGGTGTGAAGGTGAGCCGGACGGCCATTGAAGGACTGGCCAGCCGCTGGGCAAAGGCGAACGGCAGTAAGGCGGACCGGGCCAAGCTTGCGAGGGAGACCGAGGTACTGGTGGACTACCTGAAAGCCGACGGTGCGGACATGGAAAAAGCCAATGCGCTGGCCGAAACGCTGGCGGGAGAAATTCTGGACGGGGCAGTTTACCGCAACAGTGAGCTGTGGGACGAATACCCGGAACTGCACAAGCTGGAATATACCGTGAACAGAAGCGGACAGGCAAAGGCAGAACTGGTGAAAGCATACGGCAGCTGGAGTGAAGCAGTGGCCGAAGCGCGCAGGCACGGCGTGACCTTGCGGCAGGCCGAAAGCGTGCGGGACGGCAACCCGGCACAGCAGTACGAAAGCGTGATCAACGACAACCGCGCTGTGGACGGCACCAGCGACGGTGCAAAGGCATTGTGGAAAGCTGCAGCGCAGCAGGCGGGTGTGGATGGTGCAATGAGCATGGAAAGCACCGAGTGGCTGAATGTGCTGATGAACCTGCACGATGCCATCAAGCCTGCGACTATGAGCCGGTTTGCAGACGATGCAGAGTATGAGGATGCAAAGATCGAACTGGCGGGCAGGATCATCGGTGACATTATGGCGACACCGGAGATGACTGACGCGCAGGCTATCTTTGAGGGCATCCAGCGACACAATATGGATGTGGCAAGAGCCGCAGCAGGCAGCAAAGAACGTGCTGCAGAGGTGGCAAAGGAACTGCGCGGCGTACAGAAAGCACAGCAGCGGGAGTTTGGCCGCAGAATGCAGGAAAACCGGCGCACTGCAAACCAGAACGCCGAAGTGCAGCAGATGACCGAACTGCAGCGGCAGAACGCAAGAGCAGAAAAGCTGCTGGACCAGAACCTTGAAACCTTTGGTGTGGATGTTTCCAATGTGGGCAACCTGAACGAAAAGCTGACAGTGCTGCGGGAAAGCTATGAGCGGGAAATGAAGCAGGAAGTGAAACGCCTGAAGGCCGAGCGGCAGGAAATGCTGGATGAAGCAAAACTGTGGTATCGGGAACGCATGGGAGAACTGCGGGAGGAAAATGCAGATCTGAGTATGCGGCTACGGGAAGAGCAGCGGCGCGCGGACAAGGCAGAATACAGCCTGATCGTGCAGGAAAATGAGATCATGGAATGGGAGGCGGATAACGAACGTAAGCGGGCCGCATGGGAGCAGAAACAGGCGCAGCGGAATGCCCTTGCCATTGAAACAGCCCGACAGCAGCGGGACGAAGATATTGCCGTTGCGAAGGCAGTAGCGGAAAAGCGAGTGCAGCGGGCGCGGGATGCACGGAAGATGGATGAACTGAAACGCAGCATCCGTCAGAACGCGGCACAGCTGAACCAGATGCTGCTGCGGCCCAGCAAGGACAAGTATGTACAGCCGGGGCTGATCGATGCGGCAGCACAGGTGGCAAAGCTGGCGGACATGACCATTCTGAACGAACGGGCCGTGAACCAGCTGACGAGGCTGCAGGACCGGATCCGGCAGAGTGCGGGCAGCGAGAACAGCCCCAACGCCATGACCGAAGAATGGAAGCAGACCGGCGTGGATACCCTGATCCAGACGCTGCGGGACGACCTGCAGACGACAAAGGACACAAAGCTGACCAAACTGCACGAGCAGCTGGCCGAGGCAGAAGTTTTACCGGACAGCGAGAAAGCATGGGCACTGCAGGAACGGCTGCGCAAACGCATCAAGGAGACGGAGAACCGCACCTATCTGCCCATGACGGTGGATCAGATGCGGATGCTGAAGGCTATTACCAGCTCGACGCTGCATGTGATCCGCAATGCAAACAAGACGGTGAGTCTTGCAAAGGCTGAAGAAGTGAGCGCAATCGCAGAAGGCGCAGCCAGCGAGGTGAATGCCAGCAAGGGCAACCACCCCGGCGGAAAGCTGGACGGCGTGCACAATCTGCTGACAAAGTATCAGTTGGATATGCTGGGCGCGGAGCGGGTGTTCCGTATGCTGGGCGGCTACGCGAAGAACGGCCAGATGGAAAAGATGGCCCAAATGCTGAACGACGGCCAGTACCGGCAGACGAAGATCACCGTGGAAGGCGAAAAGCTGTTTGCCAACGTGACCGGAAAAGAACACGTGAAGGAAATGCAGAACTTTGCAGGCCCGGGCGCAGACCTTGTGGACGTGGGCCTGACCGATGTGAAGGGAAAGAAAGCCGAACTGACCCATGCACAGCTGTGCAGTTTGTACATGCACCTGCACAACACCGACAGCCTGAACCACCTGATGAACGGCGGACTTGTGATTCCGGATGCAAAGCTGTACAACAAAGGTGACATTGAGCAGGCTTACCAGAAGGGACAGACCGTACATCTGGGAATGCTGACGGATGCGGACGGGACCCCGACAGCGGATAGCATCCTGCAGACGGTGGAAGCGGCCATGACTGACTATGACCGGGCATGGTGCGCGGACATGAAAGAGTTCTTCGACAACTACACCACGAAGCTCATCAACGAGACGAGCCTGCAGCTGGTGGGCTACCAGCGGGCAACCGTGAAAAACTACTATCCCATTGCGGTGGATAAATCGGTGCTGGCGACCCAGATCGACGGCCTGAATCTGGACGCGACCATTGAGGGACGCGGTTTCCTGAAGAACCGCGTGAAGAGCGGACAGCCCGTTTTGCTGGAAGAATGCGCAAATGTGGTGCAGCGCAGCCTGCGGGACACGGCGGCGTATGCGGGCCTGGCCGCGCCCATCCGGGACGTGCAGAAGATCCTGAACAGCGGCGTGGAGACGCGGGAAAGGCTTGCAAACCTGAAGAACGGCATCATCAAGGAACAGTGGGGCAAGGATGCGGTGAGCTACATCGATGACCTGCTGACCGACCTGCAGACTACCCAGCGCAAGCGGCCCAGCACCTTTAACAAAGTACTGGGAAACCTGCGCGGGAACTATGCAGGCGCAGTGCTGACGCTGAACCCGGGCGTTGCCATTGCGCAGGCGGCAAGCCTGCCCACAGCAGCGGCCGTACTGGGCGGCGACACCATGGCGGCAGTGGTACCCTTTGTGAAGAACCTTTCGCCCAAGGCGCGGACAGCGCTGGAAACGGAGATCAAAGAGCACGGAGACGTGCTGCTGGACTGGCGCAAGCGCGGCAGCCAGAACGGCGAGCTTGCCAGCATTGGCAAGCAGGAAACATTGGCGGAAAAGGGCATGGACAAGCTGCCGAACTGGCTGACCGGCTGGATCAACGGGATGGACGAAGTGACGGTAGCAGCCCTGTGGGAAGGCAGCAAGCGATACGTGCAGAACCACACGGCCGAGTTTGAAGGCGCGGAGGTGACAGGCAGCCCGGCCTATTGGGAAGCGGTGAACCGCACCTATCAGAAGGTGATCGAGCAGACACAGCCCAACTACACCGTGATGCAGCGGGCGGGCATTCAGCGCAACCCTAACGAACTGCTGAAGCAGCTGACCATGTTCACCACCCAACGTTTCCAGAACTACGGCATTCTGGCGGATGCCATTGGCGATTACAGGGCACAGGCGGAACGCTACCGGCAGAACCAGAGCGATGAAAACAAAGCGGAATTGCAGCGGGCAAAAACACAGCGAAACCGGGCTGTTGTGAGCCAGGCGGCACAGACGGCGGTGTTTGCGATCATGAAGATTGGCGCAGATTTCCTTTTGCACCGGTGGGACCGGGAGCAGGACGAAAACGGCGATGTGACCGTGAAGAGCATGTGGAAACGGTTTGCAAGCCTGTACACAGAAAGTTTTGCGGGAAACTTTTTGTACGGAAGTGAGTTATACAGTCTGATCGACAATGCTGTGAACGGTAAGGATTACGACGTGCTGAGTGCAGCAAGCATCAGCGTGGTGAATGATCTGGCCGGAGATGTGCAGAAGTTTTTTGCGGAGTTCCGGAAAGACACCAGTGAAATGGACGAAGAACAGCTGCAAAAGCACCACAATAAGCTGATGCAGCGCAGCATGACGCTGCTGGAGGACAGCTTTGAAGTGGCGGGTGTACCCTACGGCAATGGACGGAAGATTGTAGAAGCGGTAAAGGGCTACTATGGTGACCTTGAAAATCTTGCGCACGGAGGACAGTTCAGCTTTAATTCTGTGCCGCAAAGCGCCACCGGCCAGTATGACCGGCTGTACAACGCCTATGCCGGCGGCGACAGCGACGAAGCAAAGGCCGCAGTGGAGAAGCTGAACGCTATGGTGGAAGCGGGAACCATTGCGGAAAACAAAATGTACAGCCAGCTGAAGAGCCGCCTTGTAAAGTACGACGTGCGGGTGCGGCAGGCTGCTGAAGAGCAGAATGCAGGAAACGACCAGAAGCGGTACGAGCTGGAAAACGAGATGATCGAACAGCTGAGCGAAGTGCTGGGCCTGCCGAAGGGAAAGCGCGGGGATGTGGTGGACTGCGTGACCGGCGCGGTGAACCAGCTGGCCGAAACGCAGCTGAAGGGCGACAACGCCAGCGCGACAGATGACCTTGTGGAAGCTGTGGACAGTTGGGACGCAGGTGCTGTGCAGGAAGAATATGACAGGCTGGCGAAGGCGGGCAAGAGCGCGACGACACTTAAAAGCAAGATCACCGAGACGGCAAAGCCGGAATACCTTGCGGGCAGTGATGCAGACCGGCAGCAGATGGAAGAAATGCTGTTGGCGCTCAAGGACGCGGACGGCAAAGAGCTGTACACGGAGAAAAACTTTGCCCAGTGGGTGAAGGAGGCAGAAAAGAAAGCAGAGGAAGGACCGGAACCGGACCCGTATGCGGCAGTGAGGTAAGAAAAGAAAAATCCCCCGGCGCGATGAATTTCACGCCGTGGGATTTGTATATGTGGTTCTTTTGAAATGGAAAAGTTTGAAAAAAGTCCGCAGTGTTATTACGGACGTTTGTGTGATAGGCTGAGAAGGACGGAAGGAGGCAGCGGGATGCGGGTGAAAATTATTCGGAAAAACTTTGGCGGTGTGGAGTTTGGCCCGGAGATGCGGGTGCTGCATCTGGGCGGGCAGAGCAGCGCCAATGTGGAAAGGCTGAAGTTTGAGCTGCCGCAGGAGTGGGCCGGATGTGCCGTGACGCTGCACATCCAGCGGCAGGACGGCACACTGCCGACACCGATCCTGCTGGACGAGGAGCACAGCACAGCAGTGGGCAAGGAATTTACCGCCAGCCCCTGCGGCAGCTGGATGCTGCTGGCTCTGGGTGAGGACGGATACCGGGCGTTGACCCGACCGGCCCGGTATGACTGCTATGAAACACTGAACACAGACGGCGATGCAGAGATCAGCCCGACGCAGTACGAGCTTTTTGTGGCGCGGGTGCTGGGATATGCGACCGGGGCACAGGAAAGCGCAAAGGAAGCGCGGAACGCGGCCGCAGCAGCAAAGCAGGACGCAGACACTGCAGCGACAGCCGGAGCGAACGCGGCAAGGGCGGCAAAAATGGCACAGGAAGCGGCAGGCAGCGCCCAAGGCGATGCGGAGCGGGCGCAGCGGGCTGCAGATCGTGCCGAGAATTTTGCGCCGCCCGAAGATGGCGCGGTGGTAAGCGTGAACGGCAGGGGCGGCGTTGTGACTCTGACGGCGGAGGATCTTGGTGCGGTGGGAGCGAACAGCGCGGGCTACGTGAAGAGCATTTCGCTGACAGACCGCACCCTGACACTGACCTTCGGCGACGGAAGCACGAAGACCATGCAGACCAAGGACACCACGGCACTGGAAAACATGACCGGCATCCTGCCCGCAGCACATGGCGGCACCGGAAAGAATACCCCGTTGACTGCGGACGACGTGGGTGCGGTGGAAAAGGGAAGCGGTGACTACCTGAAGAGTGCAGAGCTGCAAAACGGAGAACTGGTGCTGACCTTTGGCAGCGGCGACACCGTGCACTACACCCTCCCCGCCGCCACCACCACCACGCTGGGCGGTGTCAAGCTGAGTGACGACTTCACGGCAGATGCAGACGGCACGCTGCATCTGGCGGGCGGTACTGCCCCGGACCCTTACCCCGTGGGCAGCATCTACCAGAGCACCGCACGTACAAGCCCTGCCGCACTGTTCGGCGGTACATGGCAGGAGATTGCGCAGAACCGGGTACTGATGGGTGCTGGCAGCGGCCACGCAGCGGGCACCACCGTGGAGGCCGGACTGCCGAACATCACAGGCTCTTTTGTCGCGGATGTAAAAAAGGGTGA
>ENA-ORUG01001477-ORUG01001477.1-human-gut-metagenome-genome-assembly--contig:-NODE-1477-length-20538-cov-9.205585_pt1 | contig 20538 bp, 30 predicted proteins | sample MGYA00242079_ERZ509207 | MGnify/ENA primary metagenome ERZ509207 (study PRJEB26280, sample SAMEA2338780) | human gut metagenome | biome: human gut; feature: human-associated habitat; material: faeces...
GCGCATGGGCATGGCGGGGCATGGTCCGTTGTCGGGATTGGATCGGCGTCGCGCGACGCCGATCTTCCATTGCGGTTGGAGAACGCGTCGGTGCGTATGGCCGTGGACAGGCTGCACGCGCTCGGCATCCCCCTGACCGTGATGTACACGGAGATCGAGGCCTGACAAGATGATGGGATACCGCCCGTCCACTCATTTTGCCCACCAATTTTTTGGTGCGAAAAATGAACTTGTGGACGAAAGTCATGCGATTTCCGTGTCCGTCCGCCTGTTTCACGCTAGGATTGACGGTGATTTATCGAAGTCATCCGAACCGGGACGACAGCCTTAAGGTCCAGCCCGGCCCCCACGAGAGGACGAAGGACGGTACGTGCCATGACATTGACGGGCATCGAATTGGAGACCAGACGCAGACTGCTGGGACTGAGCCAGCAGGATCTGGGATTGTGCATGGCGGTGATCGCTCCCAGGGACGACGATCCACGGCCGGTGTCGCAGAACACGATCAGCAAATGGGAGGAAGGCCGGGGCGGTCTGCCGTTGCCGGGATGGGTCGCTAAGACCATGCCGCTGATCCTTGACCGGATCGCGCGAATGCAGGAGGCGTTGGATGAACGCGCCATGGAATATCTGGAATCGTTGGAACCCGATGACGGCGACGTGGTGCATGTTCCCGCGTACCGTTCGTACCAAGCGTTCTGGAAGGCCGCGCCACGTTTGAAGGGGTGGCCGTACGCGATGTGGAACACCGCGCTCGTGCACGCGGTCGACGCGATCGATGACGGCCGCGACTATATGCTGGACGCCGTCAGATAAAGAAATCGGCACTTCAAAAAGGGAAAACAAAGTGCCAACGTCAACGTTCTAAATCATCGCTGGCACCTTGTCCAGAGCGGATCATGAAGGATCTGATTGCTGTCATGATCTTCATCACAGTTTAGCACCAGCCAACGATCTATTGCATGCTCTTTCCATGTTCGCCCCAAAGGAGTCGTTCGATTCGTTCGTCTTCCTGGTCGAACAATGGACGGGCCTTCATGTCGATCTGTCTTTGGCGACCGTACTGCGGACTCTAGCAGGCCGAAGGAACAATCAGCGGACGCCCCACTCCCGCGCCAGGGTCTCTGGGGTGACTCCTTGGCTGATGCGCTCCAGATCCTCACCCTCATACTCATTCACATCGGTAAGATAAAGAATCGCCCGCTGTGTACGATTCCACCCTCTCAAATATCCAACTCCCGACTGCGTCGCGGCCCGCCGTACAGCCCATTTGCTCCATCCGCGATCCTCCGCCCTCCGGTAGACTTCAACGGCGAAGGCGCGATTGCCTTCGGTTCTAAGCGTGGCATGCAGCCATGGAATCACTTCGTCGTATCGTATCGTCCGATGTGCGCGCATGCCGTTTTCGCTCGCCCGCTGTACCCCCGCTGCGGACAGAAGATTCGCCAGAAACCGCTCCTTCTCTTCCAGCGTCCGCTGCCCGGCGTCAATCTCCGCCTTCAGGATGTCGATCTCCTCTCGGACGTCCGAAGCCAATTGGGCGACCGTCAGCGCCGACGATTGGATGTCATGACGAACGGCGCGGGTCTGCCGCGGCCGGCCGGTCGCACGTCGCCGAGCCAGCCGACGGTCATACTCCGAGCGTGAAACTCGCTTTTTACCCATTGAAAATCACATCCTTCTTTTATCCGACGTTCAGAACCGAATCTCATCATAGTCGGTGAGGGCGTCCGGATGCTCCCAGACGAAACCATTCACAGCTGCCAGATCTCCCATGGTTTTCCGCCTATTCCCTATCTTTCATCATCGTCTATCAGGTCTTCTGCGTGCACGCCGAGCGCACGGGCGAGCCGTACCGCGTTGCGCAACGTTATGCTCTCAACGCTGTGCCGGCCGTTTTCGAGCTCGCTGATCCGGGATTGCCTGATGCCGGACAGCATGGCGAGTTTCTCCTGGCTCATGCCTTTCTTGCACCGCCAGTATCGCAGCCTGCTGCCCATCACTCGTCCTCCGGTTCCGTGGCCGGCAGGAGCGTGCGGAAGTCGCCGTAGGAGAGCTTTCCGTTTCTTGCGAGCTGGTCGATGTGCTGTTTGACGAGTGCTTCGGACACGCCTCTCAGACTGCCGTGCCCGTCGAGACGGTCGAGCCCCTGTTCCACATAGAAGACCCCTCTGCTGCCGCGCAGTCCCTGCACGATCTTGGCCGCGCCCAAACCGTGGCCAAGCAATCGGTTGACGCCCGAGACGTAACCGATGATCGCCTGGTCGACGTCACCGGTCGAAACGGTCGTGATGGGACCTCCCCTGGTGGTCTCATGCGGATGCTCGTCCACCTGCGTGGCGCGTTCAGCTTTCCGGGCGTTCCGTTCGGACCTTCTGTCCTGTCGCTCGGCTTTCCTTCGAGCCTTTTCCTCTCGACTGGGCTCCTGGTCGACGTCGCCGGTCTCGGGATCGTACGTGCAGTTCGCACAGTAGTCGCAATGCTCGGCCGCGCTGTCGCCGAAGTATCGCAGGATCATGCCGCGCAGGCAATCCTCGCTTTCGCAGTAGTCGCTCATCGCGTTCAACCGTTCCAACGCGGCCTTGCACACCTTGTCCTGGCGTTCGGTGTCGGTCATGGCGCTGCCGGCGTTCTGGCGGATCCTGTCGCGCCATGACTTGAAGTCGCCGTCACACCAGATCAGGATGCTGCGCGCGGGCTTGCCGTCTCGACCGGCGCGTCCGGCCTCCTGGTAGAAGCATTCGATGCTTTCGCACGGGCCGTCGTTGATGACCCAGCGCACGTCGGGCTTGTCGACGCCCATGCCGAACGCTGTGGTCGCGCAGATCACGCGCGGACTGCCGTTGAGGAATCCGTCCTGGATGCGTTTCTTGTCCGCTTCGGGCACGGTGGAATAGAACGCCTCGGCGTCCACGCCTCGGCGTTTGAGTTCGATGGCGAGCCTGTCGCATTCGGCGCGGCTGTTGCAGTAGACGATGCCGCAGTCCTGGTGCCTGACCGCCCAGTCGCGGATGAACCTCACTCGTTTGCCCGGCTTGAGCTTGAGGGTGTCGAAACGAATGTTGGGACGGTCGAAACCGGTCTTGACCATCACGGGCTGTCTGAGCCCAAGGTTTTCGGCTATCTGCGGGATCTGGCCGGGTGTCGCGGTCGCGGTGAACGCGGCCATCACCGGACGGGCGGGCAGTTCCTTGATGAACTCGCCGATGCGCAGGTAGCTGGGACGGAAGTCGTGGCCCCATTGGAGCACGCAGTGGGATTCGTCCACCGCGACCAGATCGATCCTCGTGCTCTTCGCAAAGAACTGGAAGTCGTCCGCCCACAACCGTTCCGGCGCGACGTACAGCAAACGAATCTCCCCCGCCTTGACGCCCGCGTAGATGCTTTGGCGTTGGGCCGGACTGATGCCGCTGTCGATGAACGCGGCCCGCACATGCCTGGCCTGCAACGCCTGGACCTGGTCGCGCATGAGCGCGCGCAATGGGGTGATGACCAGGGTGAACGATCCGGGACGCGTGGCTGGAAGCTGGTAGCACACGCTCTTGCCGCTGCCGGTCGGCATGACCGCGATCAAATCATGGCCGGACAGAATCGACGTGACGGCCTCCAACTGGCCGGGACGGAACGACGAGTATCCATACGTGCGTTCCAACTGGCTGGTCGCGGCCTGAACATACGAGTCCGGCAGGCTGGCCCGCACGATCTCGTTTGCATCGTCCCTTAGATCCAAGTACTCGATATCCATTGCGCTTCTTCTCTCCCTTATGGGTTCGGGCGTAGCCTTGCGCTTTCCCGACGCATAACCCTCATTATATCACATAGATGAGATAAGAGCAGGGTGCTTAGGGGTGTTAGCATATTCAACTCATTCCGTTCATATGAGGCGGTCCTGTCCGGTTGTTCCTTCTCAAATCTCGTCCCATGATTCTTGAGGGTAACTGTATTGGCTTTATTAAAAATGGTGATGGGTCAGCAGGTTTTGCAATATATAAAGCAGAGCAATTTATCTCGACCAGCGATGTTTTGTATGATGGTTATGCTGATTGATTCAATAAGTTTACCGGACTCTTTTTTGTGGTTGCTCAAGACATGATTGAGCATAAATATAGTCACGGCTGTAAGCGGAATAAAGAGCATCTTGCCGGCGACAAAGTCATGCTTCCCGTCACTGACTCGGGCGAACCCGATTATCGGTACATGGAGCAGTATGCGAAGAACATGATGCTTCGCAAGTATCAGCAGTACCTGGCGTTTTTGAACCGAAGCGATAACGATTAGTCCGCCCCTTCCGTCCGAAACGGAAGGGAATCCCAAGTTGACCAACCACTAATCGAACAATATCTTTATTACTCTTGTTCCAAGTTACAGGCCCATAACTAAAGATGCTGGTCACTCTTGCGTCGAGAGGCAAAGATTGCCACGCCCATGCTTGCCAGGGCGATGACAGCGAATATGACGCCACTGCCCCCCGCTATTGTATGGACGGACTTATCCGCGTTATCCGTGGCAGCTTGATCGGTGGCTGGAGGTTCTGTCTGGGACTTATCACTGTCGGTTTTGACTGGGTCGGGAGAAAGGGCATTGATTTCGTCGATTACGCGTTCTTGCTCTTTTATCTTGTTGTCACATACTTTAAGTAGGTACGGACGACGTAAAAGACTGAATAAGGGCCATGTTTGTATGGTGTAGTAGAAGTTTATGCCAGCAAAAACTAACGCGATCCCTTGCACTATGCACAGCCACGTATGAGCGTAGAAAATACCCAGCGTTATGTTCATCAAGCATTGAACGAACAAAAGGGCGGCTGCTACTGCTATAGCTGCTCCAGATATATGCCGTTTCTCTCGGCTTGCTGCGTCCAGCTGGTCTGAAGCGAACACTACCGTCTGCAGAACAGACATGATGGCAGTAGCGCAGAGTATGAGAAAAGCGGAGATAGCAACGTGCCACCAACAGTTTTTAATGGCCGAAAACACACACCCATAAGATAGGATAAAACGGATTAGATATAGACCGAAATGAGGTAGAGTGGCTAAAAGTAAAGGGAGCCAAGGTTTTTCCGTCCATTTTTGGTAGCGATTCTCGCTTTCGGTTGCCGGCTTTTCCTTCCATTTTTGGTAGCGATTCTTTCTTTCGGTTGCCGTTGCTTTGTTGACGCCTAGCAATATGTCGTAGTCTAAAAGGGACAGCAGCGCGACGATGTTAAAGATGAGAATCATCAAGGCGAAGACACAGGCAGGGAGACGCCCCAGCCCATCCGCTAGGCGGATCCACTCTGCTGCGACAAGAGCCTGCAGGAGCAGCAGGAGAATCACGGCTCCGGTTCGGAGAAACTGGGCCTTTAACCTGTCGTTGAGCTCATCGAGCTGTCCGGAGGAGTTGCGTTTCCGGAAGACAATCAACGCAAGAAACGCAGCGGGAAGACTCGTTAACCCCAGCAGCATTCCCACGATATCCGTTCCGTCGCCTTTTGCTTGTCCTTTCCAGAATTCATTAAACATCTGAATGGATTGATCGGAATCATGTCGTTTAAACATCATTGGAGGATAAGCATATGTGACTGCAAAAATGAACACGAGCAGAAGAAACATGTAAAGGAACTGCCCGATCGCGAAGCGAGTGGCATATGGAATATCTTTCCAGAAAGATTTGTTTTTCATAAAGGCTCTGTTAGACCAAGGTTGACCTAAGAGGATATATGACAGAAACCCGCTTGTTTAACTGTGCTGAAAAGTCGAACAAGCGGGTAAATGTCAGTCTACTTCAGGGACAGATCGACGATGGCGCTCAAATGTGCGAGTAGCTGCTCTTCCAGCATGGACGCCTTGTGGTCGGGCCGGCCAGCCTGACGCACCTTGCGAGCGATGTTGCTCAATTCCGCTTCGATTTCCTCTTTTGGCTTGCCTTCTGAGAATAGCTTGAAGAACGACACCCAATACTTCGCTTCGATACCCGCCATGAGCGTATCCATGGATTCATCCACCCAATCCGCCATAAGACCATCCACTCTGGCGATACGACCGAAGTTTCCGCCTCCGTCCTGATTGGGAACATCAACATATTGCGTTCCCGGTTTGGGATACGGGGTGGTTTCCGGATGATGGATTCCGCAGTCGCGTTTGGAGTTGTCGCCTCTGCGATGATTCCAGTAATAGGTACGCATATCCGAAGCGAATTTCGCCTGTTCGACATAGGGCTCGTAGACCACGGGCTTGCCGCTGAGAACGTTGGACAATCCCCAAGGAACACAGCAGATCAAGTCCCATTCGGTCACTGCGTCGGCTGATGCCTTGTATCGTAGAGATGGCTCGGATTCCTTGGAAAGCAGATACCACCCTTTCAGTTCGATGCCGATGAGCGGCGAATCATCCTTGTTGGAGCCTACAAGCCTTACGTCCGGGAAGGATTCGGGATAGCGTCGGAATTCTTTGTCCGCCCATTTGCCTTGCGGGTCCCATATGCTGCGTAGGGAGTTCAACAGCATGACGGTCTGGGCCTCGATGGTGCCGCCGAGCAGTGTATTGATTGAGAATAGGTCATTGACCTCGATGCCTTCGACGTTGATGGGCGATGTGAAGTGCATCGGAAGGGCATACAATGCTCGGACTATGCCGTTGCGGAGTTCGGTCCGTTCGTCCCCGTCGGGAAGCTCGTAGTGTTCAGGTCGTTCCTTGCCGTCGTAATCGGTCATGCCTGCCTTCTTTCGAGGGTCATCGTGTCATTTGCGTTTTTCGTGTCGTACTCGTCTTCGGCTTCCGCCAATCGTCCAAGGGCCAGGTTCTGGAATTCCTCGTCGATTTCCGCCGTATAGGCGATGCGACCGGTGAGCACGGCAGCGACGGATGCGGACGCCAGCCCGCCGAATGGCTCCCAGACCACGTCGCCTTCATTCGAGGCTGCATGGATCTGACGATCCATGAAATCCAGAGGCTTCTGGTTGAGATGCGCCGCCGACTGCTTGGAAGGCTTGTAGACGCGTGGAGCGCTACGTTGCAGGGTCCCCTTGAGTCGTTCCCCGTCGTGAAGCGGAAGACGTGACCACACGTTGGTGAGCCCGTTGACATGGTTCCATACAGCACGGAGGGAGTCCCACCGTTCGGCCGTGATCTCGGTATGCCCGTCGATGGAGAAATAAGGTCGGTTCGTAGGCTTGCCGTTGATCTTTGTGTATTCGGCCATGCGTTCGACCATTTCCCCGGGCGGCCAATACCATAGCCAGTCGGCGGTGAGGTACTTGCGAGTGGCCGCGTTTTTCACACCGCATGCCTCGTTCGCACGGCAGAGCGGCAGGCCGGAACGCCGCCATTCGGCACGTAGCCATTGCTGCACTCCGAGAACTCCGCCATCCTCTGTGGGAAGCGTCAGCCTGCGACGGTACAGGGCGGAGACCTCGGTGACCACGGGGAATTGTCGAATGGTGTTGCCGTTCACGTTGCCTGCGATATGCGACAGCCCCTTGTCCCAAGTGACCAGTTGCACGTATTCCCAGCCGTTCGCCTCCAACAGCGGATGCACCGTGGCCCAGCCGACCTCGGTGTTCCAGAACCACAGCGAGGTCGAAGGTTTCGCTCGTTTCGACCATTGGGCCACATGAGGCGCATACCAGTCCACGAGCCCATCTGCACTCACGGTGTCACCTCGGAATCCTCGCACGCCATAGGCCCCATCGCTGACTATCAGGTCGGGGGCCTCCCAATCCGGATACGCATCGAGTACGTTTCCGCGATGCAGCGTATATCGGTCGCCACGCACGTCTTGAGGACGGAGGTCTTTGATGTGGATGACCTTATCTGCCATTTGACGTTTCCCTCTTGACCTCGAACGGGAGTCCCTGTTCCCTGACGACGGCCTTCAGGAAGATCGTGACCGCGCCGGAGAGGGTGAGCCCGAGGTCTTCGAGCACTTGGCTGGATTCCTCTTTGAGCTGCGGGTCTATCCTCATGGTCGTGGTGGGTATGCTCGCCATACGCGCCTCCTTGTCCTATGTTTCGATGTTCTGACTGTACATCGTATGCACGATGTCATGCGGCTTTCCGCCAATAATCCATGTACGGTGGTGTCATGCGCTGGTAGTCACGGCGGCGGATGCGGTACAGGCCGTTGCCGAGCTGGCGGGCGAGCAGACGGTCGTCGCCGGTGTCGCCGCAGCCGTCGGTGAACGCGCCGAGCCATTGGAACCAGTCCAAGTAGGCTTGCAGATATTTCGTGGATACGCCGTGGAAGCCGAACATGAAGTCCTCCAAACGGGCGTGCGAGGTGTTCACCCTGTTGATCGCGTGATCGTCCGCGTCGGTTTGTGTGAGGTTCGCACCCAGCTCGGCCAGTGGCTTCACGTAGGCCGGAGCCCCGTCGGTGAGCACGTCGGCGCCGCGCCCGATATGGGGTTTCAACGCGCTCATGGCACAATCCTTGGAGATGACGCCGCGCCCGCACACGGTCAGGAACGAACGCCCCGTGTCATCCACTCCGGTCGCCACGCATATCTGTTCCTTCGACAGACCGCGCTTCCTTAATGCCTTGGTGCGCTTGTGTGCCTTGCGGGGCATGACGAATACGGTCGATTTCGTGTGGTTGCCTTTGAGGCTCTCACGGAAGTACGTCTCGTCCAACTGGACGGACATGCCTGCCTCGGAACGCAGTACGGGCGTGTATCGGCGGATGCACTCGATGACCCGCTGGCGCATGAGGAACGCGGTCTTCAGGCATACTCCGCAACGCTGGGCGCATTTGCGCAGGCTTAGACAGTCCACGAAGCATTCGAGGAACCGCATCCACACGCCCGCTTTGAGCTTGCTCATGCCCATCACCCGGTTCGTGCGAACGCCGAACGTCCTGTTGCAGTTCATGCACTTCCAACGTTGGGAGCCGTCACGTCCACGCCCTTTGCGGATGATGCGGATGCTGCCGCAGCGCACGCACGCCTCCATCTGGTTCGGGTCGCTCGTCGCCACGTCCAACGCGAACCCCTCGTACAGGGCGTCGCGCAACGCCTTGACGGCAAGGTCGCGCTCCTGCGGCGTCAGTTCGCCCAGTTCCTTCCTGACCCTATCGGCTATACGCGCCACCTTGCCCGTTCTCATACCACTATTGTAGCTACTCAGCAACTACAATGCAAGTCAAAAAGTCAACCTTGGTCTAACAGAGCCTTCATAAAAGCTTAATTTAGCAACTATCAAAATAAGGAGTGATTGATTCGTCCTAATCTTGCTGGCGAGTACCACAAATGATGCTGCGTGGTAGGTGATTATCATGCCGGAAAGTGATGCGTCTCCTTGTCTGTGCCTGTCCGCAATCATACGCCACATTTGACCGATTGACTGGTCTATTGGTCTTTATGGTGTCGTGTCGTCGCTCTGGGATTCGTCGTCTCCGGCCAGGTGCCGGACGCCGTTCCAACGGTCGATGTGTTCAGCGCACCAGCGCGTGTCCTCGACGGTGGTGTCGCCGCACGCCGTATCGGCCTGCCGCCATTGGCAGGTGCCGTCCGTGTCCGCGTTTTCGTCGCGCAGGTTGTCCTTGTCCACGTTCTCGAAGACATGCAGGACGGTTCGCGCGCATGCCGCGGCCTGCATGCATGATTCCAATCGTCTCAACGCGGCCAGGAGCCGTTCCGTGTCCTCCGCCATACGGGCCGGACTGTCCACGCTGCCGCCGATGACGACGCGCCTCATGTTTTCCGTGTCCCGTCGTAGTTCCCGTGCCTGCTGTTCCAGACATGCCGCGTGGAGTCCGAGCGTCGCCGTTCTCCTGTCGATGTAGTCGGACATCCTTCCGATGCGTCTGGCTTGGAATTCGTAGTCCACCATGCCCCGCGTCCTCCCTCTCCCCCAAGTCTACGCCACCCGTGCTGGTAGCATCGGTGTCGTGCCGTCCCCTCGGATCGGACCCGTTCCGACTCGCGTTGCGGATTCCACCGTCCGGACGGCGCGGGCAATTGCATGCGCGGGCCGGGTTCGCCGTCAAGGCGTGCCCGGCCCGTTCGATTGGATGTCCGCCGCGGCGACGATTCCCGGCCGCTCGTATCCTGTTACAGCGGGAATGCTCCTAGATTCCGAGGATGCGTTTCTTCGCCGCTGTTTCAGATGGGATGGAAATCTGTTCTGCTGGAGCGGATTGTTCCCGCGGCCGGAATGACGCCACGCTACCGCATGTCGGCGGGATAGCCCGAGCGTAGCTCGCTCCGGGTCAACGTGGCCATGGCGGCGGGAAGGATGGCCTGCGGCCTGCGTGTCCCCCATGCGGCACGGCACATGTCCACGAGCCGGTCGCCGTCGATGGTTTCGATTCCGGTGTCCGAAGCATAGGCCAGGGCGTCCGCGGAGTAGCCGCTGGTGGTGACGACGATCATGCCGTCCGCGCCGATTCCGCTGTTGGCGCCGTAGAGCTTCTGCAGTACGGGACGTCCGACGCGATGCCCGCGGCCGTAAAGCTTGCATTCCACGATCCATGTCATACCGCCGCGTTCCAGGAAGATGTCGTATCCGCCGTCCCGTGCGGGAGGCGTCACCGTCGCCGTGTAGCCGTATGCCCGGAACAGGCCGGCGCAGTATTCCTCGAACCGTGTGGGCTCGTCCTGGAACCTGTTGATGATGTCGTCCACGCCGTCCGCGGCCTGTTGGAGTTCGAGCCGTCGCTGCATGATCCGCATCTTACGTTCTTCCTCGGCGCACGGCATGATGTCCGCGTGCGCGGCCCTTAGATCGACCGCCAATCCATACAGGCTTTCCGGATCTTTGGACCACATCTCCCAACCGTCGATCAGGAGCCATGACTTGTTGCGGATGATACGGCGGTCGTTCGTACGCCGGTCCCTGGTGCCATCCTTTTTCGCGGTACGCCATTCGGGCCATGCAAGGCTGAGGCTGCCGGGTCTGGCGATGTCCCCGCTGCGGGAGATGTGGATGTTTTCGGGGACGGTCACGCCATACCGTCTGCCGACCTTGACCCGTAGGATCCACTGGCGTATGAGTATGACAAGCCATACGGCGAGGCAGCCGGCCACGATGGCGAGTATGGCGGGCACGCCGTATAGGAGGAATTCGTCGCATAGATCGGACCATTGCGCTCCGTCCGTGTCATACAGCAGGTCGTTCAGGTATTGGAACACCTTTTCCATCATTCCATCTCCGTTCTTTCATCCTTACAACATCGAAGACGCTTTAAAAGCGTGCACTACTCATGCTCTTTTAGCCCGAACCGGCGGATGATTCCGTCGCGGTCCTCGCCGCTGTTGCCCCACCAGGATACGAACCCTGACGGATCGACCTCACCCGTCTGCCTGCTCATCTTGGCCATAATCCTCAACACTGCCGGAGAGAACACCCTGCGCAAGCGCACGTTTTCCATACGGTCCCATCTCAGCCACGCGCAGACCAAGCGATGACTTTTGTGCGCGCGACCGATGACCTTGAACGAGCCGCCGATTGTTCTCGTGTCCGCCCACTCACTGGAGATGTAGACCTTCGTTCCGGCCGAGAATATCTTCGTACCGTGCATGATGTGATGGTCCTGGCCGGTCTCGTGCGCGTCCACGACATTGGCGACGGGACACCACGACCAGACCTCATCGTCCGCCCCATCCTTTTCGCCTTCGTCTTGTACTAAAACATCCATAATGCCAATTTATCCATCACAATAGTGCGCCAATAGCTGATAGAGACCTTTAGAGATGCTTCTATCAGCCGAAGACGTGATCGGAACTAGTAATGATTTTCCATGTACAATAGCGGATTTTGACGAGCATTACACGTTGCCCCCCCCCTTATAACAGTAAACTCATCTGTACACCGGATCCGAACCTACTTGAGTCAATGAGGTCAGTTGGATATAGTTTGAACACCGCTGTAGCCAATATTATCGGTAATTCAATCGCAGTCCAAGCACAACGAATCAACGTTCGATATTTGGAGCTACTTATTCATCTTTCACACACCTATAGATGGTAGAACGCCCCACGTTCATCATCGCAGCAATCTGATTAACAGTCACTGATTTAGACTCATACAGACGCCGCACTTCCCTGACCTGTTTCTCGTCGAGCTTCGCCGGACGACCTCCTTTCCGGCCTCGTGCTCGCGCCGCCGCAAGTCCGGCGCGGGTGCGTTCGCGGATCAGGTCGCGCTCGAACTGTGCGAGCGATCCGAAGATGTTGAACACGAGCGTGCCGCCCGGATTGCTCGTGTCGATCGCCTCGGTCAACGAGCGGAACTGCACTCCCCTCCCGTCGAACGTGGCCATCAGGTCGACCAGGTTCTGCATACTCCTTCCTAAGCGGTCCAGCTTCCACACCACGACGGTGTCGTCCTCGCGCAGGAGGTCGAGCATATGGTCGAGTTCCGGACGGTGCGTCTTAGCGCCGGACGCCACGTCCGTGAAGATCCGGTCGCATCCCGCCTTCACAAGTGCGTCCTTCTGCAGGTCGGTGGTCTGGTCGCCGGTACTGACCCTCGCGTATCCGTAAATCATGCTCGCCATGCCCCAAACCATACCATTTCCAGAGCGTCACTGGATAGGTGGTCATGAACATGCTTATCAGGATTCCACTGTTGTCCGAGATCAGGGCCGCCATGCCGGGGACGATTTCTGCCAATATTCCGAAGGCAAGGAACAGCCTGTAAAACATGAGGAGCGGTCGTCCGAGACGAAACGCTTTTTCACTGTCGAGCATTCCTTTCCTCCAACCTTCATCCTTGTATGCCAGATTGGCCATTAGAGCCAGCGTCAGCAGGCTCATGAACGCCATGACGAATGCGAAGGCTCCGGCTTCGCCGTACAAGGCAGAGGAACAATATGAAGAACAGGACGAATGCAGTCAGATGGGCGAACCACATGCTGCGTCTCGGCCAAGCGAGATGTACGATAAGCGCGATTGCCGTGAGAATACATACGGACGCGATCATCATCACCGCATCCGGAACATTGCCTTTCGAAACGATGGCCCAGATAAGACCGACGCCGAACGGGCCCAGGAGAACCGCCAATAGGATATAGCTCCATTTCGGTAAGGTGTTTGCTTTTGCATCACTGGACATTGTGGAAGCTCCTTTCTTATGGCAGAAAACCAGTTCATTTTCAAGGCTAGCCGAACCAAATTGGCTCATATTGGTTTTGTGGGAATCTACTGGCTGATTCGTTGGTTTCCGCAAATATGGTGGCCCTCACTATCCGTTCTTTCTTCTCGCCGCGCATGTGATCCATTCAGGTGATTGGAGGTTCGGCTGTGCCACGTTGCTATCGGTTCGACGGGTCCGCGGGCATGGATCTGCGTCCCGCATCAGTGTTGGAGACGGAGGATGCTCGCAGGACGGAACTCCGTCGTCGTCGCGAACCGATGGCCGTGACCACTCGTATCCGCATGGTCGATCAGCCGCCGTGTGGATTGCTGTCCCTGTCCTTGTTCGACCATGTGCCCCTCGCAGACCATATGGCCCTGCATCCGCGTTCTATGGAGACGGTCGCGCCGGACCTTGCCGGCCTGTACGTAGATTACATGACGCGAATCGCGATGGGCGCGCCCAAAAGGACCGCGTTCCGCATTCCCCTGTTGGGCGCCCGTCTGGTCGGTCAGGGCGAGTATGCGGAATCGTTGCTGTCCAGAATGGTGGATTTCGCTTTTCCCTCGGCTCGTGCTGCGTGCCTGCTGCTTGATTTCGACGCGGCCTCACGACGTGGACCGCAGTATTGGAGACCGCGGCGGATGGTTCCGGATGCGGCGACGTATTTCAATCTGACACGCATGGTCGCCAGGTCCCGCGTGTTCCTCGACGAGTATGGTCCGGTGGTATGGGAGGGATTCGATTTCGAGGGAGGCTATACGGACCGGATCACAAGCGGGTCCGGTGATTTCCTCACCGGGGACACGTTGTGGGATTTCAAGGTGAGTGGTTATCCTCCGAATCACCGGTACACGCTTCAACTGCTCATCTATTGGCGGATGGGATTGCATTCCGTCCACCCTGAATACCAGTCGATCCGGCGGTTGGGTTTCTTCAACCCCCGCCGGAACGAGGTGTGGCTGTTGGACGTGGACCGGATTACGCCGGAGCTCATCGATTGGACTGACCGTGAGCTGATCGGCTATCCGGCCTGATGGCAACTCGTTCAGTGTGCGAGCTCCAGACGGTACTCTTTCCTTTGGTTGACGGTTTCAATGAACTGGCTAAGGAACCATATCGTGCCCATCGCCTCGTCAAGGTCCCTGAACTGGTAGTAGCAGTTTCCCGCATCAAGGTCGAGGGCGATCCTGTAGTCGTCGTTCCCGGCATCGACGACTATCGTCGCCGGCTCCGGTTTCTCACCGATTCCCATGAACTCCACCCAAGTGGCCGGCATTAAACCAGGCGTGGTACCGTCCGGGAAATGCAGCTTTTTCACCACCGATTCCATCGAATGGCAGGAACATCGGACGATTTCAGGGTTTTTCGCCACGAAGAATTCCGTGAAGATGCTTCCATTGCGAAGCCCTGGCCGGTATTCCTGCGATCTTGCCATGGCGTAGACGTTGCGGTTCAGGGGAAAGTCACTGCCGTTCCGTAGACCGATCCAGAAGTGTCCTGTTTTCGATTTGTATTCGATCTTGTCTTCCATGGTCTGTTCTCCGTTCATTGTTCATTCCTTTCCTTCGCCGCTTGCCTGCGCCATCGGCTCACGCACCGTTCGATGCGTTTGCGTCCGATGACTTCCGGACCGACGCCCGCGCTTCTGAACACGTCCACCGGCCGGGCACCCAACTCGAGCTCGTATTCCACATAGCGGATGAAATACCTGTTCCAGGTGATCCGTTTCTCACCGCACTCGTCAACGGCGTCGAGACCACACAGGTATTGGCGTTCCTCGGCATCGAATGGCTTGTTGCATGGCCTTGCCTTCGGTTTGGCCCGGTTCATTCTGCCCTGTTGCAACGCTTCCTGTTTCAAGAGTAGTTTCATGCCTTCCGCGAGGACCTGGGTTGGCGTCATGTGATGCATCACCGCATACGATTCGATTTGTCTTTTGAGTGAAACGGGCAATCCGAGACCAGTGGTCTCAGCGTCATCGTCTGATGGCTTGCCGTGTGATCGTGTTGCTTTTTCCGGCCTGTTCATTGTCCCATCCCGTCAACGGAGGTTCTGGTCCTGATGAATTCGGATATCTTGTCAAGGCAGATCACGGCGCCGGCACGGGCCTGTGGATTTTCAGCCAGAATCCGGTCGTAGTAGAAGTCACCGGTGCCCAAGTCTACGGCGATGATGCAGTCGTCGCTGTCGGGCCTGTCGTCGTATCCCATCGCTTCGATCCATATGGCTTCCGGTAGGATCGGAATGGTATCGCCGTATTCTTTTCCAAGGCTTCTCAACGCTGTTGCCATGGCCTTGCAGACGTCGGCGACCAGGCCGGTGTCCGGTTCCGCGTGCCGGTCGAGGAAGTATTCCGCTCCGATGTCCTCGTCGGACAGTCGGGTCGCCCGCATGCCGGCGATGGCCATGCGCGCCATGGGCACGGTGTGCCCCGTCACGGCTCCGAACCAGCATCTGGTCCTGTCGCTCATCGTCTTCCTCCTTTTCCGTGCCTCCATGCGAGGACGATCGTCACCACGCAGAAGATGATGGCAGTGGCGATCAGGCCCAGCAGGACGAGCCACAACCACCCGTATCGTGGCAGCAGCGCACATTCCACGCAGATCATGATCGTCGCGACGATGCAGGCCACGATGATGACGGTCGCTTTGACGATGGGGTCATGATTCCTGTTCATCATGCTTCTCCTGTTCCTGTTGTTTTTCGAGTTTCTTGCGCCATCGTGCGGCGCATCGCTCGATGCGTTTGCTGCCGATGACTTCCGGACCGCATCCAGCCCGGCGGAAGATGTCGCTTGGAGCGCATCCTCGCACAAGTTCCTTTATCGCGTACGCGATGAACGCTTGGTTCCATGTGATACGTTTCTCGGTGCACGCGTCGACGGCGTCTAGACCGCACAGGTATTGTCGTTCCTTGGCGTCGAATGGCTTGTTGCGTGGCCTTGCCTTCATTTTTTTCATTGTTCCGTCCTTTTTGCCGGCCGTGCGCATATGCGTCAGGGGTCAGATGTCGAGTTCTCCTTGGATGATGGCGTGGCTGCCGTCCGGCCCGTAATCGGGTTCGTCCAACTGCCAGGTCTTCTCCTCGCTTCCGTCAAACGGGTGCTCTTCCACGAGGGTCAGTCCGCACACGCCGCAACGCATCAGGCATAACCGGCTTCGGGTCGTGCGGCCTGTGATGCTCCATGGCTTCCATAAGTGGGGCCGGTGCTGGTTCCATCGACGTCGACTGTCTGTGCCGGGGCATGCCTGGAGGGTTCTCAGACGGTTGTTCCCGCAGAGGAACAGCATGTCTCCAATGTCGGTCCAACGGTCCGTCCAGTGGATGATCTCACCGTCCCATCTAACGGGCAGCCGCTCGTCCAAGAGCGCGCTTTCCGATCGGAGGGCCGCGTCGGTCTCCCCTATCGTCGTGTCTCCGCTCGCCGTCATGGTCTCTGGCCGGCTTGGTATTCCACGCCGGCCAGGAACGCCTGGCCGATGATATTCAATGTGTGGTCGATGCCGTACCGGTCGTTCCGGTCCGACACCATGTATTTCCTCCTTATCCGGCGGGCGTATTCGTTGGCCGGTTCCACCGCGTCGGCCAGCGTGTCGGCCCATATGCGTTCTTCCTCGCTCATTCGTCTTCCTCCTTGTCGAGTGCCTGTTCCGCTTGGATGCAGAAGTCCAACGCGTCGTTCCATCCCGCCCGGTACGCGATGACCCATGCCTGCGCCGGCGACTCATCGGTGAGGCGCGCCGCGATCAATGTCCTGATGGCGTTGCCTTTGACGAATTCGTCGGCGCCGATCCTGTCCATGTCGTTGGCGCCGTCGTTTTTCCTGAGCCTGAGTTGGATGGCTTCGGCCATGAGTCGTGTCGCCGTGGTGTGCAACTGTCTGGCGCGCTCCTGGAGCTCGTTCTTGAGCGCGGCCGGCACCATGAAGCTCACCATGGCCTTCCCATCGTTTCCCTCTCTTTTCTCTTCCATGGAGAACAATCCGTCGTTCACCGGTCCCTTCCTTCCTTTTTCCCGCTCAGCATGACGATCTGGAGGCGGATCTCCTCGATTCTTCGGTCCAGGTCCTCGACCGCGCCCCTCAATTCGATGTCCTTTTCGACCAGGCATCCGGCCGTCTCCCCCACGAATCGCATGACGTCTCGTTCGCCGCATTCCGTCGCGTGTCTCATCGCCACGCTTCCGTCAATCCATCGCTGACGGTGAGTTCCGCCCACGCGCGGTTCATGGTCTGGGCGAATCTGAGCGTCATGCGTCCGCTTGACGCGTGTTTGAGGAGTTCATGGTATAGGGTTTCCGCTGTATCGCAGGCCTCGTCGTGGCCGATGGGTTCGATGTCGGGATCGTCTTGCATGGGCATGCCGAACTCGTCCATGACCTTTTTCAGCGCGTCGGACGCGGCCGTCATGCCGTGCAGTCCGTCGGCGAACATGTCCGCCATCTGCGTCGTCCTGTCGAGTCTGGCCGCGAATTTTACCGCCTGTTGCATGATTGTCGCTCCCATGTCTTCCCCTTCCTTTCATTGGGATGATGGTCGTGTAGATTGTCGTGAGGAGGATGGGGACGAGGGTTATCGCCATGATGCCGCATACGACTCCTGTATGCCGGCTGATGAACGTGGCCTGCGGGTCGATCTGTGACCAGATGATGGTCATGATGTAGCAGGCGCAGCAGATGGTGAACAGGTTCATCGCGATGGTCGCGAGGGTCTGGAGCGTCATGCGTGGTTTTCGTCCGTTCCTCATCGGTCCTCGTCCTTTTGGGGATCGGTTTCCCGAAAAGGGTTTTGGGGAGGAACACCTTCGGGGGAAAGTGTGCGAGTCTGTTCTTTTATTGTTTCCCCCGTCGGTTTCCTTCATTGATTCCACATGTCCCCATTGCGATATCGGGGGTAATGTTCGTCAGAGGATCTTCCATGGGTGCGGACGTCCCATGATGGTCTGGTAGTCGTTGGCATCGAGTTCGTTTTCGAGGATGGAGACGGTCTCGTGGTATTCGCGCATCGTCTTCACCGCGCGTGCCTGCTCGCGTCCTGCGGCGCATAGGAGCGCGATTGCGGTCGCGAACGGGATGATGGCGAGGAACGGAGTGCTTTCCACCATCGACAGGGTTATGACGAGGCAGGCTATGGCCATGACCGCTTCCAGGTCGCGGTTGTTTCTCATCGTGTGTGCCTGGGTCGATTCCAGTTCGCTTTCGCTTTTCATGCGGGCCGCGTCTTCGAGGTCGAGGCTGCTTGGACGGTATGCGTTCGGATCCGGATTCATTTGTGCGCTCCTTGTCTGGCTTTGGTTTTCTCCTAATCCGGTCACGCATGCGTTGATTGTTATCGGTACATGAAATCACGAATGGATGGCCATCTCGCATGGGCTGACCGTCCGTGCGCGCAGGCCGATTATGTCGTCTTCAAAACGCGACAGCAGTCGGTCATGTTCGTCGGTTTTGTCCGGTTCCCAGAGGACATCCGTTCGCATTTTCATATTGGTTCGTCCTTCTTTCGCCGAGGGCCGAGGGTGGATATCACTGGTATCGGGCCCGTAGATCCATGGGGATGCGTGCCATGATGTCGTGATGTCGATCGTCTATTAGGCTTGTTCTGGTTTTCCATCTGCTTGCTTTTCTCGTTCTGCTGGCTCATGCTCATTCCCGATATCGGCTGGTATGGTGAAAGCGTTCGTCTTGGAAATAGGAGGTTTTCCGTGGGATTGTTCGAAGGATTGCAGAATCTGTTCCGTGGCATCTCCAAGGGTCGGTCGGATGATTCGGACACGCTCCCTGTCGTTTCGTCCGTCGGGTTGGATGAATCGGATGGTACGTTGCGCTTCACTGTCGCGGATGGCCAGATGCAGGTGGATATGATCTGGAATCTGCTCACCGAACAGATCGGAGAATGCCGGAATCAACAATTGCCAAAACCGTTGCCCAATCCGGATGACCTGTTCCGGCCGACGCTTATAGGGGCGTGGGCCGAGGACCGCCTTGTAGGAGGCGCGTTCGTCATGCCAGACCTGGAGGATTCCGCATATTATGCCGCTGCCGGGCACGGTGATGCAGCAGAGTTCCTTGCCGTAAGGACCGCCATGGTCCAAGGGATCGCGGTGTCGCCCGAGTGTCGGCGTATGGGTGTCGGTGCCGAGATCAAACGGCATTGCGGCTTGTGGGCCGCACAGCACGGCTGTGTACTCGTGTTGTCCGTCGTGACGAACGACGCCGCGGCTCGCATGAACGAGAAAGCCGGCTATCAGGTTTTGCCACCGTTGGTCACGCTCGTCGTTGAGGCGGTGGATCACGGCCGGTCCGTCACCTTCATCGGGCTTCCGTTCGATCGTGACTCTCCCGCCTGTACGCGTTGGGCTTTCGGTTTGGTTGGCCACGTTGATGGGCTTGCGGTCCGGGTTGGCATGGGAGGTGTGGCCGAGGGATGATGCCGTGAGGTCGTGTAGTCGTAGGATTCTTCCTTGACCGTCCGCTAGGTCCGATATCCTCCATCCTCTTGCGGGCGCTTCGAGCATGATCGTGTCCGTCATTTGCCTATCCTCCTGTTGCGTGGATTACGGTTTCATGTTGGTCACGCTGAAATTGTTTGTTATTAGTCGTTCACACTTATCTGTTGTAGGGCTTTGATGATCAGGGAGAGTTTCGCGTCCAGATCCAACAGTCGGGCCTCCGGAACCGGAGTCGGAACGGCGTATTGTACGCCGAGGATATGCTGCAGGGTCTTGCTTTCCGATGTCATACCCACTGCCATGCGATTCACTACCTGGCGTTGATGTTCCTGCACCGTCCTTGTGTAATGACGCATCACGACCTCCTGGGTGGAGTCTCCGATGTTGTCCATCGTTTCACGGATCGTGCCGCCGTTCTGCATGAGCAGGGTCGCATGAGTGACACGCAACGTACGGAACGTCGCTGTCGTGCATCCCGCCTGTTCGCGCGCTTGACGGAAATGATTGCCCAGGGTCGTCGGGGCGAGTGGTCCCTTTCCCCGACGGGACTGGAATAAATACGGGCTGGATTCGTCTTTTCGATTGGCGATATGCTCGCGGACCAATGGCACCAGCAGGTCAGGCAACGGGCACACGCGTTTGGAATGCTTCGACTTGGTCGGCCCTAATCTTAATTCTCCCAGATCGTGTTCCCCACGGCAGACCGAATGATTCACCATCATGGTTCGGGCTTCAAGATTGAAATCGGATACGCGCAACGCGCATGCCTCGCCGATTCTCATGCCACCGGCCCATGCGGCCAAGAGGACACTTAGCCGGTCGTATTCCGGCATCGACTCGTATAGGGCGGCCAGTTGCGTGCCCGTCAATGGCGGCACCTCCCACGATTTGGGTTCCGGATCAGGCGGAATCGGTAGGGTGAACGGATTCGACGCCAGCAATGGCATTCCTGTACCGAACTTGTCCGAGCATGCGAGATTCATGATGGCTTTTAGTCTCTGGCACATGCGGGGGAACACCCACTCGCCTTCCTCATG
>ENA-ORUG01001481-ORUG01001481.1-human-gut-metagenome-genome-assembly--contig:-NODE-1481-length-20513-cov-3.349643_pt1 | contig 20513 bp, 20 predicted proteins | sample MGYA00242079_ERZ509207 | MGnify/ENA primary metagenome ERZ509207 (study PRJEB26280, sample SAMEA2338780) | human gut metagenome | biome: human gut; feature: human-associated habitat; material: faeces...
TATAGGAATCCCGTTTAAAGTAAATGTAGGTTCAAAATAGTAGGGTGTCGCACATCCCAGGCTGTTTTTTGATAGTCTTATTATACTTTAATGTTCCCTGATTCACAAGCAAAAATTAATGCCGGAACGTAAAAAATACTACCAAAATTACTACTATTTTCTTGTAGTTTTATCCATTGACAAAATGGCAAAAACATGTTCCACCTAGTAAACTCTGGCTTTTTCTATATCGTCCTTTGTGAATGCACCCGGAAACAATTCCCCAAGCGTGTACTCGAGATATTCTCCATTCTTTTTGGAGACAAAAATCCGAAACGTTTCCGGCTCACAGAATTCTGCCATGACCTGCCTGCAGACACCGCACGGATACAGATAATCGTCTCCATCTCCATTGATCGCAATTGCCGCAAACTCACGTTCCCCCTCATAAACTGCCTTAAAAAACGCTGTACGCTCCGCACAGTTTGTCGGAGAATATCCTGCGTTTTCAATGTTGCATCCCTGATAAACCTTACCGCTTTTTGTCAGAAGTGCCGCTCCAACCCGAAAATGGGAATATGGAGCATACGCATGCTCCTTTGCTTCCATAGCTGCTTTTATCAATTCTTCTGTTTCCATCCTGTCAAACTCCTGCTTTTCATTTTTATACTGTATTTTTCCAACAAACGACATATTATTTACATGTTTTATTGTAATCTAATATCTCCTGAAAGTATAGGAATAATTAAGAAGTTTTCATGTTTATATGTAAACTTTTTCTAAAATTTTTTTAAATTCGGAACAATTTTCTTGTATTAATTTTAGTACATATGCTATTATAAGTTAACGCGATAAATTGAAGGAGGGCTTTGAATGACAAAAAACAATCCATTTTGTGAGATAACACCGGAGTTAGAGCATCTGTCTGAACTGAGTGCCAAATGTTCTGTCATTGATCCGGAATTATATAACAAATACGACGTAAAACGTGGACTGCGAGACATAAACGGTAAAGGTGTGCTCGTTGGACTGACCGAGATTTCTGATGTATGTTCCACCAAGATTGTAGACGGGGTATCCCAGCCGGCAGATGGTGAACTCTATTACCGTGGCTATAATGTAAAAGATATTATTGCCGGAATTGATGAGAACAGCCATTTCGGATTTGAGGAATGTACCTATCTTCTTCTGTTTGGCAGTCTTCCAACGAAAGACGAACTAAAAGAATTCACTAAAATGCTGAGCAAATACCGCTCACTGCCTACCAGTTTTGTACGTGACATCATCATGAAAGCGCCAAGCAGGGATATGATGAACACCCTTGCACGAAGTGTATTGACACTTTACTCCTACGATGACAGGGCGGATGATTTTTCTCTTCCAAATGTATTGAGACAATGTCTTCAGTTGATCAGTTTATTCCCATTGCTTTCTGTTTACGGTTATCAGGCATATAAGCATTATCACGATGGTGCCAGTTTATTTATCCATCCTCCAAAAGAAGAATATTCTACTGCAGAAAATATTTTACATATTCTCCGCGCTGACAGTAAATTTACACCACTGGAAGCGAAATTGTTAGATACCGCCTTGATCTTGCATATGGAGCACGGTGGTGGTAACAACTCCACATTCACCACGCATCTGGTATCTTCCTCCGGAACCGATACCTATTCCGCGATTGCAGCCTCTTTAGGTTCCTTAAAAGGACCGAAACACGGTGGTGCCAATATCAAAGTTGTAAAAATGTTTGATGATATGAAAAAACAGGTGAAAGACTGGTCAAACGAGGATGAGATTGCAGATTATCTGACAAAATTGTTGCATAAAGAAGCATTCGACCACGCTGGTCTAATTTATGGTATGGGACATGCGGTTTACTCACTTTCCGATCCACGAGCTGTTATTTTCCGCTCTTTCGTAGAAAAACTCTCCGAAGAAAAGGGCTATGAAAAAGAATTCAAACTCTATGCAACGGTCGAGCGGCTTGCCCCTGAGATCATTGCAAAAGAACGTAAGATCTACAAGGGTGTCAGTCCAAACGTTGACTTTTACAGCGGCTTCGCCTATAGCATGTTAGGACTCCCGGTAGAACTTTACACACCGATTTTTGCCATTGCACGAATCTCCGGCTGGAGTGCACACCGTCTTGAGGAAGTGGCACACAGCGGCAAGATCATGCGTCCTGCATACAAGAATGTTGGCGAACGAAAAGCTTATGTTCCTATGGAGGAACGTTAAAATAGGAAAACAGTTGTCACTGGGAACACACCGGATATTACCGGTTCCGGTCTGTTTCCATGACAACTGTTTTTTATGTAACTCATATTATAAATGTAAAAACTTCTCTCTCGCTTTCGCCAATGAATTCTGAAACCAGATGAAAGCTGCAAGAAAAATGATCACTTCCAGGATACTTGCTTTTCCAATCGGCATAACGGTCTCATTTAAGACTCCAAGAACCCCAACGATCAATACCAATGCACCAAACAACATTTCACGCCAATACAGAAATTCAATAAATCCCTTTGTATCTTTCACTTTTTTTAACTCTTCCTGTGCCAGCACCATGGAATTGATCCTGCCACTCTTCTTCATATGAAGCGCTGACCCTATCATATAGGCACCAAACAATGCAACAACAGCATCGAATACAAGCATTACATCCATCTTCTTTTACCCTCTCCATTTCTGATTTTACATAATTTTACAAAGATGCACTCATTATAAACTCTCCATCCTTAAGATTCAAGAACAAAATCAATCCATATTTTGCGTTTTTTCGAGAAAAAACAACACGAATTTTGTATATTACAATTGCATGCCCATTTTTTTTAGTGTAAAATAGGTTCTATAAACAAATTAGGAAAAGGGGATTTACTATGAGACTAGACAATGCAAAAATTCTTATTAGTGATGATTCCATACTTGCACGAAAGCAGTTAAAAGATTTTATTTCAAAATATGGTACACCAACTTTTTTCGAGGCATCCAACGGACAGGATGCAATTGATATCTATAAAAAGGAAAAGCCTGATTTATCGTTTCTTGATATCGTTATGCCAGTAAAAGATGGCAATGCAGCAATCCGTGAAATTATTGATTTCGACAAAGACGCAGAGATCATTATCGTTTCTTCTGTCGGAACACAGTCACAGCTGCGTTCCGCCATTGAAGCCGGCGCAAAGGATTTTATCCAGAAGCCTTTAAATCCAGAGCAGCTGCACAGCATCCTTACCTCAAGATTTGAAGGGAGATAAAATATGTACGCACAGTTTTTTGGAACATTTTTATTATCTCACAATGTAGTGACAAAAGATCAGCTGCTCAGTGCCCTTGGCAAAAAATCCTCCCAGCATATGAAGTTTGGCACTCTCGCCATTATGAAGGGATATATGACTGCAAATGAAGTAGATAATGTCATCATTTCACAGACACATAACGATTGTCGGTTTGGCGATCTGGCTGTCCGCGAGGGATATCTGACGCAGGAACAGGTCGATGAGCTTGTCAAGACACAGTATCCTGATTTTCTGTTATTAGGACAGACACTTGTAGATGAAGGTTATATTACTAATACGCAGCTGGAAACATTGATTGTTGATTATGAATCCGAAAATGAATTAACGGATTTAGATTACAGCAACGAAAAACAGGATGATCTTGACCGGATTCTTGCAAATTTCTTCCATACAACTGATGTAGCTGCAGACGAATACAATGCTTCCTATATGCGATTGCTGTTCAATGATCTGACGCGTTTTATCGGGGATGATTTCACTCCGCTGTGTTTTAACCCATGCAAAGAGTATCCTGTAAATTACTGTGTTTCGCAGACGATCCATGGCGATTTATCCGCTAAAGTTTATCTGGATATGCCTGAGACAACCTGTATCAGCTTTGCATCCAGATACGTAAATGAGGAATTTACAGAGTTTGATGAATACGTTCAGGCTTCTCTGGAAGATTTCTTAAATCTTCATAACGGATTATATAATGTGAATATTTCAAATACACTCGGAAAAGAATTAACATTAGAGGCTCCTGAAGTTGTTTCTGACGAATTGATTGAATTGTCCAGTTCATCTTATTTACTTCAGGTCATGTATCCGTTTGGTGTTCTTAATTTCATTTTTGAATTGAAGAAATAATAATGGAATTGTATCAATAGAAAATCAATTTTCAGGTCACAAAAATAAGGCTGCTGATAGTTTTATCAGACAGCCTTATTTTTTCTATTATCGTTTTAATAAGATACAAATGCTAAAAATCTGCACGATCATTTCACGTTCAAAAATTCTTTTACAACCTTTGGCATCTCATCCACTTCACATACGGTCTTATGTCTTACCTCTGCGGTACGGATCTCTTCGATGGCATTTGGAATCTTAACATTTCCAATTTTGCTCAGTTCGTCGACAAGTTCAAAATCTGTCATTGCATCATACTTCTTATCAATCGCATCCATCACGCTTCTTGTAAACTTGAACGGACTTGCAGTAGATGCGATCACGGTCTTGGTGTCCGTGTCTTTGGTATCTTTTAAATACTTATGGTATACACCTGTCGCAACTGCTGTATGGGTATCAATAACATAACCTGTCTTTTCGTATAAGTTCCGGATCTCTTCTGCTGTTTCTTCCTCACTTGTATAATTTCCATAGAAATCTGCAAGCTGTTCTTTCATTGCAGGCGTAATCTCATACTTTCCGTTTGTATTTAATGCTTTCATGAAATCTGCATTCTTTGCAGCATCATTTCCGGCAATACGGTAAATCAGACGCTCTAAGTTACTGGAAATCAGAATATCCATGGATGGAGAGCTTGTCAGCATAAATTCTCTGTTCTTATCATAAGTTCCAGTTGTGAAAAAGTCGTAAAGAACCTTATTCTCATTGGATGCACAGATCAATTTTGCAATTGGGATTCCCATATTCTTCGCATAAAATGCAGCCAGAATATTACCGAAGTTGCCGGTGGGAACCACAACATTGATCTTCTCACCCTCTGTGATCTTACCATCTTTTAATAATTGTGCATACGCATAAACATAATAACAAATCTGAGGTACCAGACGTCCGATGTTAATGGAGTTCGCAGAGGAAAACTGGAAGCCCTTCTCATCCATTTCTTTTGCCAGTTCCTTGTCGGAGAAAATCTTCTTCACACCGGTCTGGGCATCATCGAAATTACCGTGAATGCCTACCACAAAAGTATTGGCACCCTTCTGGGTCACCATCTGCTTCTCCTGAATCGGGCTGACACCGTTCTTCGGGTAAAATACGATGATCCGGGTACCCTTGACATCGGCAAAGCCTGCCAGAGCTGCCTTACCGGTATCACCGGAAGTAGCAGTCAGGATCACGATCTCATTCTTGATATTATTCTTACGGGCGGAAGTGATCATCAGGTGAGGTAAAATGGAAAGTGCCATATCCTTGAACGCAATGGTGGAACCATGGAACAATTCCAGATAATAAGCATCATCCGCCTGTACCAGAGGAGCGATCTTCTCCGTATCAAACTTGGAATCATAAGCGTTGTTGATACAATTTTTCAGTTCTTCCTCGGTAAAGTCTGTCAGGAATAATTTCATAACTTCATAAGCTACCTGCTGATAACTCATTCCGGCCAGTTCTGAAAGACTCTTGTCCAATGCAGGAATATGATCCGGTACAAACAGTCCTCCGTCATCGGATAATCCCTTCAGAATTGCCTGGGATGCGGTTACCGGTTCGCTGTTGCTGCGTGTGCTGCGATAAATTACTTCCATTTCCTCTCCTCCGTGTCTATGTATGAATGTATGCTGGAATATCTCCCTGGCATCTCCATCTATATTTTCGAAAAGTATAGCATACTTTAAACACTGTTGCAAGGTGAATCATTGAAGCGCTTTTTTATCCGAAAAAAATTCATGTCCGCCATGTCGGAATAATAGCGTCAATTTTTCATCGAACCAGCGCATACTTTCACTGTCGGCATATTTTCTGGCGGCAAAATACAATGCTCCCCTGGAAATGTCCTCGCCCGCCAGAGCCCGTCCGACAGCTTCTACCGTCTCTTCACTGACACTTACTTTGTAATAACTGCCGTCGGCAATGGGAGAAAACTGTGACACCCCGTTTTCCCGCTGGAATACGATCTCCGTAATGCTGTCCGGAAATTTTTCGGAATTCAGACGGTTCAGGATCACATTGGCCACCAACAGCTTCCCATCCTCGTCTTCGCACCCGGCTTCCGCTTCCACGATCCGAAGCAGCACTTCCAGATCCGCCTGTTCCAGCTGGTACTTACTCTCCCGCTGTAATTCACTGCAATCCACTACTCTCTGTCCGGAAGAAGTCCGGGAAGCAATCCCCATCATGATGCTTTCCTTGTCCGCCAGCAGGCTTTCTTCCATATGTACCTCCGACACCGTCTGCTGCAATTTCCTACAGATTTCTTCCATGCGGCAGAGACTTAAAACACCGATCAGAAATATCAGATTTATTACAAGTAGTCCGCTTAATGCTCTTTTATACATACAGGCTTTGTTCCTTTCCCCAATTCTCATTTTGGCTCTAACTTCATTTTATGCAGCTCGTCCGAAAAATATATCTGTTGTTCTCCGGAGAAAAATGTTACTATAGAAATATGAGTGAGCAAAACATTGAAAAAGAACAATTATATAAAGGAGTCTTCCGGGCCGGGAAAAAAGACGGAACTGTCTATTACCGTGCTTCTCTGACCAAAAACGGCAAGCATATCAGTCTGGGCAGTTTCTCCGATGCCTTACAGGCCCATCGGGCCTACGAACAGGGGCTTCTCCTGCTGTCCGATCCTTCCCTGACACTGCAGTCCTACGAGAAGGTGTCCCCTTTGTCCTTCGAAAAATGGGTCAGTCTGATCAATCTGCGGGACAACGGACTATACATCGGCAATCCGATCTATCTGGGGCAGCAGCTCTTCTATTATTATTTGTCCCCCCACCATGTCTTAAAATTCGACATGGAAGACCTGTTCTATTATTCTTCCCATAAGATCATGTGCCGGGGAAATCATTATTTTGTGGCCGACTACGGAATGCAGCAGACACTGACCTCACGCTATGGCATCAAAAGCTACGGAGTTCTCGGCGTGGATTATTGTTTTGTCAACGGAGATCCTACGGACTTCCGCAGGGAAAATCTGCAGATCCACAACATCTATCACGGTGTCCGGAAAACGGCAGCAAAAAACGGACAGTACGTTTATACTGTCCGCATTCATATCCGTGGTAATTATATTGTGGGGCGCTACGCTACTGATATCGAAGCAGCCATTGCCTATAACAAGGCCATCGATATTTTGCATAGCAAAGGAGTCACCAGTAATTTTACCCCCAACTATGTGGAAGCCATCACTCCCCGCCGTTATGCCGAGATCTATTCTACGCTCGACATTGCACCGGGAATCCTGAATTATGAGCCTATTTCTCCGAATAATCAATAAAACTGATATTCATATTGGCATAGCCTGCAATGCCGTCGATGGTGACATCATTGGCATATTGCCACATGGTAAAACGATAAGGATAATCCGGCACGTCTTCCATCTGGGAAAGCCATACGTCATATGCCGATAATTTTGACAGGTCAATTTCTTTGATCAGCCACTCCTTGTCTCCGTAAAGCAGGGGCTTATATCCGGCTGCCTCTATGGTATCCAGGAAAGCCTTGGTGATCTTCGTCTTGTCAGCACGACTGACAGTCTCGATTCTCGTCGTATCATTGTCCACAAAACTCATATCAAAAGCCACCGGATAGGTGATCTTGTAGTCTTTGATATTCTCCAGAACGATATTGGATTCCTCCACCGCCTCTTCTTCCGTGATGGCCTGTGAGGTAAAATACACCCCGATCTGTAATCCAGCATCTGTGGCTCTCTTGATATTGTCTACGAAATAATCATCCAATACGATCTGTCCGCTGCCATAGCCTCTGGCACCTACCCGCAACATCACAAAATCCACTCCGGCTTTTTTCAGTTTCAAAAAATCCACATAATCCTGATATTTGGAAATATCCACCCCGACATAGGAAGTCAGTTTGCCGTCCTGATAATATTTCATCAGGTCGGACTGGCACACCAGTTTGGTGAAATCATATTCGTGCTTGGGAAGGTACGGGCTGATCAGCACCCATTCTTCCTTGCCGTCCCGGTTGGTCACCAGGGTATGTTTTCCATCGGTGGAGGGATCCGCTTCCGCTGTTTCCTTTTTGTTATCCTTTTGGGAAGGCTCCGCAGACGGCAATGGTGTTGCCGTAGTCTCCGGGTACATGTCCCAGAAATCCAGATCCGAAGGAGTCAATGTGCTTCCGGTGATCAGGTCCTGCGTGTCCGGATATTTGTCTGTCTGATTATTTTCTGCCTGTTGTACATTCTCCGTCTGTGCAGCCGTATTGTTCTGTTGGTGGGAAGTGGGCTGTCTGTTCATGATCAGCACCACCGTAAGGATCACTGCCACGAAAATTGTAACAGCAACGATGGCACTGATCACCGTAGGTGTCAGCCCTCCTCCGTGATCTTCATAATCGTCCGGAAGACGCATATCTTTTCTCCTCTTGTACTTTCTTTATGCTTTTACGATACATTTCTTCGGGCATTTCTCCATGCAGGCACCACAGCCCACACATTTCTCCGGATCAATGATTGCATGGAAATTCTCGACCTTCACAGCATCGTGCTGGCAATTCTTTACGCAGATACCGCAGCCCACACAGCCGGTCTTGCAGGCCTTCATGGTAACAGGGCCCTTGTCCGTAGAACTGCAGGCTACCTGTACCGTATTGGAATAAGGCCGTAAGCTGATCAGATGCTTGGGGCAGACCTCCACGCACTTTCCGCAGGCCTTACATTTTTCCTTATCTACTACAGCCACACCGTTCTCTACATGAATGGCATCGAAGGGACAGACCTGTGCACAGGTTCCGAATCCCAGGCAGCCACTGTTGCAGGATTTCGGCCCGCCTCCGGGCACAAAGCTCATCATACGACAGTCCTTGATGCCATAATAATCATAATCCGTTGTGGTCCGCTCGCAGTCACCCTGACAATGCACATAAGCTACCTTGCGCTCGGAAGCCTCTGCTTCTACACCCATGATGGCGGCGATTTTTTTGCCGACTTCCTCTCCGCCTACGGGACAGGTGTTCACCGCAGCCTCTCCCTTTGCAATGGCAGCTGCCAGACCGGAACATCCGGCGAAGCCGCAGCCACCACAGTTATTTCCGGGAAGGGCAGCTAACACCGCCTCTTCCTTCTCATCTACTTCTACTTTGAATTTAATGCCGGCCACGCCAAGGAACAGTCCCACAAAGATGCCGACGATTCCGACACAAGCCGCAGCAATCAGAATTCCTGTTATACTCATCTATGTTACTCCTTCCTAGATCAGACCGGAGAATCCGCAGAAAGCAATGGCCATCAGTCCTGCTGTCAGCAGTACCATGGGCATTCCCTTGAAAGATTCCGGCACTTCATTGTATTCCATCTTCTCACGCAGTCCTGCCAGGATCACGATGGCAATGGTAAAGCCAAGCGCTGTGGCAAAGCCATTTACGATACCGGTCAGAATACCGTATTCCTTCTGCACGTTGGTAATGGCTACACCCAGCACCGCGCAGTTGGTGGTAATCAGAGGCAGATAGACGCCCAGTGCCTGATACAGGGAAGGCATTGCCTTTTTCAGGAACATTTCCACGAACTGTACCAGTGCAGCAATGACGAGAATGAACACTATCGTCTCCAGATACTCAATGTGTAACGGCTGTAAGATAAATTTGTAGATCACACCCGCTACCGCACTGGCCAGCGTAATAACGAAGATAACCGCCGTTCCCATGCCGCCCGCCGTCTTGATCTTGCGGGACACGCCTAAGAAGGGGCACAGTCCCATGAACTGGCTTAATACGATATTGCTGACGATGGAGGAACTGATCAGTAACAGAAGCATATCTTTTACACTATCCATTTATTTGTCCTCCTTATCTAAATCGATGGTCTCCAGATCATCCTCTGCCGTCTGAGGTTTTGCTGCCGCTTTTGCCGCATCCTTCACAGCCTCTTCCGTGGTATTGGTATTGTCATAAAACCGCTCCGAGCAGCCACTCTCGCCACAGTGCAGACAGTCATGTCCGCAGCCGGACTGGATCTTCTCGTAATCCTTGCCAGCTAGCTTTCTCTTATTCTTGATATAGTTCTGCAAAGCGGTCAGTGCAGCCAGTACGAAGAACGCACCGGGAGCCAGTCCGAAAATATTGATCGTCACATAGGAATCCGGCATGATCCGAAATCCGAAGATGGATCCGGCCGCCAGGATCTCACGTACTGCACCGATACAAGTCAGTGCCAGAGAGAAACCAAGTCCCATGCCAAGTCCATCGAACAGGGAAGGAATGGGCGGATGGGAATACGCATAGCTCTCTGCTCTTCCCAGAATGATACAGTTTACAACGATCAGAGGAATATACACACCCAGAGCATCGTTCAGTGACGGCAGATACGCCTGCAACAGCAGCTGTACCGCAGTTACAAAGGATGCAATAATCACGATAAATGCAGGGATTCTCACCCGGCTGGGGATCACTTTCCTAAGCAGCGAAATGATCAGGTTACTCATGGTAAGTACCACTGCCGTGGTCAGGCCCATGCCAAGTCCGTTCATGGCCGATGTGGTCACCGCCAGAGTCGGACACATTCCCAGCATCAGTACAAATGTAGGATTTTCCTTGATGATACCGTTATAAAGTCTTTCACCTGCTTTATTCATTGCCAGCACCTCCCTGTACATAATCATTAAATGCCAGAAGGCTTCCGTTGACAGCGTTAGTCACTGCTTTCGTGGTGATGGTCGCACCGCTGATGGCATCGATCTCACTGTCAGAAGTGGATCCGGTCTTGGTGTAGGCAAAGCTCTTCACGTTCTTGTTGTGGAACTGCGGCACCAGCACATCTCCCGCTTTCATGCCCAGTCCGGGAGTCTCGGAAATACTTAAAATAGAAATATCATTGACCGTACCATCCAGACGGATTCCCACATACAGCACAATATTTCCGCCATAGCCTTCGGAGGTTGTGGTCTGGATCACATAGCCCAACTGCGTTCCGGAGGCATCCTGCGCTTCATAGACGGTACCGATGGTGATTCCGGTATCTGCCAGCTTCTGCGCCGTATCCGCAGAAGGTGTATAAGCATCCAGTTCTTCAAAATGCTCCGCATCCGCAAAGACCGCCTGACAGGCTTCCTGCACCGCTTTTTCCTCCTGCTGACGGATGGGCTCCTTGGTCAGTTCATAGACAAAGCCAAGCAAAAGTCCGGCAATCAGAGTAATTGCGAACAAAATGCCCGCTTCTTTTAACATTGCCTGAATATCATTCTTATTTTTCACGTTTCGCACCTGCCTTTCTGCCAAAAGCCACCGGCATGGTGAATTTTTCGATCAGAGGTACCAGAAGGTTACCTAAAATGATGGCATAGGACACTCCCTCTGCTCCCGGTCCGAAGATACGGAAGATTCCGGTAAGAAGTCCCAGTACCGCACCGTATACATACTGTCCCTTGATGGTAATCGGTCTGGTGACATAATCCGTTGCCATGAAAAAGGCACCCAGGATCAGGCCGCCGCCTGCTAACTGTGCAGACAGATAGGCAGGATCAAAGCCGTGTCCGCCGAAGATTCCCGCAAACAGGATCACGGTCACAATATATGTACCGGGGATCCGAAGGTCGATCACACCGATCAGGATCAGGAAACAGGCACCGATCAGCAGTGCGATCACGGAAGTCTCGCCGATGGTACCGGCGGTCTTACCTACGATCATGTTCATGACATTGACACTCTCTCCTGCCTTCAGTGCTGCCAGCGGTGTAGCCCCGGTATAGGCATCACAGGCAAAATTCGTCATCTGGGACGGGAAAGAGATCAGCAGAAAGCATCTGGCTGCCAGTGCCGGGTTCATAAAGTTCTGACCCAGACCACCGAACAGCATTTTTACCACAAGGATGGCAAACACACCGCCCAATGCCGCCATCCACAGCGGAATGCTCACCGGCAGATTCAGCGCCAGCAGCAGTCCCGTTACCACTGCTGACATATCGGAAATCGTGATTTTTTTCTTCCAGAGCCAGCCGAATAATAACTCCGTCAATACTGTACTGGCAATGGTCACAGCCATGACTGCCAGTGCTCTGGGGCCAAAGTTATAGATTCCGAAACCGGCAGCCGGCAGCAGTGCGATCACCACGGCTGTCATAATGCTGCTGGTCGTTACTTTTGACCGGATATGAGGATTTGAAGATACTTTTAAAAGTCCGCTCACTGTTCTTCCCTCCTACTTCTTTTTCTTCTTGGCAAGCTGGATCTTACGCATGGATTTGATCTCCTGCGTCAGAGGACGCTTTGCCGGGCATACAAAACTACAGCAGCCGCATTCACAGCATTCCATACCGTTATGTTCCACGAAAGCCTCTTCATCAAAATGCTCCGCATAGGTTGCCAAAAGGCTGGGAACAATACGGCCGGGACATGCTTCCACGCAACGTCCGCAGTTGATGCAGGGACTGGGCTCCATAGCGGATACATCGTCCTGGGTCAGTGCCAGTAATGCGGTAGAGGTCTTTGTGGTGGGTACATCCAGCTGGAACATACCGAATCCCATCATGGGACCTCCGCAGATGATCTTCTCCGGCTCCTGCTTAAATCCACCGGCTATATCCAACAGTTCCTGATAACTCATACCGATAGGTACACGGAAATTCCGGGGATTGGCCACAGCATCTCCGGTAACAGTGATGATACGTTCCATCAGAGGGCGTCCTTCCGTCACCGCTCTGTAAATGGCAACCACGGTATCTACATTATCTACAATACAACCTACGTCCGCAGGCAGCATGGAGGAATTGATCTTCCGTCCCGTTGTGGCATAGATCAGCTGACGCTCCGCGCCCTGAGGATACTTGGTCTTCAGTGCCTTCACCGTGATCTGAGGATCGTTCTTAGTCATCTGTTTTAACAGAGAGATACAATCCGGCTTATTGTCCTCCACGGCCAGAATACCGTGGGCATTGTCAAACAGCTTCAGCATGATCTTCAGACCACCGATCAGCTTGTCCGGCTCTTCCATCATTCTGCGGTAATCGGAAGTCAGATAAGGCTCACATTCCGCACAGTTAGCAATTACATATTCAATTTTGTCAGGATCCTTGGGAGACAGCTTGACATGCGTAGGAAATCCGGCACCACCCATACCTACGATACCGGCTTCCTTCACAATGTCGATGATCTCTTCCTTCTGCAGTTTGTCCACCGGTGCATAAGGATGAAATTCTTCGCTCTCATACAGGCCGTCATTGTCGATCACGATACTCTGTATCAGATCTCCTGTTACCACACGTCTCGTCTCAATGGTTTTTACCGTACCCGACACAGATGCATAGATGGGTGCCGACACGAAGCCACCACTTTCCGCTATCTTTTGTCCCGCCAGTACCCGGTCTCCTTTTGCCACGATGGGCTTCGCCGGAGCGCCGATGTGCTGGGACAACGGATAGACCATTTCCCCTTTGGGCAGGACATCCTGGATCGGTTTGTCCTTGGACAGATCTTTTCCATCATAGGGATGTATTCCGCCTACAAATGTCAACTTTGCCATTTCCTAACATCCTTTCTAAATAGTTACTTGTATTGCAAATCACATTATGATAATTGTACTATTTTTATCAACTTTTATCAACAAAATGCTACTGCAAATTCTAAAATTATGGTAAAATAAATTCACCCATAGAAAGTCTGTGTGACTGCTTGCAGGCAGCACAGATTTTCTATGAGGTGAATAAACAAACATAAGTAAGTAGGGTGATAGCCCGGATTACGCATGTTTGTTACGCTTTCGAGAGTTCGAAGAACGAAGAAAGCGTTTATTAACTTGCCCACACGGCAGAAAGAGGTCATACATGAAAAAATCAGAAGAGACTCTGGAGGATTTCGCGATCTCCTATCCCTTGGATAAGCTGGCGCCTCTGGAACAAATCCTTTTTCTCGATATTGAGACCACGGGATTCACTTCCCGTACTTCTTATTTATATATGATTGGCTGTGCCTACTATCAGGCCGGCAAATGGCGGACCATCCAGTGGATGGCGGATGACTATTCCCAGGAAGGGGATATTCTCACTGCTTTCTTTGATTTTGCAAGAGACTATCGCTATCTGGTACATTTCAATGGCAATAATTTTGACCTTCCCTTTATCACCCAGAAATGTGCGCAGTTAAAGCTTCCGTTCTCCTTTGACGGATTTCAGGGTATCGACATTTACCGCCGGATCTCCCCTTATAAATTCTTCCTAAAGCTGCCGAACTGTAAGCAGAAAACTTTGGAGCAGTATCTCGGAATTGCCCGGACCGATGTTTTCTCCAGCGGAGAACTCATTGGTCTATACCATGATTATGTAAAAAATCCTTCGGAATTCACAGAAAAAGCATTGTTTTTGCATAATGCGGACGACCTGAAGGGAATGTTGGAAGTTCTTCCGATTCTGGCCTACTATGATCTGTTCAACGAGAATTGTGTGAAAGCCAGAAAAGTACAGGCCAACTATTACAAAGATGTCAGTGGCGCACAACGCAAGGAACTGTTGATCACCCTGCAGATTCCCACTTCCCTGCCCAGACTGGTAACCGCTTCTGCGGCCAACTGCTATTTCCGTGGAGAAGGAGAATCGGCTACTTTAAAGGTTCCCATTTACGAAGAAGAATTAAAATATTTCTATTCCAACTACAAGGACTATTACTATCTTCCTACGGAAGATGTGGCATTGCACAAATCTGTAGCCGGTTTCGTGGACAAAGAGCACAGGCTCCAGGCCTCCGCAGCGAACTGTTACACCCGGAAATTCTCCTGCTATCTTCCCCAATGGGAGATTCTGTTCACGCCATTCTTCAAGAGAGATTATAAGAGCAAGGAATTATTCTTCGAGTTGACGGATGAAATGAAGAAAAACAGAGAAGGATTTACACAGTATGCCAATCATGTTTTGTCCATGATCGCATCTACTTACTAACCGGAACGAAATGAGGCATCGTCCCTTAGATGTACTTATAGCACAGAAAGCACAAAAAGAGGAAAGCAAAACTGCTTTCCTCTTTCTTATTTTGTCATTTTCTGTACTCACTACATCGGTTTCACATAATAGAAAGAACTCTTTCTGTCAAATCCGATTTCGCGATAATTCATAATCTGTTCGGTACTTCCGATAAACAGCATACCACCCTTGGCCAGTGACTGGTAATACTTACGGAATACTTCATCCTTTGCTTCTTCTGTAAAGTAAATCAATACATTTCTGCACACGATCAGATTACAGTCGGTAGGATAAGTATCCTTCAGTAAATTGTGCTGGTGAAAATCCACTCTTGCCTTGATCTCATCTGCGATCTTGTAAGAAGGACCGATCTTCGTGAAGTATTTCTTCTTCAGATCCTCCGGCACACCTTCTATGCTCTTCTCTCCATACAGGCCGGTCTTTGCCTTTGCGATAACCTGTTTGTCCAGATCTGTAGCATAGATACGAATCTGCTGTAACGGAATGTGCCGTGACAGAGCCATTACCAGAGAGTAAGGCTCATCTCCCGTGGAACATGCCGCACTCCAAACCTTCAGGTTCTTGCCGAAGCGTTGAATCAGTTCCGGGATCACGGTCTCTTCCAGATATTTCCACTGTTCCGGATTACGGTAGAATTCTGAAACATTGATAGTAATGTATCCTACAAATTCCTCAAAAAGTACTTTATCCGTCTTCAGTGCCTGTACATACTTGTCATAACCTACGATCTTATGTTTGGCGATCAGAGTATCGATACGCCGTTTCATCTGCTTCTCTTTGTAAGCATTCAGATCGATCGTAGTCAGAGAATAAATCTCCTTTTTAAAATACTCATAATCATATATCATGAATATCTACCACCTAACGGTTGATTATTTCTCAGAGTTCTCAGCCTCTGCAGCGATAACAGCGTCAATATCTACAGATACAACATCTGCATCGGACTCTTCCTCTGCCTCAACGGTTTCTGGAGCTGTCAGAGCTTTAACGCTCAGGGAAATCTTGTGATCAGCCTCATTGAAATCTACAACCTTAGCTGTAACTTCATCGCCAACGCTCAGTACATCGGAAGGTTTCTCAATGTGCTCCTTTGCGATCTGGGATACATGAAGCAGAGCATCTACACCGGGCTCTAATTCTACGAAAGCACCAAAGTCGGTCATTCTTGCAACCTTACCAGTTACAACATTGCCTACAGCATACTTCTCTGCTGCATTCTTCCAGGGGTTAGCGTCGTCGAATTTCAGGGACAGTGCAATCTTATTGCCGTTGATCTCTTTGATCAGGACTTTCAGCTTATCGCCAACCTTGAATACCTTCTTGGGATGCTCAACTCTGCCCCAAGACATCTCGGAGATGTGAAGCAGTCCGTCTGCGCCGCCAAGATCGATAAATGCGCCGAAATCAGTTACGTTCTTAACAACACCTTCTACGATATCGCCTTCTTTGATCTTCTCAAAGAGTTCCTTCTGCAGCTCAGCCTTCTTGGCTACGATCAGCTGTTTGCGGTCACCAATGTATCTTCTTCTCTTGGGATTGTACTCGCTGATCACGAATTCAATCTCCTGTCCTGCATACTTGGTCAGATCCTTCTCATAAGTATCGGATACCAGGCTTGCGGGGATGAAGATTCTTACTTCGTCCACGATCACGCTTAAACCACCGTCCAGTACCTGGGATACGGTTGCCTTAAGTACCTCGTGATTGTTAAATGCTTCTTCAATTCTCTTGTTGCCTCTGTCTGCAGCAAGACGCTTGTAGGTAAGGAGAACCTGACCCTCACCGTCATTTACTTTCAGGACCTTGACTTCCATGGTGTCACCAACCTTGGCAACCGTGGTAAGATCCACGCTGGAGTCGTTGGTGTATTCGTTCTTGGTAAGAATACCGTCAGATTTGTATCCGATGTTCAGAATGATCTCTTCCGGTTTCACATCGATGACTGTACCTTCGACTACCTCTCCTGCATGTATTGTCTTTAATGATTCTTCCAGCATTTGTTCAAAAGTTAATTCTGACATAATTTTGAACCTCCTCAATTAATTTATTTGGGGTGGAAGCCCCCGCGGTAATACCCACTAGTCGAACAGCTTTAGGTAGATCTAAATGCAAGTCATCCAGTGTCTGTATAAAATAGGTGTGCACACATTCCCTTTGGCAGATTTCGTAAAGCTTTCTGCTATTAGAACTGTGCTTCCCTCCTATTACAATCATAACGTCAGCTTCCGCTGCAATGGCCTTTGCCGATCGCTGTCGCTCTTCTGTAGCATTACAGATAGTGTTCACAACACTATCATTGTAACCTTTTTTTTCAAAAATTTCAACTATATATTGAAATTTATTGTAGTTATATGTCGTCTGAGACACAATACAGAGCTTTTCACCTTCTGTTTTCACAAAATTTTCTGCCTGTTCGGGAGTTTCCAGAACGGTTACCGGGCCCTGACACCAGCCGACGATACCCTCTACTTCCGGATGTTTCGGATCCCCCACGACGATCACATGGTACCCTTCTGTGCTCTTTTGTTCCACGATACGATGGATCTTTTTCACAAAGGGGCAGGTGGCATCAATGCACTCCAGACCATTCGCTTCCATGATATCATAGATTTCTTTTGCCACTCCATGGGCACGGATGATCACAGTGGGAATGGTCTCCCCGGCTTTCAGGTTTTTTAGTTCTTCTTTGCTTTCCAGAACTCTTACTCCTTTTTCCGCCAGTTCCCGGACCACTTCCTCATTATGCACGATGGGGCCATAGGTATAGATAGTCTTCCCGTTTTTTAATTGTTCATACACAGTATCTACGGCGCGCTTTACGCCGAAGCAAAAGCCTGCGCAGTCTGCCAGTCTTACTTCCATATCAGATCTCCTGTTTAACCGATCAGTTCCACGATCCGGTCGATGACCTGCTCGATCGTCATATCGGAGGTATCCACCAGTACCGCATCCTCAGCCTGTTTTAACGGAGAGGTCTCTCTGTGCATATCTCTATAGTCTCTGTCTTCGATATCCTGACGGATCTTCTCCAGATCACAGGTCTCTCCCTTGGCGGTCAGTTCATCATATCTTCTCCTGGCTCTCACCATGCTGCTGGCGGTCAGATAGATCTTCACCTGAGCATTCGGAAGAACCACTGTACCGATGTCACGGCCGTCCATGATCACGTCGCTTTTAGCTGCAAGTGCCTGCTGAAGTTCTACCAGTTTGGTGCGTACTGCGGGTTGTGCACTGGTATTGGATGCCATATTGCCGACTTCTTCGGTACGCAGATAAGCATTAACGTTCTCTCCGTTTAATAAAACGACCTGCTCACCGTCCACATACTGAATGGTGATATCCGCCTCCTTGCATTTATCGGCGATGACCGCTGCATCCGTGGGTTCCACGCCCTCTCTTAACATAAACAGTGCCATGGCACGATACATTGCTCCGGTGTCCACATAGATAAATCCTTTTTTCTTTGCCACAGCTCTTGCAATGGTACTTTTTCCGGCACCTGCCGGGCCGTCGATTGCTACATTAAAACTCATAGTCTAGTCCTCTTTTCTTTATTTCTATTAATTATAATTGATTTCTATTAATTATTATTTTTTCACAAATCTTCCGATTTTCATTCGTAAAATCTCTCTCCGGACTTTTTTGTGCGCGAATTTATTGTATGCTGTCCCCCGCCAGATGTCCCGTAGACCAGGCGATCTGCAAATTAAAGCCCCCGGTCATGGCATCCAGATCCAATACTTCCCCTGCGAAATACAGATGCCGTACACGTTTGGATTCCATGGTGGAAGGATTGATATCCTTTACCGAGATTCCCCCCTGAGTGATGATTGCTTCCGCAAAAGATCTCGTCCCCGCCACCGTCATGGGTAGTTCCTTGATCAATGAGCCGAAAGCTTTTCTCTCTTCCCGGCTGATTTCGTTCACTTTCTTCTCCGGGGAAATGTCGGACAACTCTATCATAACAGGAATCAGCTTTGCAGGGAACAGGTGGTCCAGCGCATTTTTAAATTGTTTGTTCTTTGCTTCCTCAAAATCCCGAAGCAAACGTTTGTCCAGCTGTTCCGGGGTCAACGCCGGTTTCAGATCCAGGAAAAGTTTTACCTCATCGCCGCCTTTACGTTTCGAAAGATTTTTCGAATAAAAGCTGCTGGCTGACAGGATCAGGGGGCCGCTGACGCCAAAATGGGTAAACAGCATCTCGCCGAACCCTTCATACCAGGTCTTTTTCCCACACTGCATCCGGATCTCCACATTTTTTAAGGAAAGGCCCATCAGTTCCCTGCACCAGTTTTCCCGGATCTCCAAAGGCACCAATGCCGGTTTCCTCTCCGTCACCTTATGCCCTGTCTCTTCCGCGAAACGATACCCGTCCCCCGTGGATCCGGTGCTGGCATAGGAACAGCCTCCAGTACAGACAATGCAGTCATCCGCCGCGATTTTCTTATGGTCTGCACATTCCACGCCACAGAAAACAGGATTGCCATCCGTTTCCTTCGTTAGGATCTTTATCACCTCGGTATGCAGATGAACATCCACCTGATATTTGCGAAGTTCTCTCTGGAGGGCGGCGATCACGTCCGAAGAATGATCGGATACCGGAAATACCCGGTCTCCCCGCTCCGTTTTCAGCGGGCAGCCTGCCTGCTCCAGCAGATCGCATACCCGTGTATTGTCAAAGCCGTAAAAAGCACTGTACAGAAACTTTTCATTGGTACAAATATTCTGAAATAAGACATCCATGTCCGCCGCGTTTGTCACATTGCAACGGCCTTTTCCAGTGATGAACAGTTTCTTCCCCAGCTTTTCGTTCTTTTCCAGAAGTATTACCTTATGCCCTTTTTGCGCTGCCGCAATGGCAGCCATCATGCCGGCAGCACCGCCACCGATCACAATCACCTTACTCATTTCTATCCTCTTTTGCCGATCTGTCCGTCCATCATTTTTCCTTGCGCCGCAGGGAATAGTCCAGCATCGGTTCATCATCTATAAAGTCGATCTCATCATTCAGATATACCTGATAATTATTCCAGGTCTCTTCCAGTGTCTCCAGATTTTTACGCACCTGCTCCGGACATTTCAAGCACAATGCCACTACCAGCGCATTTATCACGCTTAAAGGTGCCACCAGAGAATCCACCACCGACACCATGTCGCTTCTGGCCAGCAGATTGCAGGAAGAATACAGATTCATGGGGGAATGGATGCTGTCGGTAATAGCGATCACCTTGGCATTCCGGTCATTGGCAAACTCCATGGCCTTTAACGTCCGCATGGAGTAGCGCGGAAAGCTGATGCCGATGATGCAGTCCTCTTCGTCGATCCGCAGCATCTGTTCGAAAATTTCGCTTGTGCTCGTGGATTTGATCTGAATGACGTTATCCCGGATCATCCCCAGATAAAAGCTTAAAAA
>ENA-ORUG01001489-ORUG01001489.1-human-gut-metagenome-genome-assembly--contig:-NODE-1489-length-20387-cov-16.620008_pt1 | contig 20387 bp, 17 predicted proteins | sample MGYA00242079_ERZ509207 | MGnify/ENA primary metagenome ERZ509207 (study PRJEB26280, sample SAMEA2338780) | human gut metagenome | biome: human gut; feature: human-associated habitat; material: faeces...
AATCGCAAAAAAACTGTCGTGTCATGAGAGGATAAAAGAGTTGCGGAAATGAGGAATGACTTTATCAGTGTAAAGCTTATTTATCACCTAGTTATTTTTGCTTATCTCCTAATAAGAGACGGTCTTTTGTATGCAAAGGTACAAAAAATAATTACTTATGCAATTATTTTAACAATTTTATTCGATTATTTCACCGCAAACGTTTATTTGCTGATTTTTTCTTTACAAAAGAAACACATGGAAACCCGATAAATAAAAAGTTTCACGTAAATGACTATCTCTTATTAGGAGATGGTCTTTTTCGTGAAACGAATCAAGTCCTTTTTGGATTACATCATTCAAAAAAACGAATGACTTTAAGAATAGTATTTGCGTCTGTTACTTTACTGAAAAGCGTAAAATATGGTGAGGTTTATAAATCGAAGAATTAACTTTATTTTCGGACAATGATGCTTATTAGGCGATGCTACTTTTGCCTTCAGCACAAACAGCACGGACACACACCAATGTCCCTCCACAATGTTTAATAAGTTTTAGAGACCGTTTAATATTTTCCTGTTTGCCTCATCCACCTCATAAGATTTAATCGAATCTAAATATATCTGGGTGGTAGCTTCCGACTCGTGCCCCAGTCCTTCACTTATCACAGCCAGGGGTATGTCCTTGCCGCGTGCTATGGTTGCCCAGCTGTGACGGCTGTAATATAAAGACAATGGCACTGACAGATTGGCCAAGCCGGCAATCTCCTTCAGATGCCTGTTTATTCTCATCATCTGATTAAGGTATTGCTGCCGCTCTTTTCCGTCTTCACGCATTATTATCGGCAGCAGATATTTTGTCTTGTTAGGCTCATACTTATCAAGGATATCCTGCATCTGGCGTGTCCACTCTATTATGAGCAGCTGTCCCGTCTTCTTACGACGGTAAGTAAGATAGCCGTTGCGCAGGTCTTTCTTCTTCAGGTATGCCATGTCTACAAAAGACATTCCCCTAGTGCAGAAGCTGAAGATGAACATGTCGCGGGCATAGTCCCAAATAGGTTTTCTCGACAGATCGAGGTCCTTTATCCTCTTAATCTCAACAAAGGATATGCTCCGCTTTATGGTCTTGTCCATGCCGCAATAGACATGCCTGAACGGGTGGCAGTCTTTAGTCAGGCCTTTCTCTACCGCCATCTTATAGTTGGTGCGCAGAATTCTCATGTAAAACGATGTCGTGTTGCGCGACAAGCCGCGGTATCTCATCTGCGCCTCATAAAGTTCAAGCAGCTCTGAATCAATCATGTTGAAAGGCAGATCGACACCTTTTCTGAAGTGCATGAAGCTGTTTAACGTCGACTTATAGGTCTCGCTTGAACGTATCTTGCCAAGCTTCTGCTTATGCATAATCTGGGTACGGATAAAGTTAAACACGCTTTGCCTTACATCGTCACAAAGCAAAAACCGGCTGATGACATCGTCAACGCACAACAGACTGCCGTCAACGACAGTGTCCCGGATGATGCTGTTTATCCGCCGCAGTTCCCATTCCACATTAAAGCGGATAAGACTTAGCTGCTCATAGCGCGGCGATGACTTCATGGGGAGAATGATGCAACCGTTGCGCTCGTCCCATTCGCTGCTGAAAATCTTATACTTGCTGGTTATTCTGCGGACTAAACGTCCGTGAATAAGCTGAAACACCAATGAACCTTCTTTGTCAATGTTTACAGAAGGTCTGAATTTAAGTTTAACAGATATCATATTTATATTTTTAATTCAATATAAATATCATATTTTTTCTTTTTTCCTATATTGTTTTCATACACCTATGCATCTTGTTTTATTTCTTTTAACTCTTATTCTGCCCTTTACGCAAACTAATGCTGATGCATCACCACACACCGGCAATCTTGCTGCCGCACTTAGGGCAAACGCCACAGAAGTTGTCAAGGGCCACGTCGTAGCCTGTGCGGCGTATGAGGACAGAGCCGCAACGGGGGCAAAGGGTGTCTTCGGCTCCTGGAAGCGAGACATTGCCGAGATAGACATGGCGCATGCCCTGACTCATGGCCACACGGCGTGCCTCAACGAGTAGCGGCAGGGGCGTTGGCACAAAGCTAGCACCGGAATCCTTAACGCCTATGGGCGTAACGGCAAGCACCGACATGGGGCCTTGCATCTTATACTGCGGGAAGAAACGGCTGAAATGGAGCGGACAGTCGGCAAAGCCGTTGTCGACAAGCCATCGGCACATGCGGGCTATCATGTCCATATCGTCGTTGACGCCGGGTATCAAGAGGTTGGTTATCTCAATCCACACACCGGCATCGAGCATACTTTTAAGCGTATGCAGGACAGGGGCAAGCCGCACACCGCTGACAGAACGGTAGATATCGTCGGAGAACGACTTGAGGTCTACGTTGGCGGCGTCGACATACGGCAGCAGACCTGCCAGCGGACGGGCGTTGACATAGCCAGCCGTAACCAGAATGTTCTTCAGTCCGCGCTCACGGCACGCCACGGCACAGTCGCGCGTGTACTCAAACCATGTCAACGGCTCGGTGTAAGTATATGCCACCATACGGCATCCGTTCGTTTCAGCCAGCCGCGCCACGTCGGCGGCACCAAGCTGTCTGTAAGGCACGTCGGCCGTCGACGCCTGCGATATGTCCCAGTTCTGGCAGTTAAGGCACGAAAGGTTGCAGCCCGCCGCAGCCAGCGACAGACAGCTGCCGCCGGGATGAAAATGCAGCAGCGGCTTCTTCTCCACCGGGTCTATCTGCAATGCGCACACACGACCGTAGTTTTCTGCCACGAGACGCCCGCCGCGGCATACCCTGCTGCGGCACTTTCCGCGCTCGCCCTCTGCCAGACGGCAACCGTGAGGGCACAGGCGACACACCACCCTGCCGCCTTCAGCGGCTTCATAAAATTGTGCTTCGTGCTCCATATCCTTAATATTTATTCGCCGTCGGCCTCGCCGAACACTTCGGCCTCATAAACATACAGCTCGGCATCGCGCCATCCGTCCCAGCCTAGTCCGGCCTTGTCGCGCGAGCAGTGGCCGAAGAACTCTTCCTTAGTCCAGTCTGTCTCATCTGCCACCTGCGGCAGGAACGTGCCCGAGCTGGCACCCTTGACAATATACAGACCGTGGCGGCCGAGCTGAAACTCGTCTATCGACGATATGCGGCGCAGCGGCGAAAGCACTGATATCTCTATCTTAATGTCATTAAGCTCATCCTTGCGCACGGGATAAAAGCGCGGATCTTCAAAAGCTGCCGACTTAGCCATCTCTTCAACCGTGGCATACAGCGGCCTGTAACCGACAAGATTGCCTATGCATCCGCGCAGACGGCCGCCTGACGTCAGCGTTACAAAGGCTCCGCAGCGTGCCTTCAGCGTTTCGCTAAGTTTGGTTGTGTCGCACGGCTGTCTGCCGTTTCCGTTAAACGTATTCTCTATTGTCCGGCGCGCTATGCCGAGCAGGGTGCGCATCTCGTCTGCCGTAAGACCAAACGCCGCATCCTTTTCTGCTCCGCCACCTTCGGCTTTTCCGCCCGTAACGGCAAAGGCATGATAGCCCACCACGCCGTCGTGGTCGCCGTAGGGCGAGTCGCCCGAGTTGCAATATCCCAGATGCTCCATGGTCAGGCCTCCGCCATCACTCATCATCATGAGCAGCACGGCTATGGGCGACTGTCCGCATGCGCTTGTGTAGAGGTTGGAAATGTTGCGCGAGGCGTTGTCGTTAATCGCGCCTACAAACTCTGTCAGCGAGGCCTTCTCTATGGCCCGCCCAGTTATGCCATCCACCTCAACGGCATCGTCATAACGTGGATAATGAGAGAAGTCGCTGCTTATGACAAACAGGTTGTCGGCGGTGAAGTATGGCTGCAGGGCCTTGGCCACGCGCTGCAGTTTGTCAAGGTCCTGCGTACCTATTATAATGGGCACTATGGGCGGCATCTTGTCCATATGGCGCTGCAGAAAAGGCAACTGCACCTCAAGGCAGTGTTCGCCGTCGTGTGCCTTGGGCAAACAACAGAACACGCTGTCGGCACACAACAGATCATTGCACACGTTGATGTCTATCTCCACGTTGCCAAGCGGCATGGCATAAGCGCCGAACTGGTTGTCGACCGAAGCACCGTCGAAGGCTGCCTTATGGCTCGGTCCCAACAGGAACACCCGCTTATATTCTCTTGCCGGATCTATGCGCATATATGCCTTTGCCGCCATAGCTCCCGAGAAGACATAGCCTGCATGGGGCACGATGACGGCGCGCACGTCGTCGGCATGACTTACTCCGGCTGATTTCAGAAAGCCGTCGACATCATTGGCAAGCGTGTCTGCCGAGGCTGAATAAAACTGCCCGGCAACGGCCGGCTTACGTATATCGTCTGCACTGCGTGAGCATGACTGAGAAATGTGTGTTGCCATAATAATCAGTATAATTAACAGTTTTGCTTTCAATGGTGTTGTGAATAAATTATTCTTATATCGCAAAAATAAGAAAAATAATTGAGAAAGGAAAGGGAATTTTTTATTATTTAGGAGTTAAGACAAATACTTTTATTATTAGGAGTTAAAGGAGTTAGAGTAGTTATCGCCAACAAGTTGGCTAGGAGTTAAAGTCAAATGTTTTGTTGATATAAACCAGTTCAGCAATTGGATTTTTCACTTTTCACTCTTAGTTTTTCACTTTAATGTGCCGGCTGATTTGCAATTATCGTGCAAGCGAGAGCAGAAGCAAATCTCATTTGGTTATGCCGAGCGCAGCCGACAATCAATAAGATTAATCTGCCGGAATTGAGTATCAGGATCTGTGATCCGAAATTAATACAATTTATTTATAATAAAATGGAAGCTAAATTGTGAATAAAAATTTTAACGGAAAAATCAGGACAAAAGATTTTTGGGAAATAGAAAATGAATATATAACGGATGTTAATATGTGCATACTTATAGCGACATTCCATTAACATACATTTACGTTTATATCGCTATTTTGCCATAAAAAGTATGATTTTGTTGGCAAAATCAATGGATTTTGACTAACAAAAGGGGCTATTTCAGAACGTAAACGGGCCACTTTTGCATCGTAAACGGCAGAGTAATATTTTTTAACTGTTGCCATTTTCTTCTTAAAGCGACATAATCAGCTGTAAATCAACAGCTTAACTAAAACATAAAAATTATGACATTTTTAAGAAGAAAAGACAGAACCGTGATGAAGGACGGCATTCTGAGAGCGTCAAACGGTCGGAAACAATCCGTTTATTTTACATTTTAACATAACGGAATAAGCACATAACAAGACTCAAAACTTAAAGCTGATGCTCGCATAGGGAAGGCAGTTGCCGTGCCATGTGGCAGAATAGAAGCTGAGGACATCCTCGTCGGACGGACGACCCACCACATTATACAGACCGCAGCGCAGGGCAAGGAGCTTGCGGCCGAAGGCCTTCTCGAACGAATAGCCCACGTCGACACGATAAACCAGCGGCTCACGCATGGTGCGGAACTGCTCCTCGGGCGGTGTGTTGAAATCATCGCCAAACTCAAGCACCTTGCCGGAGCGCATCATGCCGCCGACGGAAACGAGCGAATGGGCATTGAGCTTATACGACAAGGCTGCAGCCAACTGATGGGGAACGTCATAGAGTGACGGCATGCGGCCGCGGTCGGGCATGTCGTCAAACCACTCGCGGCTGCGCGAAAAGGCATACGAGAACTGAAGCATCCAGCGCCTCCAGCTCTTGTTGAGATAAAGGCGGAGGCCATAGCTGTCGCCGCTGCCCACCATGACATACTGATCCCAGCCGCCGTCGTCAACAAAAATATCGGGGCGCATGGCCACTACGTTGCGGCGTGTCTTATAGAAAGCCGACAGTTCAAACAGGCCGCCGGTAAGGAAGTGCTTCCACCCCACCTCATAATGCTCCGACGAACGCGGCTTGTAGCCGTCTATGCTGGGCATGCGGAAGTCGGTAGGCAGGTCCCAGTTGTAAAGCCGCAGGCAATGATAAAACTGCTCCATCTTTGAGAAATGCAGATAGAGCAGGTCGCTGTCTGTAGGGAAATATCTGACAGACAGGCGCGGCTGTATGCTGTAATAGTCTTTGCTGCCGTGAGGAAAATAGCCTACGCCGTGGACACCCACCTGAACCGAGAGACGCTGCGACACACGTATGTGGTTGTCATAGAACACTGACGCCTGACTGATAAGCTCGCGCCGGGTGCGGACGTCGCTGCCGAAAGCCGCAATGCGGTAGGTGTCGTAAGAATACTTGGCGCCCCAGCGCGCACTGTAAACGTTGTCGAGAGTGTAGCTGAACTCTGTAGAGGCGTTAAACGAACGTATGCCGCTTCTGACGTAGCCCGTAGAGTCGACTCCGAGCATGTCTATGCGCGCGCGGTTGGTGTGTCCGGAGTAAAAGAGCGACGTGGTGTTGCCCAGCTTGCCCGCCTGCGTGTTGAACGAAAGCTGGCAGATGTCGTTGCTCCATCTGAGCACCGTGCCGGTCTCGCCGTCGTAGAGCGGCATGTGATAGTCGTCACGCGCGCCGTAGGCCATGGCGCTGAGCGATGTCTGCGGCGATATTGAATAAGACAGCTTGGCATTGTAGTCGTAGGCTGAATGGTTAAGGCGGTCGTCTTCCGACCGCATGTTGTCGAAGAAGTCGAGCCAGCTTCTCCGTGCGCCCACCATATATGAAAGTTTGTCCTTCACGATCGGTCCTTCAAGTGTTACCGATGCGGCGGGCATGTCGAGCGAGAGGGTGTTGACAAATTCGTTTTTGTTGCCGTCTTTAAGATTAACCTCAGTAACCGACGAGAGCCTCCCTTCAAAGCGAGTGGAAAAGAAACCCTTATGGAACACCACATTCTTTACGGCGTCGCCGTTGAATATGGGCAGCAGCGAGTTGAGATGTCCCGGATGGAACACGGGCACGCCGTCGAGCAGAAACAGGTTTTCGTCGTTGCTGCCGCCGTCCACCTGGAGATTGCTCCCTGCCATCGACGATATCACTCCGGGCAGAATCCATATCTGAGAGAACAGGTCGTTGCGGCTGAACGAGAGCATGCTTGAAGGCGTTGTCTCGCCCAGTTCGCCGTCGCGCTTGGATGTCTCTACGGTTATCTCTTCTATCTCAAACGGCAAAGGCTCAAGATACGTAACAATATGACAATTGCCGCTCACACTTATGCGGCGGCTCGAAGGGGCATATCCCATATAAGAAACATTGAGTACATAAGTGCCCGGCGGAACGTAAAGGCGGTAAACGCCGTTGGCATCGGTAATGGCAGCCGTGCGCCTGCCCCCGCCGTTGTCGATACTTACAACGGCACCATAAAGGCGCTCGCCGCTCTCCTCCTCGAGCACCGTTCCGCCAATGCATACGTTCTCTATCTTCTCTGCCTGAATCAGCAGCTTGCGCGGAGGCACAAAGGCCGTGCGCACCTTATATCCGTCGAGCACCTTAGAGAGCAGAGCGCCCACGGTGTAGACGCCCGGACGGTCGATGCGCCTGACCTTATCGACGTCTATCTGTGCGGGGTTATATGAAATGACAATACCGAGGCCGGTCTCTATCCTTGACAGCCACTGCTGCACAGTGGCTGAAGAGGCTTCAACGCGCAAAGTCTCTTCGGTAAGCGCACGCGCATTGTCCGTTGTCTGCGCGTGCGCCAGAGTTATCCGAAACAGAATAGGGACTAATACCCACAGTATTCTTCGTATGTTCATTTGTATAACATGTAATGTTTACCGGCCACCACCGTCTTATACTTGCATCCGCAGACAAATGCCAGTTCCTTCACTATCTCGTCGCCGTCGGCACCGTCGATGCGGGTTGTTATGAGGTTGTCGTCAAGGCCAGCACCGAGGTCAATGCGTATGCCGGTGTTGCTCTCTATCTCGCTCACAACCTTTGGCAGAGGCTCGTTGCTGAACACCATCGACACGTCGGCATCATCGCTGCCGAAACGCGTGGCGGGCGAGCCTATCACTCCGGTGCGCAGCTCTCCGTCTATGAGTTCGGCCTTCTCGTTTGCCTCTATGACAACGCTTGCGCGATCTGTGGCAACCTTCACCTTGCCGGTCTTGACATACACTCCGGCGTGGCCGCCATGAGTGGCGTCTACAAGAAACGAGGTGCCCATCACCGTAACGTTCATCACGCCGGTCTCTACCTTAAAGCTTGCACCGTGCAGCTTCTTGACCTTGAAGAAGGCCTTGCCGCTCAGGCGGGCTGTGCGCACCCTGTCGACGCCCTTGTCGCTGTAGGCCAGCGTGGCTTCAGGATAGAGCAGCACCTCCGAACTGTCGGGCAGGATGATGTGCTGCTCCACGGTTCCGTTGTTGGCATACTGCATAACGTCCGAGCCGCGGCTGCCCGAAAGATACGGCAGCGCAAGGACAACCATGAGCAGCAGCGCAGCCGCCACCGACACAATAAGCATAGCCCTGCGGTGCAGACCGTGCCACAAACGGCTGCCGCTGAGCCGCGGCTCAACCTTGCGCCAGGCAGCACCGGCATCGAATGTGGCCGGGTCGGGCGTGGCAACAGGCGCACCCATAAGCTTCTTCAGCTTTTCATACTCTCCTTCATTAGCCTTTATCCAGCTGTCGAGCACGCTCTGCTGCCGCGGCGTAAGCCCTTCATGGGCAAAATGCCTCGCAAGCAACCCGTTGATATCTTCATTGCTGTTCATCTTTATTCCCGATTTAAAATAATTGATAAAATGATTGTTACAAGAACCGTCACGACAAAACTGTTGGCGGCGGCATACTGACGCAGCAGCTTCAGAGCCTTTGTCATCTGGTTTTCGACAGTCTTTTCCGACAGGTTAAGGCTCGAGGCTATCTCGCGGTACTTCATTCCGTGAAGCTTGGCCATCATGAAGATGTCCCTGCACCGCGTGGGCAGCGTAGCCAAGGCGGCCTCGAGCCTCTCCTCCATAGTAGGCTCATCGCTGCAATGGCCTTCGTCGGCAGTCATTGTCTCGGCGCTTACCTGCCGGCCGTCAATCGGCACAATGTCGCATGTACGCTTACGCAAGAACGAAATGCAGCGGTTTCGCACGGCTGTGGTTATGTATGCGGCAAACTCATTTTCAGGCATGTCGTCGAGATTCTTGTCCCACACGCTTACGAACAGCTCCTGAACAATGTCTTCTGAGTCGGCCCTGTCGGAAACATATCCGTAGGCTATGCAGCATAGCCTCGGATAATGTTTCAGAAATCTCGATTTAAAAAGCTCTTTTCTACTGACTTTCATCATTGCGTACGCATATAATTACAAATAACTAAAATCTGAAGCTCAAGCCGGCTGTAATGAAGCCTTTGTGGCCGAGTCCGGCCTCAACGAACGCACCTATCGTCTCGTTGCCAACACGCAGCGCTATAGGATTAACCTGATATGCAAACGACGTGTTAAGGTCGGCTTTGGCGGCAGCAGCCTTTCCGGCTTCGGTCAGTCCGGTCTCGGTGTGGCGCTTCAGGCTCACTCCGGCCGACGCATTACCGTAAAGCTCAACAAGTCTGCTTTTAAGATAAACAAACTCTGCCGTGGGCAGTATCATGAAGTTGAGCTCGCGTTCTTTTATCGAAGGCATCTTGTCGCCCGAGAGCGTCAGCTTGCTTGTTGTGTGGGCGAAGCCGAGGTCGGCACCTACGCGGAAGCGTCCGACGGCATAGCGGTAGCCGAGTCCGTAAACTATCGAGGCTTTCTCGTCTGTGCGCTTGCTGCCGGTAACGGCATCTGCAAGTCCGAGTCCAAGCACATCGACGGCGCTCTGTGTCAGTCCGTCACTCACCGAAACACGTATCTCATGTCTGTTGTCCTGGGCATTAGCCATGTTGACACCTGCGAAAATGCACAAAGATAATACAAATACTTTAAATTTCATAATGCTCGATTTTTTATTGTTAATATTATTTACTTTTGTCTCTCTTTGCCCCTATAACGCAGCCTCAACAAAATACCCCTATCCTGTTTCCGCATTTTTTTCAGAAAAATGTTTGCAGACCGTGGAAAGCCTTGCATAAAAGGGAAAAACAGAGGGAAAAAGCCGTTACAGAAACGGCAAGAAAAAGGCGTGCCCCGAGGAAAAATCCTGCGGAGCACGGCCGTCTGTCATAACAAGAACATGCAATCAGCCACAAGTCTTGTACCAATAAAAAATCAGTATAGTGATAATCCGACTGTCACAGCCGGGAGGAAAAGATTCTGAATATTGCTTATCGCGCAGCATCTTCTGCGCACGTACAGCCCCACTGCACAGCCGTCACGATGCTATCTGCCTTTCAGGCATGAGGTTGCCGGCAAGCATGTCGCCGTATCTTATCACCGACCAGTTGCCGTTTTCGTCTTCGGCAAGTGCCGACATCGTTTCAACCCAGTCGCCAGAGTTGAGATAGTGGATGTCGCCATAATATGTGTCGGCCGGATGGTGTATGTGTCCGCAAATAACTCCGTCGCAGCGGCGTGCCCTCGCGAGTTTGACAAGTTCCTGCTCAAAGTCGGATATGTAAGACACTGCCGACTTCACCTTCTGCTTGATTGCCTGCGACAGCGAATAGTAAGGCTTGCCGTGGGCGGTGCGGTAGTTGTTGTATATCTTGTTAAGCCATAACAGAAACGTATAGCCCACGTCGCCGAGCATGGCAAGCCACTTCATGTTGGTGGTGACGGTGTCGAAGATGTCGCCGTGGGTAACATAATAGCGACGGCCGTGGCTCTCGTGTATAAAGTCCTTGACGAAGCGTATATTGTAGAACGTGAACGGCACCATGCTGTCGATAAAGTCGTCGTGGTTGCCCCTGACGTATATTATTTCGGTGCCCTGCTTCTCCATCATCTTCATTATCACCTTGAAGAAGTCGGTGTGTTTGGGCTGCCATTTGCGCGTGCCGCCCTTGCGCAGTGCCCAGCCGTCTATTATGTCGCCGTCGAGAATGAGGCGGCGGCAGTTGACCGACTTCAGAAAATCAGTAACTTCTGTTGTCTTTGAGTGTGTCGTGCCAAGATGTATGTCGGACAGCACTATCGTTGAATAAAATTTACGCAGACGCATAATGTCATAAAGTATATTTCCGAGCGAATGCCGGCTGCCGCAGACGGCAACAGCCGCTTCGTTACGTTCTAAATGTTTCTGCCGCAAAGTTGCAAAATAGATGTGTCAATGATATGTTGAACTAATTACATTTAGGTAAAATTGTGTTGGCGCATATTGCGATGGGGTTAAAGCGAACGGCAATAAGCTCGATATAAAGCAAAATACAGACTGTATCCTGATGCCTGATTTTTGATAAAGCGGCAATACGACATAGGCTTAAGATGGTTTGGATAAAACAAAAACAGGCATCCGACTGACGATGAAGCCGGATGCCTGTTGCGTGATGATTCTGTAAATATTATCTATATGACCGCATCAGCTGCGCGTGCCGTCAGCATAACTGAAGCATGGGCAACTTGGCAAAGATGCTATTTCAGGAATCTCGATGTGTCAACTTTCTTGTGTTCTTTTTCTTTATAATTGCCGAAAGCATAGCTGAACGACACGCCGAAATGGCGATAGCTCGACATGTCCATGTCAAGACGCTGCCCCTTGAAGTTTATGTAGGGATTAATCTGCGCCGTCTCGAATATATCAGCACAGTAGAGTTTCAGCGTTGCACGCTTGTTCTTCAGGAACTTTATCTGCAGGGCTGCGTCCACGTTGCCCGATGCCGGCAGGTCATAGTCGGCCTGAAGAGCCTTGGTTCGCACCATGCCGTTTACCGAAAGTGTTATTTCTGGCTGCGACGAAATGTGGAAATCGTTGCGCAGCGTGAACATTCCGTACACGATGTCGCGGTCGAACGGAATGTCGTAGAAGTCGGAGTCTTTCTGTCTGAGCCATACACCTAAGGCTGTAAGGTTGGCACTGTACCATTTGCCAAGTTTCAGCGGAACAGCCGCCATGAGTCCGGCTTGCTGCTGGAAGTCGAAGTTCATTACCTTGAATGTCTCTCTCAGTTCGTCAGGCTGCTGATAAAGAGTCTGCATGAACAGGTCGTCAGTATGCGTAAACCATCCTCTGAACACATATTTGTTTTTCAGCACATAAGTGAGCTGTGCCGAATATTCGCGCATGGGCTTAAGGTCCGGGTTGCCCACAATCACGCCATATCCGCCGTTGTTGTAGCTCGTGAAGTTCTGCACTGCCCAATATTCGGGATAAGTGCTGTAGCTGCTGAAGCCGAACTGAAGGATGTGTCCCTGCGACGGAATCCATGTTGCGTTGACGGTAGGCAGCCAGTTCCATTCGTTCCATGAAGGATTGTTATAATATTCGGCAGCCAGCGACGCGTCTATTATCAGCTTGTTGTTGAAGTTCTTATTGAATCCGGCGTATATGTTCACGATGTTCTCGCGCTTGCTTGCGCTGATGTTGTCAGGCAGATCCTGAGGCCTGTTTACCGTGCTAAGGTAATTCTGATAACTGTTGTCCGAACTTGTAGAATAAGTCGCGCCGTAGTTCAGTCCCCATCCGTTCTTCAGCGTATGGTCTTGCTTTACATACACCTTCCAGATGTTCAGCTTCTGCCGGCTGTCAGACACATAGTCGAGCGAGCCGTCTGTCAATATGCTGCTTTGTGTCTGCGTCTGCGGAGCCTTATAGAACGTATATTCAGCGCCGATGTTAGTGCCGAACGGCATCTTGTAGTCGGCGGCAATGTCATGAGTCCACGGGTCAGTGTCTATGCCATATTTTGAATTTATTGACCCCGTGGTTTCCTGTTTTGTATGTCCCGGAGCGTAAGAGCCGTAGTAAGTAACGTTTAGATTATGGTTTTCGGCAAAATTATATCCCATCGACAGGCGCATCTGGTGGTTGTGTCCGCGTGTACGGCTGCGCTGATATGTTGAGATGTCATACACGTTGCCGTCGTTAAGACTATGGTGCGAATCTGTTTCAGTTGTCTTGTACGAATTTCCGTGGTCGTGCGAGTACATGAAGTCGATGCTCATCTTCTTGCCGGCGTACACCAGACTGGCACGTTCCTGAAACGCAGCGTCGTGACTTTGGTCGTAAACGCCGAACACTTCACCTGTGAGCCTCTGTTCCTGTGCCGTCTCATGCAGGAAGTTTATGTTTATGCACGCACCTCTTACGTTATATTTAGCCGGTGCGTTATACATTATCTCGACATCTGCGAGTCTGTCTTTTGGTACGCTCTTCAGCACCTGCATGAGCTGTTCCTGTGTAAGGTTTGTCACCTGTCCGTCCAATATCACCGTGGCGCCCTGTCCGCCAAGTGTCAGTTGTCCGTTCATTTCCACCACGCCCGGCAGTTCCTTCAGTGCATCGTATGCGTTGTCTACGGGTTTCTTTTCGGTTATTCGCTTTATGTCATACACCAGTGCGCTGCCTTTTACCTTCACCATGGGGCGTTCGCCGCTCACCATCACTTCCGGCAGATTGTGTATGATGCTGTCCATCCGCAGCGAATCGCCGGGTGTTGCAGTCTGTGCCGCACATGTAAATGCAGAAAGGCTGAATATGCCGCACAATACTTTTATTTTCATATCTGTTTGCTGTTATTGTTATTTTCCAAAAATACTCATAAGAATGTTTTTAATTGGTGAACCGAAGTCTATTCCCAACTTAACTTTCGATTTAGTGTTCAGGTATGGTCTGACAATCGGCAACGTCTCCCATGATCTGTCATAAGCGTTGTAGCGGCTTTGCACGCCAACGTCCATATTTACCGGTCCTGATGTTTCCACCCTCAGATATCCTCCGTAACAGTTATAAGGAAGATACGGCATGGCTGCATGACCTATGTACGGATTTCTTGTATAAAACTCGCCGAAGGCGCAAAGCGACAGCCGTCTGCCGATCTGATAGTTTATTATTCCGCCCATACCCCATACGGTTTGCAGTCCGTGATAGTAAGAGAATTTGTTTGCCTTGCCGTACAGCCGGATATAAAGATTGGGTAAACTTAGGTCTACGGCCATTGTACCGCTGCTGATGTTTGCAAGTCCTATATAGTGTTGCTGTTCTCCACTCACGTCAATGTTTATGTTCTTCCATGCCCAAAGAGGCATATACCCATAAATATCATAGTTTCCGTGAAGCTCGTTATTTTCATTAGTGTTTAGCATCTGTATGGCTGGTATGTCGGCCTTGCCGCGTATGACAGAGCTGTCAATGCTTAGGGCATGGTTAGCCTTCGGCATCTCTGTAATGCTTCTGCTAAGGCTCTCGTGCAGTGTGTTTTCCGTCTTTATGCTTATTCTTTTCGTATCCGTGTCATTTTGTGCCAAAAGAACAGCCGTACCGTTTACACACAGGAGCCATAAAAATATTATGGTACGCAACGTATTCATCCGACTTCTTGTCTTTTTGTGTTTATCTGTACTGAAGATTTATGCAAAGATAATATTTTTATGCTTTGCCGCTAAACAATTTAACCTTTCTCTGTCCACAAAAGTCTACAAATTTATATCTTATTGATTATCAAATTATTATATGCTAGGATTCATTCTATTATGCCCATAATAAATTCATCAAATTCTTTTGGTGAGCCGTCGTGTCCGAGCATCTTTTGCAGCATTCGCCGTCTCATGGCAGAAATGTTCTGTTTTGAACAATGCATAAGATTGCTCATTTCAAGAGTTTTAAAGTTAAGTCTCACAAGCATGCACAGGTCGTATTCGTCAGGTCTTAATGTATGTCGACTGTTTACAGTAGAATAAAATTGTGGAATTTCTCTGTTAAACATTGATCGCAACTCATGCCATTCGTTTTTATCTGGTGAAAGATTTGGGGTGTCTGCAATTTGTTTGAATTTTTTTGCTATCTCAGAATTGTGCAGTCTTTCTTCCACAGTGGCAGTATCAACTTTTTTCTGTCTTAAGGTCAGTTCACTGATAGTCTTTTTATATTCTTCAGCTATTGTGTTTCGCTCTTCCTGTGTTTGTGCGAGTATGGCCTGTAGTGACATTTGTGCCTGCAATAATGTTTCGTTGTCTCTTTCTAACTGTTGTTTCTGTTTTAGGGCTAATTCACGCTTTCTTCTGATAATCAGAAATGATGAAAACACAACGATTATCAATATTATAGCGATTACTAATGCTGTATTGGTAGCCCTTTGGACTTTTATCTCTTTCTTATTTATTTCGTTTTGAAGTTTATTATGATCATATTGTGCTTGTATGGTTGAGCAACTTGACCTCATGAGATGGGTGCATAGGCTGTCGTCAAGTTCATAGCTGAGTAATGCATATTTTGCGGTAGAGTCTGATTTACCTAACTTTTTATAGTATAGTGATAAACCATGAGCAATAGCAATCTTTGTGTTTAGTGTCTGCTTATCTGCATGTTGTAATTTCTTTAAATATATTATTGCAGAATCAGTTCTATTAATACCAAGGAAATATATGCTTTTAAAAAAATAATAAATCTCTTTTCCTTTTTTTATATTACCATTTTTATCAAAACACCCTGATTCGCATTCATAACGTTTCATACATCTTGCTGCATTTTTGAAGTCGTCTAGTTCTGTATAAGTAAAAACTAAAGCTCCTAAAGCTATTGCAGCATGATGTTTGTATCCATATTTTTCATATAAAATTGAAACGTTTTCATTTATTTCAATTTCTTTTTTACTTTCATTCAATAAATAATATGCATTTGAACTATAATCATAAGCATTTAATGCCGTTAATGTATCTTTTGCCTTCATTGCATATTTATAACATAGTTCTGATGCCTTTAAAAGGTCTTGTGGTATCCATTCTTTGCTAAACAATTCCGCTCTTTGTCCGTGAATATAGCTTAACGTTGCATAGTCGCAGTCTTCATCTGTGGTATCGGCCATTTCGGCAGCGTCTTCGTAGCATTGTAATGCTAGCGGAATGCTGTCTAAGTCGCGATATACACATCCCAGCAGATAATGTGCAAGCATGCGTTCGTTGTCAGAACCATGTTTGTCGTAATATCTTACAACTTTTTTCATTGTGCTGTCGGACGTGAACGGCACGTATGCCTTGTTCATTGCCTTTGCTTCAATCATTAAGTAACGATAGCGCACAGGGGCAGGTGAGTTATCTATCAGCGGTTTTATGCTTTTTAGCATAATCAGTGCAGAGTCAGGGTTCCTGTCGGCAATGCTGTCGGCCTGTACAAGCATGGCTGTTTGTCTGTTGTTGTCGGTACACGAAAACAAGAGAAGGAATAAGGTTGCAATGATGTAAAACAAACTCTTCATGTTACAAAAGTAAGAATTTAAAAGGATAAATTATTAAACAAAAAAGTAATACGTAAAGTAAAAAATACCAATGTATTTTTGCTTGTGCCTTTTTTATTATGTAATGTGTTGTTTGCTAAACATCTCTGTCTCTTATTCCATTGTGCAAATATAACAAGTTTCGACTTTGTTGCGAAACTTTTATAATATTGTTTGTCTACAAAAGTCTACAAAATTATATGTGGCTGATTGTCAGATATTTGTATCGGCACAATCAGCATACAGTCACGATGATTTGTGCTAAAAGACGAATAATTCTATGTCCGTAATTTAAATGGTGTCGGCCGAAATGTTGCATTAAATAAAATAAGGCGGCCGTAAAAACGGACCGCCTTAATAGAATTTCCTGGAGCAATTCCTTAAGGAAGGCTGATAGCCTCTGAAGGACAAACATCTGCGCAAGTGCCACACTCTGTGCACATGTCAGGATTGATAGAATATTTTTCGCCTTCAGAAATAGCTCCTGCCGGACATTCGTCGATACATGTACCGCAAGCGATACAATCGTCACCAATTACGTAAGCCATGATAATCTTGTTTTTATTTAATTAATAATGTTTTTGTACCTATTTTCGTACATTGCAAAGGTAGTGCTTTTATTTTAAATACCTAATTTTAGGTATCTGTTTTTAATTTATTTAACGATTGTAGTCTGTCTATTCAAAATAGAACGACAATACAATCATCTTGCTGCGTGCCTCCTTGACCGACTTGGCATACATGATCATGTTCTGGTCTTTCAGTTTGTCGGGATGGCTGGTGTCGAGACTGTTGATAAGTCCATAGCAGAACTTCAGTTCGGGGCGCAGCTTGAAATAAGGCAGATAGAAGTCGCAGCCCAGACCAAATTCGAGGAACACGTCGTAACGCTTCAGCTTTATGTAGTCGTTGTCCTTGCCCGAAAGGTTTATCATGGGGTTTATTCCGGCCATGAGATACGGACGCGTGTTGTTGAGTCTGGGGGCGCTGAACAGCAGATTGAGCGCCGATGATATATACACCGTCTTAAGATCCTGTCTCTGCGTGACATATTCACCGTTCTCAAGCTTGTCGGTGAGGTTTGTCAGGGTGATGTGTCTGTTGCCGAAATACATGGCGGGAGCTATGCGGAACGCGAAATTATTGCTCAGGCGGAACTCGCCCAGCACGCCCACGGTGAATCCCGGGTCCCATCTGTCCTGGTCGCAGGTGATGACTTTTTCGGCCGTTGTCCCGTCGGCGCCTGTAATAATCTGCGGACCGACGTTCATAAACTCGATGTCCTGAAGGTGCATGCCTACCACCACTCCGAAGTGAAACGGCCTCAGGTCGGTGTAAGGTCTGTTTTGAACGGTCTTGCCCTGTGCCATGGCGCATAGTGCAGCTGTCAGGACGGTTATTATGGTTATCAGTCTTTTCATTATTTATTATAACGATTTATTGCCGCCGATATTACATCCGGCTGTGTGAAAAAGGCATAAAAATGACATCCCGGCACATGTCATAAGCCATGACGTAAGTGCACCGGCGGGGGTTATCTCTTCTCGAGGCTGAGCGTTATCTTGCCCACAAATATGCCGTGCTTGCCGTTCTGATCGTTAGGAACGTCCTTGCCGTCGAGGTTGCGCACATGGTTGAGCGTCTTAAAATAAGAGTGAGAGTGGCCGCCCAGCACGAGGTCGATGTTTCGTGTCTTTGCCATCATCTCCATGTCGTTGAGTCCGGCCTCGTCCCATCCGAGGTGAGACAGACATATCACCACGTCGCACTTTTCCTCGTTCTTCAGCTTGTCGGCCACTGCGTTTGCCGTCTTTATCGGGTCGCTGTATCTGACTCCGGCGCAGGTGCTTGCCATGACCAGACCGTCGAGCTTTGGCGAAAGTCCGAAGATGCCTATCCTTACTCCTTTGCGCTTTATTATGACGTAGGGCTTAACAAGGCCTTCTACCACGGTGCCCGTAAAGTCGTAGTTGGCGCAGACGATGGGGAACTTTGCCTTTCTGAATATTCTTGCCATGTTTTCGAGACCGAAGTCGAACTCGTGGTTGCCTATCGTTGCCGCATCATATCCCATGATGTTCATCAGCTCTGTCTCAACGTCGCCTTTGAACATGGTGTAATATGGCGAGCCCTGCGAGAAGTCGCCGCTGTCGAGCAGCAGCAGGTCCTTGTCCTCCTTGCGCATCTGGTCAATCATGGCTGCACGGCGCAAGAAGCCGCCACGGCCGGCGAGCATGGTGTCGGCAAGGTTAGGGTTGAGCGGAAGCACGCAGCTGTGAGTGTCGTTGGTGTGCAGAATGAGCAGCTGTCTGCCCTTTGCAGCCGCCGTAAGGGTTACGGCCACGGCTATTGTCAGTATTGTAAGTATGCGTTTCATTTGTCTGCTATTATTATTCGTCCTTCAATCTTTGAGTCGATGTCTTCGCCCTGAGCCATCTTAGCCTTCATGTATTTCACTATTACCTGGCGCACGTTGTCGTCGGCACCCGAGGGCGATTTCATCCCTGTGGCGCTTTTAAAGGCCTCAAGCTTGTCGTTGCCCTGCGCAACATAGTCTATCGTAGCCACCCTATAGTCGGCCTCGGGGTCGATGTCCTTTCCGTTAAGCTTGGCCGACAGCAGCTTGCCGTCTTTGCTGATAACAAGACTGACGCCGTGGCTCACGGCCTCGCCGCCCACTGATGCTATCTGGCCGAACAGCTCGATCACCTTGCTGCCCTTTAGCGTTACAAAGCATATCTTGTTTTCAAACGGCGCCACGTCGAGCACGTCGCCGTATGTTATGTCGCCCTTGGCAAATGCCGAGCGCATGCCGCCGATGTTGTAGACGGCAAAGTCGGGCTTCTCGCCGTAGCTGCCGCCGCACCATACGAGTATGTCGGCAAGCAAGTTGGAGAGCTTACTCTCGGGCCTTTCGGCATTCAGATATGAGGCTGCCCTGCCCACCACGGGGCTCATTATGCTGTCCACCTTCAGCTTGTAAGGAGCTATGAAGCTCCACGCCCTGTCGTCGGGCCTGCTGTCGTAAGTGCTGTCAATGAGTATTCTCGAACGGCTCACGCCAGTGAGCTGATAGTGTGATGAGCATGATGCAAGAAGCATCGCAAGTGATGCCAATTCGCATAAAATCAACTTCTTATACATAAGGATAATCTTAGAAAAGTGATGCAAAGTTAGTTAAAAACGCTATTAAGTCAAAGAAAAAGATAAAAAAAACCTCGCATATTTGGAAGAGAAACGAAAAAGTAGTAACTTTGCACCGCTTTCCGCGTAATCGCTGACAGGAAGAAGAGTAGCCTAGTTATGTTACGCCGGAACGATAAACAAATTTAATTATCAAATAATAATGGATTTAATTAAAGTTGCTGAAGAAGCATTTGCAACCGGCAAGAAGTTCCCTGAGTTCAAGTCAGGTGACACTATCACTGTCGCTTACAAAATCGTTGAGGGTTCAAAAGAGCGTATCCAGCTCTATCGTGGTGTAGTAATCCGCATTTCTGGTCATGGTGACAAGAAGCGTTTCACAGTGCGCAAGATGTCAGGTACAGTAGGTGTAGAGCGTATCTTCCCTATCGAGTCTCCGAACATCGACAGCATTGAGGTTAACAAGCACGGTAAGGTAAGACGCGCTAAACTTTATTACCTCCGTAAACTTACAGGTAAGAAAGCTCGTATCGCTGAGAAGAAGGTTATCACAGAGAAGAAAAACTAATTCTGAAATCTTATCTTTAAGAAATAAAGAAGCAGACTTGTCCTTGTGTCAGGTCTGCTTCTTTGTTATTTGTAACAATACATGATATCGAGCTTTTGTAAAACATGGCTAATTACATCGCGAAAGGTATGCTTTTGCACGCTGAAAGATGGCCTTTCGCAGCATGAAAGGGCATGTATCGCAAGAACATAAAAGCCGGCTTACAGCAGGCATAAGCCTAACCGGAGTAAACCTTAACCAGGAAAATGTATGTTTGAAGTCAACCGAAATAAGGAAAACAGGGTGACAATAAGCATAAAAAGTTTTTCTTATAAACTCATCACTCGTCACATTCGGGCATAAGCTCCTTGTCTTACCCTGAAAAAAGTTGACTCATAAATAAAATAATTATGAGGAAAAATAA
>ENA-ORUG01001492-ORUG01001492.1-human-gut-metagenome-genome-assembly--contig:-NODE-1492-length-20360-cov-3.801970_pt1 | contig 20360 bp, 27 predicted proteins | sample MGYA00242079_ERZ509207 | MGnify/ENA primary metagenome ERZ509207 (study PRJEB26280, sample SAMEA2338780) | human gut metagenome | biome: human gut; feature: human-associated habitat; material: faeces...
TTTACACATATTATTTATATAAACCAATAAATTAACAAAAAAAATTGTTTTTCGATTCATTTTCGATATATTTGAGAAGAAAACCATTCGATATCGAACCATGAAAAACATATTAGGCTTGGACTTAGGCTCCGGAAGCATAGGCTGGAGCGTCATACAAGAGGGAGAAAATAACCGTACTATTTTGGGAATGGGATCCCGTATCATACCCTTATCGCCCGACGACACCACACAATTCACACAAGGAAAAAGCATTACGAAAAATGCCGACCGCACAGCCTTCCGGACACAGAGAAAGGGCTACGACCGCTACCAGTTGCGACGACATTACCTTACCCAATATCTGCATAAATTAGGTATGCTGCCCGACGAAAGGCTCATCAAATTACCGCAAACGGAGTTGTGGGAAATACGGGCCAAAGCCGTAAATGAAAAAATCGAACTACCCGAGCTGGGAAGGATACTCTATCACCTCAATCAGAAACGAGGCTACAAATCGGGAAAGTCTGATTTCCAAGACAAAAAAAGTTCGAAATATCTGTCGGAAGTAAGCGAAAGATACAAGAAGTTGCAAGAGAAAGACATCACCGTAGGACAAAAGTTCTACGCAGAACTCAAAGCCGACCCGACATACAGGTGCAAAGACAGGGTATATCCCTGTATCGCCTATATCGAAGAGTTCGATCGCATCATGGAGTGTCAGCGTAAACACCACGATATCCTCACCGACGAGCATATCGCCCACCTGCGCAATCATATCATCTATTACCAACGCCCCCTTAAATCGTGCAAACATCTGGTCGGAGAATGTTCGCTGGCTCAAATGACCTACCGGTTACCCGACGGCTCGATAAAATCCCGACCAATAAAAGTAGCACCCAAAAGCTCGCCCCTGTTTCAAGTATGTAAAATATGGGAAAGTATCAACCACATCAATCTGCAACGCGACCGCGAGAGATTTGAGATAACTCCGGCACACCGGCAAGCCTTATTTACCCATATGAACAGTAAAGAAAAACTGAAAATCAACGACCTTTATAAAATTCTGGGTATAAAAAAACACGACGGCTGGTGGGGCGGAAAAGCCATAGGGAACGGATTGCAAGGCAATACCACGGTCATCGCATTGCAAAATGCCCTAACCGGATATTCCCGTGCCGACGAGCTACTGCGTTTTGAATTGAAGACTTGCGAAATAGAGATAGCCGACCCCGAAACGGGAGAAATTGCCACCCAACTCATCATCGCCCCCGCCTTCGAGCAAGAACCGCTCTACCGGCTATGGCACACGCTCTACTCCATCAGCGACACCGATGTACTCGACCGCATTTTGGAGCGTAAATTCGGAATAGAAGACCCTGAAATGCGAGAGAAACTCACACAGATCGACTTCACCAAGTCCGGTTACGGCAACCTGTCGAGCATCGCCATACGGCGCATCTTACCCTATCTCCGGCAGGGATATGTCTACTCCGAGGCCTGTTTCATGGCCGGATACAACCACAGCAACTCGATCACCCGGGAAGAAAACCTCGCCCGCGAACTGGCCGAACACTTACGACCGATAACCAAAGGCGAATTGCGTCAACCCATCGTCGAGAAGATTCTCAATCAGATGGTCAATCTCGTCAATGCACTGATAGACCGTTACGGACGTTTCGACGAAATACAGGTAGAACTGGCGAGGGAACTCCAACAAAGCCGGGAAGAGCGCGACAAGACTTACAAAAAACAACTCGACAACCAGAAACGGAACGAAGAAATCAGACATCATATCGAGGAAATGGATCTCACCCCTACCCGTTCACGCATACAGAAATATCGTATGTATGAGGAGAGCCACCATTTGTGCATCTATTGCGGGCAACCCGTCGGCCTCGCCGCTTTCCTGCAAGGCTACGATACCGAAGTAGAGCATATCATTCCGCGTTCGCTCTATTTCGACGACAGTTACAACAACAAGGTGTGCGCCTGCCGGGCATGCAACCAAGCCAAGAACAACCGCACCGCCTACGACTACATGAGCAGCCTGCCCGAGGAAACGTTCCATCGTTACCTCGACCGGATAAAAAACATGCACGACAACAAAGAAATATCCGACACCAAATACAAATACCTGCTCACCAAAGGAGATGAAATACCGCAGGACTTCCTCAACCGTCAAATGCGGGAAAGTCAGTATATCTCGCGCAAAGCTATCGCCATGTTGCAGGAAGTATGCCACCATGTCTATGCCACGAGCGGATCGGTTACGGCATATCTGCGCCACGTGTGGGGCTGGGACAACGTCCTGCACGACCTCAACCGGGAACGCTACCGCGCCGGAGGACTCACCGAGATGCGAGAAATCGACAACCGTACCGTCGAATGCATAAAAGACTGGAACAAGCGGCTCGACCATCGCCACCACGCCATAGATGCCCTTGCCATAGCCTGCACCCGACAAGGATATATACAACGCATCAATACGCTCTCTAAACAAGCCGAAGAGGGTGATCTTGTTTCACTCGAACGATATATCCGGCAGCAACCACACTTTTCTTATGCCGAAGTGTGTGCAGCCGCCGAGAAAATACTCGTCTCCTTCAAGGCCGGCAAACGGGTGGCAACAAAAGGGAAGCGCTACATCTACCGGGGTGGTAAACGCATCTTGGCCCAAGAAGACATCACCGTACCCCGAGGCGCACTGAGCGAACAAAGCGTTTATGGACAAATAGCTCAATATCGGAAAGACAAGAAAGGGAAAGTCTCATTCTCTTACGAATCTGTCCTCAAATACCCCATCGAAAGCATCGATACCAAAACATTACCCGATGTGGTCGACGCCGGTATACGTAGGATTTTACAACAACGGCTCGATGAACACGGCGGCAACGCCAAGAAAGCCTTTGCCACACCGGTCTATACGGCAAGCGGACACCTCATTCGTACCGTGCGTTGCTTTACCCGTCTCAAAGCGATCGTTCCGGTAAAATACGACGCATCGGGCAAAGCGGTCGGATTTGTCAAGCCGGGCAACAATCACCATGTCGCCATCTACATCGATCGCGACGGCAAACCGCAGGAACATATCGTAACCTTTTGGCATGCCGTAGAACGAAAAAAATACGGTCTCCCCGTCATTATCGAGCGTCCAGGAGAAGCATGGGACGCTGCAACCGATGCCATGCCCGATTCGTTTCTGGAACAACTTCCCGACGCGACTTGGCAATTCCGGCTCTCCATGCAACAAAATGAGATGTTTATCCTCGGTATGCCCGACGAGCTCTATGCCGACGCTCTCGAAAATCGCGACTACGCGTTGCTGGGGAAATTCCTCTACCGGGTGCAGAAAATTTCAACAAAATATTACTGTTTCAGACACCATATCGAAACCTCGGTCGATGACAAATACAACGGGAAGAAAAATGAAAAACTTTCCACACAAATGGGGAAATATAAACTTATAAGTAGTATAAGTGCTTTATATTCCCAACACCCTCACAAAGTGAAAATATCCCTCACGGGAGAAATCTGCGAAATATGATAAAAAAGACCCTCTATTTCGGAAACCCGGCCTACCTGAGTTTCAACAACGGACAACTCGTGCTACGGCTTCCCGAGGTAGAAAAGAACGACTCGGTGTCGACAGCGTTCAAGCAGAAAGCCGAACGCACCATTCCCGTCGAAGACATCGGCGTACTGCTGCTCGACCATCGGCAAATCACCATTACCCACGCATTGTTGGCAGCCCTGCTCGACAACAACTGCGCCGTCATCACTTGCGACGACAGCCACCTCCCCACCGGACTCATGCTTCCGCTGTGCGGCAATGCCACGCAAAGCGAGCGATTCCGCGATCAAATAGAGGCCTCCCTTCCCTTGCGGAAACAACTGTGGCAACAAACCGTACAGGCCAAAATCGCCAACCAAGCCACTCTACTGCACCGCCTCGGAGTCGAAAACCGCAATATGTTGAAGTGGGTAAACGAGGTACGCAGCGGCGATGCCGACAATATGGAAGCCCGGGCGGCCGTCTACTATTGGGACAACCTCTTCCCCGAGATACCCTACTTCCGGCGCAAACGCGACGGTGTACCGCCCAACAACCTGCTCAACTACGGCTACGCCATTCTGCGCGCCGTCGTGGCCCGGGCTCTCGTAACCAGCGGGCTGCTGCCCACGTTGGGCATTCACCACCACAACCGCTACAACGCCTACTGCCTCGCCGACGACATCATGGAACCGTACCGTCCCTACGTCGACCATATGGTGTGCGAACTGCTCGATGAAAGAATCGATATAAGCCGACTATCTACATCGACCAAAGCCCGCCTACTCGCCCTGCCGACTACCGAAGTCTGCATCGGCGGACAACGCAGCCCGCTCATGATTGCCGTCGCCCAAACGACCGCATCTCTATATAAATGTTTCTCGGGCGAATTACGCAAAATCATCTATCCCGAAATGTGAACAACGAACTCGACCGTTTCAGTGAATATCGTATCATGTGGGTACTTGTTTTTTTCGACCTGCCGACCGATACCAAGAAAGAACGAAAAGCATACGCCGACTTCCGCAAAAAGCTTATGCGCGACGGATTCACCATGTTTCAATTTTCCATTTATGTGCGCCACTGCCCCAGTCGCGAAAATGCCCAAGTACACATAAAAAGAGTAAAAATGTTTCTGCCGCCGTTGGGCGACGTAGGGATTCTTTGTATCACCGATAAACAATTCGGTATGATGGAAATATTTTCCGCCCGCAAAACGATTCCGCCCAACGCCCCGGGACAACAACTCGAACTTTTCTAAAAACAAAAAAGGACTCCGCACTATACTTGGAGTCCTTTTTATTCGAATACTTTTTCTATTCTAATCTTCGATTCAAATTCCTGAAATACAGCATACTGTATATATCCGACTGTATTCGATATGTCAAAGATACAATTTTGAAAGCAATTTACAACAATTATTTCCATTATATTTGTTTGGTTGAAACTGTATTCGATATGTCAAAGATACAATTTTGAAAGCAATTTACAACCCTTTTATAGAAATATAAATGAGCAAATGAACTGTATTCGATATGTCAAAGATACAATTTTGAAAGCAATTTACAACTAATAGTACCGTCTACTTTTTGAAAGTAAAACTGTATTCGATATGTCAAAGATACAATTTTGAAAGCAATTTACAACAGGCGCTTTCATTAAAGCAAAATTTGTTGGACTGTATTCGATATGTCAAAGATACAATTTTGAAAGCAATTTACAACCCGTGTCCATGCGACCCGATTTCATATTTACTGTATTCGATATGTCAAAGATACAATATTAGAAGCAAATTCACAACGTGCGTACATGCATGTGTGTATTTTGGAATGAAATATACCGTTTTATTTAAAAACAAATCGATTTTAAATTTCATTTTTAACTATAATTTAGGCATTCCCAAGAATTCAATTGTAAAAGAAGTTTTTTCGACCCAATCCTTTGAGATTATATTCTACAAATTCTGATTTCAGGCAGAAAAGCCGATTTCCTACGCCGAAAAACACAAGCAAAATATTTTTCATTTCCAAGTTATCCTTTCGGACGATAAGTTATATATTTGCAAGCAATCCATAGCAGTATTCAAACCGCTATAAAAACGGCTATTACCATATACCAAATTTCAAAAAACGGACAAAATCATGGAAACCGTCAACAAAAATACATATACGTTTCCCGATAGGAAATATAAAAACAGGTTCAAAAATTATAGCATCAACGGGAAATCTCTTTTGATACTTTTGTGTTTCATATTCAGCTCACAAGTTTGTTTAGGATTGACCATCCACGACCAAACCAAATACTATACAATCACCGTCGGACGCAGTATAACCCTCTACTATTACGGCATCAGTGGGGCGGAATCTTTCTCGGCAACACCGTGGGGAATGGGAACCGAATGTATAAAGGTAACTTCGGGGAAAAACGGACAAACCGGTTGGTGCACCATAAAAGCGGTGGAAAAAACGACAAATATTCCGGTCGTAACCGTGAGTTACGCCTACAAAAATGCAAAAGGAGAGATAAGAGATATTTACAACTTCTACAACAACATCAAAATCGTCGAACTCGAAGCCGTAAGTATTCCCGGGACACTCACACTGGGAATCGGAGAAAGTTATTCTTTTTCTCCCACCTTGACACCGAGCGATGCAAGCACGACCTATAAATGGGACTCGAGCGACGAATCCGTAGCCAAAATAGAAAACGGAACAATCACCGCCTTAAAAGCCGGAAATACGATCATCACCTGCACAACACACAACGGAAAAACAGCAGAATGCAAAATAACGGTAAAACCGACATTGGCAGAAAATATAACGATAGAACCCAGCGAACTAAAAATGGATCCCGGAGAACGGAAACAACTCATCGCCACGTTCTCGCCTGAAAATGTCTCATCGAAGAAACTGACGTGGGAAAGTTCCGATCGAGATGTTGCCATCGTAACCAACGAAGGTCTGGTCGTTGCTCTTTCGCCAGGCTGGACAATTATCTCCGCCAATACGACCGACGGCAGCGAAATTTCGGCCAGCTGCATATTACAAGTAGAAAAATCGGGAGCGTCGGGTTTGAAGAATATTCCCAGCCCGGAAATGCACATATATACCAAAGAAGGAAAAATACACATTACCCATATAGATGAAAATGAAGAAATCAAAATCTACAACCCGCTCGGCCAAATCATTTATACAGGCAGTCCGCAAGATATTCCCGTGATCGAAGAGAAAGGACTATATATCATATATATAGGAAAATCTGCCGTTAAAATATTATTATAATCTGCAAGAATTTCCCTCTAAATGCGGCAAACAGGGAACGGTAACTTAAAAGAAATCTTCGTATCCTGAATCAAGGACAAAATAACTGTCGGGAAAATCCCTTCAAAAAAAAGTTCGTAAAAAAAAGGGACTGTAATCTAATAATAGATTTACAGTCCCTTCTATGTACTCCCGCCGGGACTGCAATATTGTTTTTTTGCGATTTCTTGTTGTATTTATTGATTAATGCACCTTGTTATTTATCAACGGAATAAAGAAAATAAAGCACCATAAGGAAACATTAGGAAACATTTAGGAGGACTTTTGGCGGACTTTTTTTTATATTTGTCGGGGACAAAAAACTTCCAATATGGCCACAATCAAGCGATACATTTCACCAAAAGTCGATAAGCGGGGAATGTCAGAGATTTTCTTTCGCATCAGCCTTACAAAGAATGTGAAATACCGTGTGAAAAGCGGTATATATATTAATGCTACCCGATTCAAGGACGGAGAAATCATCAAGCCGAGAGCCAATCAAAAGGAAATAGTATTGCTTAGAGGTATAGAACGTTCGTTAGAAGAAATAGAAAATGCTCTACTCGACTTCTTCGTTACCGTGCCCGCACAGTCGGTAAGCAGGGACATGATAGAAACCATTGTCGGACGGTTTCATAATTGGGGCGGCGACGAGATGCAAGGAAACGAAAAACATCACGGGTTCTTCGATACGTTCAATGACTTTTTGGCAAGCCGAGATTTTTCCAAAAGCCGCACAAACGGATACAAAACCCTTTGTCGGGCTTTGCATCGTTATGAGGTGCACCGTGCGACGATTCGTGAGGGCAATTACAAAATAGATCTTGATACTTTTTCAGCCGATGATCTTGCCGATTTTGAGAAGTTCTTCCGCACAGAATGGGAGTTGTACGAGCAATACCCGGAGATATACATCCAGTATCCGGCAGAAATGAGGACCCAGCACAAAACCCACAAGCCGCAAAAGCGGGGAGACAATATCGTCGTAAATGTCATGAATAGAATCCGGGCCTTCTATAATTGGTGCATTGCCCAAGAATTGACGACGAACAACCCATTTTGCAAATATGCAATAAAAAGCGAAAGATACGGGACACCATACTACCTTACCATAGAAGAACGGGATTGTATTGCGGAATACGACTTATCCGCCCGCCCAGCGTTGGCGATACAACGGGACATTTTCATTTTTCAGTGCCTTGTCGGCTGCCGGGTGTCCGATTTAAAAAGGCTGAAAAAAACAGATGTCATCAACGGGGCGATAGAATACGTTGCATCTAAGACAAAAAAAGAGCGGGGCGACATCATCAGGGTACCATTAGGTGGGCGTGCCCGGAACCTCATACAAAAATATGAGGGGAATAATGACAACCGTTTGTTCCCGTTCATCTCGGATCAACGATACAATGATGCCATCAAAGAGATATGCAAGGTATGTGGTATTGACAGGGTGGTTACAATCATCAATCCGACCACCGGCCGGGACGAGAAGCACCCAATCTATGAAATAGCAAGCAGCCACATAGCAAGGCGCACGTTCATAGGAAATCTATACAAGAAAGTCAAAGATCCGAACCTCGTGGGGTCCATGAGCGGGCACAAAGAGGGAAGCAGGGCATTCGCCCGTTATCGGGAAATAGACGACGACATAAAACGAGAATTAATCAACCTTATCGAATGATTATTTTAGGGAAGTAAAAATAATCATTCGATAAGGTTAAAAGTATGCTGAAATATATTCCTGCCCTATTTTCCGAATATAGCTAAGTATTAAAGCCTCTCTTTCTTTCGACGGCTTTTTGAAGCCATTGATATAGCTACGAAGAAGTGAGGGGTTTATACCTATCAATTTTGCAAATTCTGAAATATTTATCTCTTTATGGGTAAGAAAAAATCGTTGCATTTTCGAGGGTTCTGCATCTTCATACTCGAAACTCTCGAAACTTACATCTTCATCAAGATTACGCCAATGTATGCCATCTAAACCGAAAACATATTCCTCGCGCTCCTTTTCAGTAGCATTTCTCAACTTTTGATACCAAATAAGGGCCTGGCGATAGGTCGTTCCATTATCGCCAAGTCCATAGAGATATTCATCATCAAACCAAATTTTTTTAATTTTCATTTTGGGCCTCCTTTCCAAAATAATTTTCCCACATTTTTATGATAATATCCTTGTTATCATCTATCACTACTTCAATTCGTTTCAGGTCGTTTTTCTTTATATTGAAAACATTTCTTAGAACAAATTGATTTCCGATTAAATCATATTTTGCCATTCCTCCATTACCCTCCACATGAACATGAAGGGGTTCATGCTCTTTGCTGTAAAAAAAGAAAGAAAAACCGTAGAATCTAAATATTTCGGGCATCGTTGTTGATCTTTGTTGTTTGTAATGCAAATGTAGGTATTAAAAATGATACCTGCAAATTTTTACAACATTTTTTTGTTGCTCCGTTAACTCGATCGCAGACCATTAATCCTGACACAAAAAAGGTGAGGAAAATTTTCCTCACCTCGCTTTCTATTTCAGGGTTTGATGTTATTCTTTGGGCTTAATAAAGCCGACGGGATTTCGCGGCTTGTCCTGTTGCCGCTTTTGCGCTTGCAGTTCGGCAAGTGTCTGGTTAATGAGTTCAAGTTGTGCCCGGGTGTCTTCGTTAATGTCGTTTTGGTCGGAAAATACTTCCTCCATGTAATCTTGCAGCTCTTTAATTTTACTTTGCAACTTGACGATCTCGTTTGAAGGGGAAGCTGCAAGTATTTTTCGCATGGTGGCGAATGCCCGCATGATGCCCCTGTTTATCTCTATGGCAGTCCTTGAATTGAGAACGCTACTGAGCATGGCTACACCCAATTCTGTAAAAGCGAATGGTAGATACTTGATATTACTACCCCTTCCTTTGTTCAAGGTGCCAATTTGGTATCTTGAAAGTTCCTCGCGTGTTACTTCAAACATGAAATCCTCCCCTTCAAAGCGTTCTATGTTACGCCTTACAGCCCGTTTAAGCTGGGCTGTTTCCGTTCCGTACATTTCTGCCAAGTCGAAATCCAGCATTACCTTCTGTCCGCGTATCTCGTAGATTTTGCTTTGTATTAATTCTAATTGGTTCATGGCTATTCTGATTTTTTCAGCTCCAACTTCGCCCCGCAATTCGGGCAATGTATAATGTACTCTTTCGGGGCGTTCCCGCCTTTCACCTCCTCCGGGCTGGCGAAGAGTTGCCACAAAGGAACGCCGAGGGCAGCAGCTATTCTTTCATAAGTTTCTCTTGTTGGGTTCTTCAACATTGCATTTACATTTTGATTTTTAACACCAACCAAATCCGCAAATGCAGTCTTTGTCAACTTCTTTTCGTTGAGTATATCTAATATCCTATCCATAATACATTAATTATCAATATTACAAAATTAATATAAATTCGCCAATTCAATATTATACTATTGTTAATAATTTATAAAACAATATTATTTTATTACAAAGTTGTTGTGTATTCAATATTATAATATTATATTTGTGGTGTCAATCAAAAACAATAAACCGATATGAAAAGTCTCGAAGTAAAAGCCGCCGAATATGTTTACGCTTCAATTGCCGACGGATATTTCAGCAAGGAAGTGAAGAACGGCAACGAAGCGATCTTCGTAAGCGGGCGATATGACAAGTACGACAATGAGGTAGTCATCGACGAGGCTTATCTGCTGAACCTCGAAACGGAGGAAAGTACCGAGCTTGACACCTGCATGATCGAGGAATATTTGAACGGTGTTTTGGCCGCATAAAAAGGGCTTTAAAATATAGACGATATGGAAACAATGAAGAACGAAAACAATGCCTTACGCATGATTATGACAACGGCATGGCAATTTGTAAAAAGAAACGGTTACAACCTCTCGAAAGCATTAAAATGCGCATGGGCAAATTACCGTCTCCAACAGTCGATGAAGATTGGGATCGTCCGATTCTGTTTCCGCAAGATTGACGGGACGATAAGAGAGGCCGTAGGCACATTGCTCGATAATGTCGTACCAACCCCGAAAGGGAGCGCACAAGGCAAGAAAACAAACGACGAGGTACAAGTGTACTTCGATACGGAGAAAAACGAATACAGGAGCTTCAAGAAGGCCAATTTGATAAGTATAGCATAATGGTCTAAACAAATAAGGAGACAAAGAGATGACACAAGAACAATTTATAACAGAATTATCAACGGCAAACCAAGCATTTGAAGATTTAAAGGAGGAATTAAGGAGATTATTTAATGCAATAAATTTTGATCGTGCAGACGAGATAGAAGAAGCGGCGAGACAACTATCTAACGCTGCAAAGGTTTTAGAAATGTCAGCACGCAAAATACAAACAGGGATTAATTCTAAATAAGGAGGTTATGAACGAAATAATTATAGATAATCGCAATTTATTAAGTTGCAAAATTGAAATCGGCAACCATTATAAAAGTATTCCATGTACAATGGTGTTGCGCTTGATGGACACGGAGGAATATAGCGAAAACTATTGCCGTGCCTTAGCTTTGGTTCTGGAACTTTTCCCGGAAATCAACAGGGCTGAACTCGAAGAGGAATTAGATAAATACATTTAAGTTTAACCAGCAGGGCGAATGCCATGCACAACAATAAAGAAACATGACACAGAAAGAAGCATTAAGCCGATTACTTGCATATTGCAAGGCAAACGGTTACGCCCTCAGGCCGTCAAGTATTCAGAGGCAAACATACGCTATAATATTAGCGGAGGGAGACGAGGGTAAAATAACCACACGTTATCCAGCCAGCCAAATAAGTGCGTTCTATACGGCGAACGAGCTGTTAATATGGCTTGACGGCTACCACAAAGGAGCACAAAGATAGAAGCCGGGAACAAATAAGGACAACCGCAACAAACGAATAAGCTAAAACCACACATAGAAACGCCGAAAGGACGGGGAAAGGGGCAACGGGCAAAAGCCCGCCCCCTTTGTTAAGATCAAAAGAAAAAACAATAACCAAGATGAAAACCTATACAGTTTATTTCGGCGAGCCTGTTTGTCATAAGTATATCGGGGATAAGTTTAACCAAGAACTTAAAAAATGGGAGTATAATGTAGAGTGTGAAGATTGGAACGATACATTCACGTTCTATTCTCTGAAATCTGCAAAGGCTCTGATTAAATCGAACCTCGATAAGTACAAAGGTTCTTGTATAACCAAAACATGGGCGAATGGAGATTGGGAAAATTTTGGAGAAATCAACATCAAAGGGTCAAACAAAACCTTTGTAGCAAACACCAGACAAGTAAAAGAAAATTATTAACAACGGTGGTGAAAGCCCCTTTTTACAAAAATCAAAAAAACAGTTTTACAATGAACACGTATCAAAAATTTGTTCCGAATGTCTATTTGGCAAAATGTGAGGAAAAACACGAAAAAGGAGATGAGATCCTCGTAACGACCAAGTACGGGAAAGAGAATGAATGTATCGTTTTCAATCTCATTTTCGAGCGGGACGGATTCTATTACTATTCAATAGTCCGGACAGACGGCTTCAACGTACAGGAATGGGCGCGACGCAAAGCGGAACGCCGCCGTGAATGGTCTGATGCTGCGGAAAGAAAAAGTGCCGAGTATTACAAGAGGTCGAACAAAGATTCCGATTTCCTTTCTCTCGGAGAACCTATAAAAGTTGGGCATCATAGCGAGAAGCGACACCGCAAGATGATTGAGGAGGCTTGGAACAATACGGGCAAGTTTGTGGAGTATCACGATAAGGCACAGGAACATGAGGCCAAAGTCGCTTATTGGGAGGCGAAAGCCGCCACGATCAACCTTTCGATGCCGGAAAGCATAGACTTTTACGCCCATAAGCTGGAAACGGCGAAAGAATACCATGAAGGGCTGAAAAAGGGGAAATATCCGCGAGAGCACTCCTATTCCCTGACCTATGCGAAGAAAGCCGTGAATGAGGCTCAAAAGAACTATGAACTGGCCGTTAAATTGTGGGGATAATATTATGGATAGGGCTGTCGAGTTTAAATTAAAGGCCATTAAACAAGAATTTTCTATAAGGAAAATAACTTGTGTTGAAGATGTTGTGAGTATTGCCAGACGGTTTTACGGTGATGATATAATGATATATGAGAGTGCATTTATCATCTTGTTGAATCCTGTTGGATCGGCGATAGGTTATGCAAAGATTTCGCAAGGAGGTTTGCAATCGACAAGTGTCGATGTCCGCATAATTGCAAAATATGCCATTGAATCATTGGCAACATCGGTTATACTTGTACACAACCACCCTTCTTCTGAATGTAGGCCGACCGGTGTCGATATAAAACTTGCAGCGGCTTTGAAAAAGGGTCTTTCTCTCTTACACATACAACTGTATGACAGTGTAATTATCACAGAAAACGGTCATTTCTCAATGAGAGAAGAAGGATTGATAGGTTAAACCCACCCTAATGAAATCAAAAAAGCATGAGAATATATCTTCTCATGCTTTTTTATTAATTTGCAACAATACAATTCATTGTTTACGGCCTTTCTTCTTGTAGTCTTTTGTCCATACGTTCATTATTCGTTTAATTGAGAATCGGAATCTGCTTCGGGCTTATCATCCGGGTTTTCAATAGTCGGCTGGATATAACCTTTATTGTAGGCGAAAAGTTATCTTGAATATATTCCAGAGCATAATTATTATATATATTTAATAGCCGCATTAATAATTTGCTGGGTATAATTATAGATGTCATCGATTGACGTAATCTTATTATGTTGTTCTTTCTTATCTTCACCTATAAATGTGATTCGTTTGTTTGTAGGGGAGTTTAAATAAAGCCTACAAATCGGTTTTCGGTTATTATCATCGACAAGAATAGAGAAATAAGTTTGGGCATCACGGTAGCCTATCCTTTCAAATGGCAATGTATCTTTTAAAATTGATTTGATTATATAAAACGCTTCTAATTCTTCTTGGGTTGTTATTATTTTATTTTCGGGTTCTTCGTTTATGGATGTGGTTTGTTGTGTTTTTGATTCTTCTGTCGAGTTGTCTTTTATGGCCGCTTTCAGACGATCGGAGATCATGTCATTGATAAGAGAAGATATGGCCCGTTTTGTCAATATCGTAAATTGTTCGACAACATTAGGTTTAAAATTCCCGTCGTAAACTTGTTTTCCTAAAAATTTCACGAACTCGGGCGACGGATTAGAAAATTCTTTATTGATTATTGTTCGTAATTCTCCCATGTATTTTAATTCGCTGGCGGAGCTTAAAATGGTTTCGATGTCGAAATAGGAGCGGTGGAATTTTTTCAATTCATCTATTTGAGCATCTTTTAAATCGGTCATATTTATTTCCAAAAAAGGCTTTTCGTCCATTTTGTTAGGTTCTTCGAGGTCTGTATAGAACCGGTAAATGATGCCATTTGTCAAGACACCGAATTTTGCTTTTGAAACATTGAAATAACGGAGTAATTGATTATCGTGTAGGTTCAAGTCTTGCTGCCAATGCTTGCATTCTATGAGCATTATGGGTTCTCCGTCCTTCATTATTGCATAATCTATTTTCTCGCCTTTCTTTGTTCCTATATCGCATGTCATTTCGGGGAGTACTTCGAGAGGATTGAACACATCATATCCAAGTGCGCTTATGAAGGGCATGACGAAAGCGTTTTTGGTTGCTTCTTCTGTGGGCAGGTTGTCTTTTAGCTTTTCGATTCTTTCCGATATTTGTTTTATAGAGTCTTTGAAGTCCATGATATTATTTTTTTAGGTTTTTCTATTGCTTATTTTGATAAAATATCTTATTTTCGATATGAATTTACTATATTGTGAAATATTTTTATGTAGTAGATTTATTTTTTATTATGTTCATTTTTTAATATTGATATAGTTTCGTCTTTGGCTTCTATTATTTTTTCAAGTGATGAAATTTCTCGTTTTTTAGATTCCAGCTCAACCATAGTTGCACGAAGTTGCTCTTTCAGATCCAACAGTTCTTGTAAGCTATGGTTAGAGGTGTATGTCTCCACCGTTCCGTCGGGTTTAATAATTTTTACGCTTCCAGAATTTGGAGCAACGACATTAATATTATTTCCTCCAATGTATCCTAAATAATTATTGTCTCCAATACTACTTTCAGAAACACTAACATTATTTACAGGCTCTTTCTTTATCATTTCTCCTATTCCAGCTAAAAGCCAATCTATATTATATTTAGGAAAAGCCTTGACTATTTTTTCACATGTAGCTCTTGATGGACTACGGTGTTCATTAATTATCCTCGTTATTGTAACATTATTAGATAATCCGATAGCGGCACTGAATGAATTTTTATTTAATCCCTCCATTTTCATTATGAGTTCTAATCTTTCCCAGCTTTCCATAGAATACTAACCGTTGGTTAAAATATATTAAATACTAACTTTATGATTGTCTTTATGCAAACTGTTAGTATATTTGCATCGTAATCTTAAATGAAAACACAATCGAGTTTTAAACGACTACGGGTAATTGCCAAAAGTAAAAAAATAAAAAATAAAAAGCAAGGGTTGATGAGAAAAGTAAAATACATATCCATAACGCCACAACAGAAGAAAGAAATTTCGGCGGAAATAGGTTGCTGTTTACAAGCTGTATATAATGCTTTAAGCTATAAAACAGACGGCGATTTAGCTGGACGTGTCCGTGCCCTCGCCATGAAAAAAGGTGGGTTTATAGCCTATAAAAATGTGTGATTAAAACTAACCAGCCATGAATGCCCAGCTTATCCAATCCATAATAGACGGGAATCCGGCCATCACTCTATCCGTCAATGCTGCCGATTTGCGCAATATCATATTGTCGATCGTACAAGGAGAAAGAATACGCACACAAGCCGAGATAGAGAAATACCGAGAACAACCCATACTCACAAGAGAACAAGCGGCTAAAAAGCTCAACATTTCAAAGAATACACTGAACCGATGGGCCGCAAATGGATATTTGATCCCCGTAAAAATAGGCCGGAGGGTTCTATATAAGCCCTCCGACATTGACGAGATGTTGCAAAAAAAATACATGACGGGAGATAACACCTAAAAGGTGTACCGAATAAACCACCCTACCGATAATCGGTAGCCGGTTCGGTCTTGGCGAAAGGAGGTTCGATTCCTCCGCCGGCACAATAAAATAGAACTTTGACATGTTGGTTCATCGCTTCCCCAACGGACGGGAAGTGTCAAGCATGGTAGCGGGTAACTCGTTAATCCATCAAGTAACAAGCCGAGCTGCGGGGACGGCAAGCGCGCCATGCGAACGAAACAGATAACAATACAGGCAATGGCCGCCGCAAAATCGTCCATAAGCAATAAGCACGGGAGTTGGGCGTCCCCGCCGTAAAGCCTGAAAAGATACAAGATAACAAAGAACTCCGAAAACAATCCTCCCCAATCAGTAAGCATACAGGCCGGGGGTCTGTACGGTTCTTTCAAGATTATAAGCGTGTGAAGATGCACGCCACACAAGCCGCCCCAGCGATACAAGTACCATAACGGAGTTATACGATTCGCGTTGATTGGCTTTATCGGCCTATGCTTCGATGCAAGGGCGGCACAAACGAAAAAGTAACACAATTACCCGACAAGTGCATCGACGCATTAGACTTCATCATTGATGAATACGAAAAAAAACAATAGGGATTCTCCACAAAAGCACATCTATAATTCCCGGTGGAAAACGAGAAAAGTCATCATGTTTTTTCGATCGTATGGATTAAGGGTTTTCAGATAGGAACCGTCGGGAATTATTCCATACAGGGGCAGTCCGCCGGCAGCGGCAGGCGGGCGACCGGCAAACAAGGAAAGCCACTTACAGCATTCACACATCGCAAAGTACATACGGCAACCCCCTTGCGACCGGGGTTCGGTTCCCCGGTGCCCCGCACCCACATATCCGGCTGTTTCGGAAATGGAAACAACCCGGTTTTCAATCCCCTCACAATGACAAAGCGCATCGACAAAGTATATCAACGGTATTTCTCCAAGAAAACCGGCAAATACCATGTCCTCTACCGCACAGGCAAGCGTGCCGACGGCGCATGGGACGTTCATCTGGGAATGTACGACACCCTCGCCGCCGCCGAAGCCCTCACAACAGGACGCCTTATAACCCCACAAGACGACAAACGACACAAAAACATACGGCTATGAAAAAGACAAGAGAAGAATTGCTCGCCATGAGCCACGAGGAGCTCGCTGATTACACAATGGAATTACAATCCTATTACCTGCTTGCCAGAGATTCATCGAATAAAAGGCTTGAAGCCATAGAAAACATCAAAGAGCAATACGAAGCCTTCGGGCAAGTCATCAACCATTCATTAGCTTGAAGCCATGACTACCGCATATATCCTGCACGGCCTTATATGGTCGGCTCTCTACGCATTCATCATCGCGGCGACGGCACGCATAGCGTATCGGGCATTCCGCGACTACTTCCGTCCATTCATCAAAGCCCTCTATCATGGAATACGCACACATCGACAGGAGCATCTACCGCAAGATAGCCCGTCAGATACGGAGCGGGCGGCATGAAATCACCTTCGACGACCCCGTCGTCAGCGACACCGACCCCGGCCTGCAAGTCCTTATACTCGGCACCGTGTACGTCGATGAAGCCGCACCCGCCGACCCTTCCGTGGGCTACGAAGGCAGCGACCGCATCGACTTCTCCCGAGCCCGCATCATCGCACAGCGTTGGGACGATACCGCCGGAGAGTTCCGCGACGTAAAATCCGATTTTAACCCCTTAATGATATACTGACATGGAAACCAAAGAAATACGCACGCTCAAAGCCGAAGAAATAGACATCCGCGTAGGCATGCTGCGCGATAATGGTTGCACCCTGCTTCTTTACAAAGATGCCCGGGTAGACATGAAGCTGCTCGACGAATACTTTGGCCCGATGAACTGGAAGCGGGAGCACACCCTTGTAAACGGCAATCTTTTCTGCTCCATCTCCATTTGGGACACCGACAAGAAAGAGTGGATTTCCAAGCAAGATGTCGGCACAGAGAGCAATACCGAAAAAGAAAAAGGGCAAGCCTCCGATGCCTTCAAGCGGGCAGCCTTCAATTGGGGCATAGGCCGGGAACTGTACACGGCCCCATTCATTTGGATAACCCTATCAGATACCGATTTCACACAAGCGAAGAAACTCAAAACCACTTTCCGGGTAAAAGAAATAAGATACAATGCCGAGCGGGAAATAGACCGCCTTGTCATCACCGACGAAAAAGAGGTGATACGTTACCAATACCCGCGAAATACGCAAAAACAAGAAACCCCGACCCGGCAGGACACCGCACATCAAAACACAGATACCCGTAAGGTGCTGCCGCATGAGCGGTTTGGAGACCCCAAGTTCATGGAGTGGATAACAAAGAACGTCGGCGTAAAAACCGATGCCAACATCACCTACCTGTTAGACCACTCATTTCTGAACCTCACCCCCGAAAACATCAAAACCGTCATAGCAAACTACCGCAATTATGAACGAGCTGCAACCAATCAATAAAACCATACAGGGGAAATCCGACATCGAGGCATACGCCCGTGCCGAAATCTCCGCCGCTTTGGAAGAAGGCGAAATGCCCGTGCTCGAACTCCGTCGTCAGGCCGTCATGCTCTCCGAGCTTTCCAAGCATCTTATTGCCGATGATACCCTCCGCGAAGCCTGCATCGCCGAGTTGGAGAAATACGGAAGCCGGGAAGACGTAACCCTGTGCGGGGCACGGTTCCGTATCGGGGAAACCGGCGTCTCCTACGACTACGCCCCTTGCGGCGACCCCGTGCACGCACGCCTCATTCGGGAAAAGCAGACCATCGATGCCAAGCTCAAAGAGCGGGAAAAATTCCTTCAACGCCTGCCCGCCGAAGGTGTGGAAACCATCGACGAAGAAACCGGCGAGATCACCCTGAACACCACCGGGGCCTACACCTACCGGGGGGGCGCCCGGTTTATCGCCTATAAGGAATACGACACCGAGGACCCCAAGGTCAGCTGCACCTCTGTGCTGAAGGTGGAGCCGGGCAAAGTGACCATGATGCGCTCCGGCTCGTCCACCCCAGCCAGTTTGAGGAGGAAGCGGGACTCTGCGTCCACGCGGAGGAAACGGATGTCCCACTTGGCAAAGGCGGCTTCCACCTCGTCCCCTTCGTGAAGGCGCATAAGGCCATGGTCCACAAAGACGCAGGTGAGCTGCTTGCCTACGGCTTCTGCCAAAAGGGCGGCAGCCACGGAGGAGTCCACCCCGCCGGAGAGGGCCAGCAGCACTTTGCCATCTCCTACTTTTTCTCGAATGGCGGCGATGGCGGTGCGGCAGTAGTCCTCCATGGTCCAGTCTCCCTTGGCGTGGCAGACCTGGTAGAGGAAGTTGCGGATCATCTGGGTGCCGTGCTCCGTGTGGTTGACCTCGGGGTGATACTGCACACCGTAGAAGCCCCGGGACTCGTCGCAGATGGCCACATTGGGGCAGGCGTCGGAGTGGGCCACCAGAGCGAAGCCCTCCGGCACCTTCTCCATGTAGTCCCCGTGACTCATCCAGGTGATGCCCTGGGTGGGAAGGCCCTTGAAGAGCTTGCAGGCCGAATCGAAATACGTCTCGGTCTTGCCGTACTCCCGGGCGGAGTCGTCCTGGGCCTCGGTAACCCGGCCGCCCAGGTTATGGGCCATCAGCTGACAGCCGTAGCAGATGCCCAGGATGGGCACGCCCCAGGTGAAAATGGCCGGGTCCACCTGGGGGGACTTGGGATCATACACGCTGTTGGGGCCGCCGGTGAAGATGATGCCGACGGGATTCATGGCGCGGATGTCCGCCAGCGGGGTGGTGTAGGGCTTTACCTCGCAGTAGACGCCGCACTCCCGGACCCGGCGGGCGATCAGTTGGTTGTACTGGCCGCCGAAATCCAGTACGATGACGGTTTGATGAGACAAATGGACTCCTCCTTTTCGGGTTGGATTGACGATCATCGGACCTGGATACCGCCCCACTCCACCACCGTAAAGCCGGTGCGGGGGAGGGAAGGCAGGTCCTGAGGTTCGATCTCCGCCGGCTCCTCCAGCGCCTGCCAGGCCATAAAGACCCGCAGGACGCTCTGTGGCCCCGGAGAGACGGTCAGCCGGGCGTGATCCGTATAGGCGCCCGACTGAAATGCGATGAGGTGATAGGCGTTGCCCTCCATCCAGGGCAGCCAGTAGACGATGAACTCGTTGTATTCCCTGGGGGTCAGACCCAGCTTTTCCAGGGAACTGCGCAAAAATTCCGCGGTGTCCGCTCCGGGGATGCAGAAGCCCTGGGAAAAATCGTACGCAGTGTCGCTGACGCCTTCCCAGAAGAGGGAACTGTACTCCCGGCCCTCTGCGTCATAGAGGGTCCCGTCCGATCCCTGCCGGGCTGAAACGGAAGAAGGGGGGAATTACTCCTCGTCCCGGAAGACGATGTTGCCCGGCTCGGCGGACTCGATGATGGCCAGGGACTTGAGGTTCACGCCG
>ENA-ORUG01001501-ORUG01001501.1-human-gut-metagenome-genome-assembly--contig:-NODE-1501-length-20294-cov-4.879885_pt1 | contig 20294 bp, 20 predicted proteins | sample MGYA00242079_ERZ509207 | MGnify/ENA primary metagenome ERZ509207 (study PRJEB26280, sample SAMEA2338780) | human gut metagenome | biome: human gut; feature: human-associated habitat; material: faeces...
TATGAAATTTAATAAAAATAAAAGGATGTTTCTGGCGATGTATACAGCAATGATGAGTGCGGTCATGCTGACGGGATTTGCAAGTTCCACGGAAGCACAGGAGCAGAGTGCTGTAGAAGCAGAAGTGTCAACGGAGCCATCGGATCAGGAAGAAACTTTAGATGACACGCAGTCTGCCGGGGATGTAGGTACTGATTGGTGTGTATCACAGGAAGTGATCGATGTGCAGTCAGGGATGATCGAGAATGTGAAGATCGCGGCAGTTGAAGCGAAGATTGCTTATGAAGCAAAGCTGGAAGAAGAGAGACGTGCGGCGGAAGAAGCAGAACGGATCGCCAGAGAGAAAGCGGAGGCAGAAGCGGCAGCAGCGGCACAGGCAGAAGCAGCGGCTGCACAGCAGGCAGCAGAAAAAGAATTGCTGGCATCCCTGATCTTCTGTGAAGCGGGAAACCAGCCGTATGAAGGACAGGTTGCGGTTGGAGCGGTTGTAATGAACCGTATCAAGAGTTCCTCTTATCCGGATACGATGGAAGAAGTAATCTACCAGTCCGGTCAGTTCTCACCGGCAATGTCCGGATGGCTTGACCGCGTAAGAACAAACCAGGGCTATACAGAAGCTGCGATGCAGGCGGCAGAAGATGCACTTGCAGGAAGCAATCCGATTGGAGATTGTCTGTATTTCAGTGTAGGCGGTTACGGAACACGGATCGGAGATCACTTATTTCATTAGAATGCCCCACTCACAATATCTGATCAAACAGAGTTGATCAGATACTGTGGAATCCTTTTCCGATAATCTCACTTGTATTAGAGATCAGAATAAACGCCTTTGGATCAGTAATCTTGATGAAATTACGCAGGCGGACAGCCTGGGTACGGTTGAGCGCAGTCAGGACGATCGCTTTGTCCTGACCGGAATAAGCACCCGTTGCGTGAAAGACGCTGGCACTACGGTTCAGCTCATGAACGATGAAATCACAGATCGGTTCCGGGTCGTCACATACAACATTAAAATATTTGGACAAATTGAAGTTCTCGATAAAGGTGTCTACCATGAAAGAACGAATCGTAAGTCCGAGCAAAGAATATAATCCAGTTTTGATATCGAAGATAAAGAATCCGGCAATAGTGATCAACAGATCAGAAAGCATAAGAGCCGGTCCGATATTGAAGCTGGAATATTTTTTTAAAATCATAGCAATAATATCTGTACCGCCACTGGAACTTCCAATGTTGAACAAAATGGCAGAGCCAAGAGCAGGAAGTGCGATTGCAAAACAAAGCTCCAGCATCGGCTGGTCTGTCAAAGGAGCTTTCATCGGGCAGACGCGCTCCAGAAAAGAAAGCGTTACCGAGAGCAGAATACTGCAATAAGCTGTCTTAGCTGCGAATTTCTTACCAAGAACAATCATTCCGATCACCAGAAGCGTCATACTGGCAACAAAGTTGAAATCACCGGCTGTCATAAGTCCTGTCTTTGCAATAAGAACAGCAAGACCGGTGATACCGCCGAAGGTAAAGTTATTCGTGAACTTGAAAAAGTAGGTACCAATCGCCATGATCAGTGTGCTGACTGTCAGTAAAAGAAAATGTTTCCCCTTGTCTAACATAAATAAATTCCTCCCCAAAAGAAAAATGATAGCTTTTGTGTGCAACATCCAATCTAAAAATCTGTCACAAATGTTTGTACATATGATTGTAAGCGTTGAAAAGTGAAAAGTCAACGCATGAAGTTATTCCAAAAAGGAAATACTGAAATTAAGCAAAGTACGAAAAACAGCATACAAAAATAGAAAGAAAAGCAACGAAAAGGAGGTTTTGGAGTGTGGAACCAGAAGTTAGAAATAAGCTGGATCTTGCAATAGAAATCCGTGACGTTTATGCAAGAGAGATCCTCGATTTCGCCGGGAATCCGGCTATTGAAGTGGAAGTGCTGGCAGGAGGAGAAATCATAGGAAAAGCGTCTATGGCAGGGAAAAATTATAGTAAAAAAGAGCAGACAGAAAAACAGCAGGTGCACATTGAAGAAAAAATTGAACTGCTTAACAGTCAGATCGCACCGGAAATAATCGGTGAAAATGTATTTGAACAAAGAAAGATTGATACAATTCTGAAAGAAAACGGAAATGAACAGACATCCTTTGCAATATCACTTGCAGTGGCGCGAGCAGCAGCGGCTGCAGAAAAGATTCCGCTTTACAGGTATCTTGGAGGCGTACGTGCAGTACATCCAAGTATGCCGCAGCTGATCAGAAAAGAAGAAATTGAGATAGAAAAGATAAAAGAAATTAAGATAGACGAGAGTACAGTTCTTACGAAACTGTTCGAAAGAATACTGAAAGAACAGAATGAAGGGAATAAAATGATTCTCAGTCAGGAAACAGCAGGAACAGAAGACAGCTTTCTGGTAGATTTTGCAGTTGCAGCAAATATTACGATGATCTTGGTTGAAAACAGAGAAAGCGCTTATTATACAGTACTGAACAATCGATTGTTACAACTGGAAGAGAAGATTAGTGGATGAGGCAATCTCAAGAGATCAGGGAGAAATAAATAATGGGAGCATAGCTCCCAATTATTTAGCGACTTTATTTTACACTCTCTAGATACATTTCTGTCGGTTCAACAGCATCTGCAATACACTGAGAACATGGGACAACTTTCCCCTTTCCAGAGACTCCCTTTAGGTCACGACAATAATAGGCTCCGTTCTTTTGGCGGAATTTTTCTGCAAATTCTTTTGTTTTCTTATAGGTATCTGCTTTTGTAGCTTTTCCATTTTCAAGATTTCCAATGCTGTTGTCCATTCCGATAACCATCATCATTCCGGTTACAGCTCCGCACATGTCCATCATGCCCATGCCAAATCCGAATCCCTCAGAGATTTTAAACATTGTTTCCTGGTCTACACCAAATTTCTCACAGAAAGAACAGGCCACAGCCTGTGCACAGTTATACCCTTTGCCATGTAGTTCTAATGCTTTTTCAACTTTTGTACTCATTTTTTCTCCTTGTGTTTAGAAATTCCAACTTATTTCTTTGATTTCAAATTGTTTTTATTATAATGCCCTTTTCTATTTATGACAATTAGTATTACGGATTTCAACAGAGGAAGGTGATGCTTTGAATGATTTCTGAATATCACCTTTCATATTATTGTGTAAAAAGCTTGTATTGGAAGGAAGATATGTGTATTTTTATATTATATGATGATACCAAGATTGTGGGAGTGCATTGCACGAAACAATCCGTAGGTATCATAGTTGGAGGAGTATATGGTAATAGGAATTATAGAAGATGATACCTTATTGAGAAAGGCATTAGATACATCTTTGAAAAATCAAGGTTATACAACGATTCTTGCTGGTTCGAGAAAAGAAGCAATTAAAAATATAGATAGTTCTGTAGATTTGTTGATCGTAGATATTGGATTACCGGATGGAGATGGAATAAATCTATATCAGGAACTTCAAAAAAATAGAAAAATTCCAGCTATTTTTTTGACTGCAAAAGATGACGAAAAAGATATGTTAAAAGCGTTTGATACAGGAGCAGATGATTATGTGGTTAAACCATTTTCAATAAAAGTATTGTTAAAGCGTATTGAAGTTGTGCTAAAGAGAAAATCAAATGAAAATATTTTTATGTGCGGACAGGTTATGTTATATTCCGATAGAAAACAGGTTTTTGTTGGAGAGACGGAAATATCTTTGACACTCAAAGAGTATCAGCTTTTAGAATATTTTATTATGAACCAGAACCAGGTTCTTACAAAAGAGATGATAATGGAAAATATATGGGGAATCGATAGTGAATTCATTGATCCCAACACAATTAGCGTTATGATCAGCAGATTGAAAAAGAAATTGAATGATTCATCGAATGTTATCAGTAATGTATTTGGAATGGGATATAGAATGGGAGAGTAGCATGGCTGTAGCAATTTTTACAGTACTTTTAATAGGTTTCATACTCGGAGGAAGCACTGTATATTTAGTTGAAAATCATTTGAGAACAAATGAAATGAATAAAATATATAAATTGACGGAATCCTTAATAAACGGCAATGAATTAGATGGTTCTGATATAGGGAAAGAAACGATCTATTCTAAAACGACCAATCAATTAATCCGTTTACAGGAAATATTGGAAGGAAGAAGGAAAGAGGCTGAAAAAAGTAAATATGAGATACAGAAATTAATTTCTGAGATTGCACATCAACTAAGGACACCGCTGGCGAATATAAAAAATTATACAGAATTGCTGCAAGAGTCATTAAATGAAACTCAAGAAACATTGAATACAGAATACATAAAAGACTTGCGAACAAGTGAAGAACAATTATGTTTTTTGGTGGAGAGCTTTATAAAAACTGCCCGATTAGAGCAGGGAATCATACAAGTTCACACTCAAAAAGAAAATCTTGTTGAAACGATTCTAAATGCGTTGGGGCAAATACAGAAAAAGGCAGAAGAGAAAGATATATATTTTCAAGTAGAATTGCCGGAGAAAATCATCTGCGAACATGATAAAAACTGGATGTGTGAGGCCTTTTATAATGTGTTTGACAATGCAGTCAAATATAGCAAAAACAACAGCAGGATCGATATTACAATGAAACAGACAGAAATGTTTTATAAGATTCAGATAAGAGATTATGGAATCGGAATAAAAGACGGAGAAGAAAATAAAATTTTTCAAAGATTTTATCGTGGTGAGCAGGCAAGAGGGCAGGAAGGATGCGGAATTGGTTTATATCTTTCCAGAGAGATTGTTCTATTACAAAAAGGGATGATGAAAGCAAAACAAATGAAGCCAGGGCTGCTTATAGAAGTGAATCTTCCGGTATAGACAGTTCATATGCAGCTTGTAAGAAGTTTGTAAGAGGTACCATGTATAATAGATTATGGCTGAGTTAAAGGTAGCATTTACGAAAGGAGTTTACAGAAAAGATGGATATAATCAAAGCCATGAATCTAAAAAAATATTATACATCCGATACATATGAAGTGCGTGCCTTAGATGGTGTGTCATTAACGGTGGAAGAGGGCGAATTTATAGCGGTTGTTGGTACGTCCGGATGTGGAAAGACAACACTTATGAACATGTTAGGAGGTCTTGACATTCCGGATTTTGGAGGTGTCTGGATCAGAAATACAAGTTTAAAAGATCTCAGTAAGGAAGAAAGAACAATATTCAGAAGAAGAAATATCGGATTTGTATTCCAACAATACAATTTAATTCCTTCGCTTAGTATACGCGAAAACATAGTTCTTCCGATGCGACTTGACGGTAAGGAAATCGATATAGATTTCTTTAATGAAATTGTAGAAATACTTGGATTAAAAGATAAATTAGAACGTTTTCCATCAACACTGTCCGGTGGACAGCAACAGAGAGTTTCTATAGCACGGGCATTGTTGACGAAACCGGCAATTGTCCTGGCGGATGAACCGACCGGAAATCTGGATTCTGTTACAAGTATGGAAGTCGTAGGATTACTAAAATCCTGTGCTGCAAGATTTCATCAGACGACATTGATCGTGACGCATCAAGAAGAGGTCGCACAGATGGCAGACAGAGTAATACGTATGTCTGATGGGAAAATCTATACAAGAGATTGTAACAATTGTTAGGAGGGATTACTATGCTTCACAAGAACATTCCGAATAACAATAAAGACATAATCCGATTTCTGGCTAAAAATTTTGCAGGCACAAAAAAGGTGAGAAATACGATTCTATTTTGCTCGATTGTAATTGGCATTGTTGCTATTACCATGGTATTCGGAATCTCCTTTGGGAAAATACAGGCAGAAGAAATAAGATTAATCAGAGAAAATGGAACAGCTTCTTCGGGGAGAATAGAAGATGGAACAGAAGAACAATATGCAAAATTAAAACAACTGGATTATATAAAACAAGTTGGAAAAAGTATTTTTGTAGGTGAAGCTACAGAAGTTTCGGAGAACAATGCAAAAACGATATGTGATATAGTCTGGGCTGACTCAGAAAGCTGGAATAATTTTTTGAGACCGGCATATACCAATGTGATTGGAAGCTACCCACAGAAAAAGGATGAAATTCTATTATCTGAGCGGGCATTGAAAAAACTTGGTATCTCTGAACCGGAACAGGGAATGGAAATAAACTTAGATGTATACAAAGGTGTGTTCGAACATTCAAAAGAAAAATTCGAATTGTGTGGCTGGTATACAGACTCTGGAAATGAATTAGCAATCGGATATATTTCACATGACAAAATTAAAGAGTTGAAACTGGAAAAGGGTCCTTATACTTTACTTTTCAGTCAGAGTGATCATTTAAACAGGAGTAAAACAGAGGAAAAATTATATCAGACATTGCCGATGAAGAGTGCAGATCAGAAGATATACGTTTCTGATACAGCACAATATACTGCTGTTTCTAAATTCGCAGGTGGATATGAGATGGTGATATTAGGAACAATAGGAATTTTGTGTGGAATATATTTCCTTGTACGCAATGTCCTTTGGATATCCATGAGCGAAGATGTTCAAAATCTCGGACTGCTCCACACAATCGGAGCCACAGAAAGACAGATTACAAAAATATACCGGAAACAAATGAGGTCACTCATGTTAAAAGGTTCTGTCTTGGGAAGTTTGATCTCTGCACTGATTTTAGTCTTATTAATACCGGAACTATTAGGTTTCCATTTTTATCAGGAAATGGGAGGGAATACAATACTTTCCTTTTTCAGACCGTGGATTCTTTTGCTTTCTGTTGTATTTGTAAATGGAATTTTGTGGATAGCATCGGAAGGCGTTATTAGAAAAATAATGAAGCTGTCTTGTATTGAGAGTGCTGCTTATAACGAAAATACAGTTGCCAGAAAAACAAAACACTTTGGGGAAATAGTGCCTAGACGTTCTGAAACAGAAGAAATGTTATATATTGCGTGGGGAAATATAACACGGCATAAAGCACGATTTATCATTACAAGTCTTTCCATATTTTTAGGAGTCCTATCCTTTGTTCTAATGAATGTACTTACAAATGGATGTGATTATAAGCATCTTCTTGAGAAACGTCCTGATTTTTTGCTGGCAGGAGAGTTTAGCGAATTTGGAAAAAGCCAGGGGTGTGGGGAAGAATATAAAACAAGAGAAATCGATGTGGATCCTTTACTGACGCAGGGAGATGGTGTGGAACTGTTGTATGATAACGATTATGATGAATTTTCACCAATCTCTCAAGAGTTGGAGAAAAAAATACACAAGATAGATGGTATCGATTGGGAGAATTCTAATCTGATCGAAGGAGCTTATGTAACTACAGTTATGTCCAGAAAGGGCATCCGTCCTTATGATGAAGGGCTTTCGAATCTTACAAATGACAATATGGTGGAAGTATTCTGGTGGGATACGGTGCAGATTTTAAATGAAAATCAAATCTTGTCGCTTAAGAAATACGTTCATGATAATCAACTCAATATTGATTTGAAATCTTTGGAAGAAGGAAATGGTGTGCTGATCATACATGATCATATGCTGACCCCGGAACAGCAAAAACTTGCAGATGAAGCAATTGGCGAACCGGTATACTTTAAAACTTTGCTTTCAAGGGAAGATGCGATTCGTAGAAAAGAACAAAGTAATTCTGAGAATAAAGAGAAACAACAGGAAGACGAATTCCCTCAAAAAGAATCTGAAACATTTACTCTATGTGGTTATTTGGATCGGCAAAACGATGATTTCCCGGAAATAAATCAATCCTGGCATGGAGAATGCAGCTTATACTATTTTATCAGTGAGAAAGGCTTTCAAAAGATACCAACTGAGAAAAAGATATTAACAATGGAATTAACTGCCAATCCGGAAAAAGAACCTTATGTGAAAACACAGATCAGCGAGCTGGTCTCCGAGGAAAATAAAAAACGATCCGAAATGACAGAAGTATCAATGGATGAAGGAACAGGCGAAGCAGGAGTTTTTGTTATCTGTAAATCAGACCTGATGCAGCAAAAAGAAACATATATGAGAGGAAATCGAATTCTCTTAGGTGCTGTAAGTATCATATTATTCATTGCGGGATTGACCAATTATTGTAACGTTGTATTCACTGGGATGTACGCTCGACGAAAAGAGTTTGACGTAATGAAAAGTATTGGAATGACCGATAAGCAAATGAAATTAATGCTCTTTGGAGAAGGCAGTTATTATTTTATGTGTGTGGTGGGATTGTTATTTACTGTAGGAATGGCAGCTTTGGTTGGGGTAAAGATTTATATGGAAAATAAATTGTCATATTTCACATTTCGTTGGCCGATTCTTATTATCGCAGGAATAATGCTATCACTTTTAGTGGTTAATGTTCTGGTTACCCATTTTGTTGTTGGTTTTTGAAACGATTGCGGTATACCATCTATAGACGGATATGTGCAAAATAATTTACAGACCTTTGTATGCAGATAAGGTTATGGCTTATTATGATAAAATAATATTAAGATACAAGAAGGTCAAGGAAGTCAATATGTCCCGCAGGCAGAAAGCACCAAAGGGGATATGTATTAGCAAAAGAAAGTGCTTGGATACAAGCAGCATGCGACAGTCAGTAAAGATCTAGGTTGAACAAGTTGCGGAAAATAGTGGGGGATATTATAATAAAATAAAGAATGAGAGCTTGGAACTGAGAGTCCGAGGGAAAGCGAGGGCCTCTTTACATGAAACGAAACACTAGACAATTATGCTTGATGATTCTTGTTTTTGGGATTATTGCAGTAGCATATGCTTGCCGGTTTCTTGCTATGTATGACATTGGCAGAAGTAATCCAAGTTATGTACGTGCTGCATTATATCTGTTGTTGTTTGTCCTGTGGGGATATTCCCTGGATCAGCGTATCATTCAGAAACCGGTATTGCATTGTCTTCGTCTGATGGCAGCCTTGATACTGATATGGATGATTCTTCGGACATTTAAATATGAGATCGTTACCGATTTGACGGTAGCGCGTTATCTGTGGTATCTGTATTACCTTCCAATGCTGTTTATTCCGCTCCTTGGGGTGTATGTTGCTATGTATATGGGAAAGCCGGAGTCTTACCGGCTGCCTGCGAAGAGTCGGATACTGGCAGTGATTCCTACGCTGTTATTTCTGGCAGTGATTACAAATGACCTGCATCAACGGGTATTTGTCTTCAAAAGCGGGATTCCAGGAGTGCCTGATAACAAGGTATATTCTCATCGCCTGCTATATTTTACGTGTCTTGGATGGATGGTTGTTTGCATGTTGTTTACCATCATTCATTTATTACGACAAAGTCGCATTCCAGGAATTGGCAGAAGGCGAATGATGCCATTTATCCTAGGCTGTGTCATGTTATTGTACGGATTGCTGTATCTGGTGGATTTCCCAAAGGTACGTTTTATGTTTGGCGATATGAATGTTATGTTTTGTCTGTTGTATGCGGCGATTTATGAAAGCTGTATCCATTGCAGGATGATACAGTCCAATACTGGGTATGTCGGGCTGTTTGAGGCAACAACCCTGGTGTCCTGTATTGTGGACCGGAATGGACAGGTGCTACTTCGGTCTAAGGCGGCAGGAGAGGACATGGTCTGTCCACAGGAGGGACAAACGATGATAAGCCCGGATGGCATGCGTATTTCTTCAGCACCGATCAAGGTCGGTTATACGGTCTGGGGGGATAATGTCCGTCAGTTGATGGAACTTCGCACCAAATTGAATGAAAATAAAGTCAAAATGGAAACCAACAAAAAGAAATTGCAGAATGCCTATCTTATACAGAAAGAGTTGTACGAGCTGGCTGAGAAGAACCGGATTTATGACGAACTGGAGGCAAAGCATGGAAAGCAGACAGACCGGATATGTGAACTGCTGGAGTTATGTAAGGGAGCTGCGTCAGATGAAATCCATACTTATATGAAAGAGATCATGTTGATTGGTACTTATATTAAGCGCAGCGCGAATCTGTATTTTCTGGGTCAGGAATATGAATTCCTGCCACAGCAGGAAATCAGGCTGACTTTTGACGAGGCAGTACGTGCACTGAATGTCTGTGGAATGGAATGTGGTGTAGCATATCAGATGACAAGACCAATGCGGACATCCGAGGTTACACGTCTGTTAGAATTGTTAAAAATTGTAGTGGGAATGACAAGAGGCGGATTATACTCTCTTTTTCTCTCTCTTGCGGACAGTGAGATGAATCTGTCGGTGGAATGTGTGGCGGATTTGTCAGAGGTGGCTTCTTCCAATGTGACTGTTTGTATGGAGGAGGGGTTGTGGCTCATTCGTACACAGATAGTAGGAGGTGGGGAAGATGCGTAAATGGAAACAGTTGGGTTTCAATGTAATTAAGGACAGTTTCGATCAGCTTCCAACAGCAGTATGTTTTTTTGACCCTCTTGGGCGGATTGTACTTTGCAATCGACAGATGTATCGGCTGAGTCAGCATTTGTTTCAGAGTGATATGCAGTATCTGGGTGAAGTAGAGACGGCACTGGCTTCCCCGCCAGATGGTGTGAAAAAGCTTTCGGATATGGAACATACCTATCGGTTTCCAGATAAGACGGTGTGGCAGTTCGAACGGACAATGGTGACGGATCAGTCAGGGGAAACCTATATACAGCTTACTGCTGCAGAAGTGACAGAATTGCACCGGGTATTGGTACAGCTTGCGGATGATAACCGTAAGTTAGATGAAGATGCAAAAGAACTGCGTGAGCTTTCGAAAAATGTTGAGGCTGTAGCGAAGGAAAAGGAGAGGCTCGACGCAAAATCTGCCATGCATGATAGTTTGGCTGCGTGTATTACTGTGACAAAGCAGTATCTTGCCGGAGAACTTACCGGAATTCATGCAGATTTGGTGTTGCAGGAATGGGAAAAAAGTATAGCCTTTCGGGAGATGGCACTTTTATCTGCAAAGGAAAAGGTATTTCACGATGCAGAGCGCAGTGGTGTGACAGTACAGATGAAAGGAGAAGAGCCAAAGGGCAGTGCAGCAGATTTGATGTATGCGGCAATGCAGGTATGCCTGAATAATGCGGTACAATATGCACAGGCAACGGAGCTTTCTATAAATGTTTGGGAAAATGCAGGTAGCTATACGGTGATGATCGGTAATGATGGGAAGTCGCCTGAGAAGGTCATAATAGAAGGCGGAGGTCTTACCAATCTGCGTCACCGGATCGAGACTGCGGGAGGTACGATGATCGTGCAGAGTTTACCGGACTTTTCTTTGGTGATAGATATACCAAAGAAGTAACATCCGAGAAAGGGGGCTAAATGGCTGTGAAAAAGATACTAATTGTTGAGGATCAGGCACTTGTCCGTATGTATCTGTGTTCTTGCGTGGAAAAAAGCAAGGAATGCGAAGTGGCGGGGACGTTGACGCGTGCCGATGCAGCGCTCCAAAGATGTGGGGAGGGACATATCGACCTTATCTTGATGGATATCTGTACGGAAAATGACTCCGATGGTCTGACAGCAGCAGAAGCAATCAAGAAGTTCTACCCTCGGATTAAAATTGTGATGGTCACCTCAATGTTAGAAGGACGCTTCTTAGACCGGGCAAGAAGAATAGGAGCAGACAGTTTCTGGTACAAGGATTCTCCTTCCAGTGATTTGATTGGCGTGATCGAAGGTACCCTTCAGGGCAAGCAGTTTTGGCCAGACAGTGTGCCAACGGTACAGCTTGGAAATGTGCTTTCTTGTAATTTGTCGGATCAAGAGATGGAAACCCTGCGTTTGTTGTGTGAGGGCAAGACGAATGCAGAGATCGCAGCCAGTCTTCATGTGGCAGAATCATCAGTGCGGACGTATATTAACCGTATGCTGGAGAAGACCGGATATCCGAACCGCAATCGTCTGATGGTGGCAGCAGTCAGTAAGCGTCTGGTTGTGCCTGGTAATCAGTTTGATACAAAAAAATGAAGTAAACTACATATAATGACAAAAAGACATTAACATAGGTTAGTGTCTTTTTTTGACGATTCAGAACATTTGCTACAGGGTAGTGCCTTGTCTAGAATGTGAAAATGTTAGAAAATTCTGCCAATACTAGGTGGATTAATAAATTTGTCCACACTTTTGAGGACAGACAAAATCGTAATTGTTCGCTAAAATAATACCAAGAAATAAGATGTCACACACATATCGGATATATCGCTAAAGAAAGGGGATGGTTCGATGCGAAAAATAGTGGTGGATATGCAGAATTTTCTGTTTGCCGACTCCGTAGCGACTGCCTTCAGAAGTTCGGACTATGATATTGATGTGATCCGTACAGAGTCTCCAAAAGATACCTTGGAATTATGTCAAGTGTACAAACCGTATGTGCTTATGATGGAAGTAACCAGTTATACTCCTTGGAAACTCAGTGAGAGGCTGAAGCTCCGGGATAAGGTAAAGGCAGTGTGTCCCGGTTGTAAAATTGCCCTTATCGTAGATTCTAATACTGAAAAACAGGCAGCAAAGGACATTCGGGATGCAAAGAAAAATGGCCTTATCGACCAGTTTTTCTACGGATCGATGACTGCCGAATATCTGATGGATCAGATTTATGCGATGTAAGAAGGCCGATTCATTTGAGGCAAGGAAAACGTATTTACAAGGAGAAAGAGGATATGAAACAGTTCCCGTTACGATTAGGTGTGATGTTACTGCTTGTCAGTTTCGTATGTGGATGTGGACTGAAAACAGGGAAAACGAATTCAGATCCAGATGGCAGCAAGCATCAGAATGGTCAGCTTGTTACGATACCAGGTGATAATAAAATAGCAGATGACGATAAGGCAGAAGCGGAAGCATCGGAACTTTCGATATTGCAAAAGCAGATTGGGCAGAACAGTTGTGGAGCGGGAGTGGCTCTCCTGGGATATGTAGACAGTGAACTGAGTATGACAGATTTATCCATTTATCTGGAGGCAAATGCATTCATAGAGACCTATCCATTCTTGTCCGATGCGGCTTATTTTATGACAGAGGGTCAGGAACTGTATGCAATCGTACCGCCGAATGATAAGGGAAGGATTACGATATATGCTTCTGAAATAACAGAAGAAGGGGAATACATAGATGAGAAAAGCACCCCGTTGTTTCAAGGAAAGCCGGGAGAAGTTCTTGTACTACGCTGTAACTTCAGCGAGATTTATTCCAATGTACTGATTTCTGTTACGGATGGTGGTAGCGCTATGGAATTCCGCCCGTCGATTTCTTTGAAAGATGGGCATTTGACAGAGCTGGAAGGTGTTTATGATTTTACCGAATATGAGGATTTCTCAGATGGTCAATCGATAGAGATTGCGTTAGAAATCCTGCAGGAGATCGATGAGGTCAGGCAAGGACTGGAACAAGGCATGAGCCTTATGTATATAGGTGATACAGACGAGATCGATGGAGGATGTTGTATGCTGTTCGCACTGGGAACTGATGGTGACGAGCAGTTTGTACAGGAACAGCTTTATGGTGTCTGTGATAATCGGGTTTACGCTTATGATGTCATGGGGGATGCATGGAATATCATATATTAAAGTATTATTTTTTGTGATCTGCCGGTAGAAACCGGACAACATAGAGAGGATCATTTTTTAAGAAAGGAGCAATTATTATGGGACTTATTAAAGCAGGTATGGGTGCTGTCGGTGGCACTCTCGCTGATCAATGGAAAGAGTTTTTTTACTGTGAATCTATGCCAAAGGAGGTACTTGTTACTAAAGGGCAGAAACGTGTTACGGGACGTTCTTCAAACACAAAAGGGAATGACAATATTATTTCAAACGGTTCAGGTATTGCCGTAGCAGATGGACAGTGTATGATCATCGTGGAACAGGGGAAGGTCGTAGAAGTCTGCGCTGAGCCAGGTGAATTCACTTACGATACATCAAGTGAACCATCTATTTTTGCGGGAAATCTTGGCGAAAGTATCAAAGAGACATTCAAGACTGTAGGAAAACGTTTTACTTATGGTGGAGATACCGGAAAAGACCAGAGAGTTTACTATTTCAATACAAAGGAAATTCTGGAGAACCGTTTTGGTACACCGAATCCGGTTCCATTCCGCGTAGTAGATTCGAAGATTGGACTTGATATTGACGTATCTATTCGTTGTTCTGGTGTATATTCTTACAAAATTGCCGATCCGCTGTTATTCTACTCCAATGTTTGCGGAAACGTAGAACAGGAATATTCACGTGAGGAATTAGACGCGACTCTTAAAACAGAGTTTATCTCCGCTTTGCAGCCTGCATTTGGACATTTGTCTGAATTGGAACTTCGCCCAAACCAGATCGTAACTCATAATACCGATCTTGAAAATGCAATGAATACTGCACTTTCAGAAAAATGGGGCGCACTTCGAGGATTACAGGTTGTAAGTATTGCACTTGGCTCTGTAACTCTTCCGGATGAAGATGCAGAACTCATTAAACAGGCACAGCGTACAGCAATTATGCGTGATCCTACTATGGCGGCAGCAACATTGGTTGGTGCACAGGCAGATGCAATGAAGACAGCAGCAGGCAATCAGGCTGGTGCTATGACTGGCTTCATGGGCATGGGTATGGCAATGAATCAAGGTGGCGGTATGAATGCACAGAATTTATTTGCTATGGGACAGCAACAGCAGGAGCAGCAGGCACAGCAAATGGCAGCACAGCAGGCAGCACAGCAGCAGATGGCAGCGCAGCAGGCGGCTCAGGCAGCCCCGGCAGCAGATGGATGGAAATGTACTTGCGGTGCAGTGGTAAATGGAAACTTCTGTCCGAATTGTGGATCAAAGAAGCCAGAACCTCAGCCGGCGCCAGGTGCATGGAAGTGTAAATGTGGTGCTACAGCTACCGGAAAGTTCTGTCCAGAATGTGGATCACCGAAACCAGTAGAGGAAGATGGATGGACCTGTTCTTGTGGTACTGTAAATAAGGGTAAGTTCTGTCAGGATTGCGGTTCCAAGAAACCGGAAGGTGCACCGCTTTACCGTTGTGATAAATGTGGATGGGAACCAGAAGACCCGACACATCCACCGAAATTCTGTCCAGAATGTGGAGACATCTTTGACGAAAACGACAGACAGTAATTCGAGAGAGAGGAGGGAGTGTTATGTATAGACTACCATCAGAAAGAGAGGAGCATAAGGCCACAATCGGTGCTTTGATTTTAAGTATTATCATTGTTATTGCCGGAATCGGTGGCATGATATATACGAAGAAGGTAAGTTGGGAGTATAAGAATTCCACCGATGTCCGAACAATTGATGCACTCGTTTACAATTGTGCTCAAACGAATGAAAAAGACGATAACGGAAATCGAAAAGAAGAATATAAGGTAAGCTTTACTTATGAAATCGATGGAACAACATATGATGATTTTAAGACTTATTATAAAGAAATGAGGAAAGGAGATACCGTACAGATTACGGTTTACCGGGATTCAAAGGGAAGATACAAATTGGAACCAGGGCCAACTCCGTTTTACTTTTTTGCATTTGCTGCAATGATTCCGCTAGGTCTCATTGGTTTTGTCGCACAAAGTAAAGATCTTATCAAGTATCACCGGGAAGAAAAAGAGGGGAGAAGATTGTAAGTATTGGAAGAAACAAAGTAGTAAAAGAAAAGATAGGAAGGAACAAGAGGAATATAAGTCAACCAAATAAAATGTTAGATGAGGAGGGATGCATATGGATTTGTCAGAGGCGATGATGTTTGCATTTGCAGCTACCATAATCTGTGCGTTTGCCATTGCTGAGAAAATCATTGATATAGACTTTGCACAGTTTATGCCAAAGAATTTGAAAAAAGCAAAAATGAAAAGAATTCTTGCAAAGCGTGAAACACCGTTGCAAGGGGCAAGGCTTCAGAAGGACATCAAGGATTCCTTTGAAAATGTATTACTTCCACTTGGAAAAGCAGATAAGGGTTATCTTCCAAAGAGAATGGATCTTACATTTCGCAGAAAGATGGTTCATCAGGTGGAACTGCTGGGAAAGCGTAAGCTTTGCCGAGATATCCAGGTGACGGACGTTGTACCACTTCCGAAAAATAATTTCAAAAGATGGAATGATGACGGACGGGAGTGGAGGGAGTCTATCCTGCAATGTAGTTCTTTGGAACGTCTTATTTCTCCTCAAGCTGGTAAGACAGTGCATCAGATCTATCGGAAAAACAGTTACCTTCGGATTCTTCAGTCAAGGCATATCCGTCATTCTGACCGTCAGGGTAAGAACAAGGAATTTTATTCCGATAAAGGGACGATCATCTGTCCATCCTGTGGAGCTGAGGTGGAACTGAGCAGTCAGCAAGTCATCTGTCCATATTGTGGCGGTGTGATACAAAGTGAATTCTACGACTGGCAGACAGAGGCATTCGAAATTTATGAGAAAATGGGTGCGAACATGCAATATGGATTGTTATTGCTTGCTTACTCGGGCATCATGTTCCTGTGTCTGACCTTGTGCCTTTACCTGATTAAAGACACGGATATTTCTCTTACCATAGGTGTAATTGCTACACTGCTTATACTTCTGGGAATTGCGGAAATTTTCCAATCCAAGAAAGAAAAGCAGGAAAAGTTGTCAAAGGAAATCGTCAGATACTCAGAAAATTATCTGAGATCCTGCATCAATGATGCACTTTATAAAGATGTAAATAAGCCGGCTCTGATGGATTATGGAATCGGATCGATCATACTTAAAAATGTTGTAAATACAGACAAAACAACAGAAATCACCGCTACGGCATATGGAAGTGAAACCTACCTGCCTGAGAGCGGAAAACCGTATACAAAGAAAACAAAGACGACACTCGTTTTGCAGAGGGCGAGATATCCAGAAAGAAGGAAGACGGACGGAGCATTTTTCAAGGAAAAAGATTGCCCATCCTGTGGAGCCAATTTCATACCAGATGAACACAATTGTTGTTCCTTCTGTGGTTATAGCTTCCAGGTAGACAATGCCAAATGGGTCGTGAAAGCAACAGGAGAATCATAAACAAGAAAAGAAGATAACCGGGATTCTGGTATTGGTTGAAAGGAGAATGAATTATGGCAAACAAATGTGCAATCTGTGGAGCAGAAATTAATTTAATCCAGACTCAGAAACTGGCAGATGGAAATTGTATTTGCCGAAAGAATTGTAGAAGTAAAGGTCTAAAAGCATTTGACTATGTGCATGCAAATCTTCCAAGTGTTCAGTCACATTTGGAACAGGTAGAACGTGGAACAAAGCTTTGGGAGTACTTCTTTGAACCTCGTCTGAAAACAAAGAATAAGGCGCAGAAACTGAAACGATTCGGTGTGCATCTTTACGTAGCAGAGGATATCGGTCTGGTGGCATTTACCCAGGTGGATTATAAATTCTGGATATTCGGAAAGAGTACCAGAGCCTGTGTATATCGGATTGCCGATCTGCGTGCTTATGAATTCGAAAAAGAAGAAGTAAGAAATGGCGATAAGACAGAAAAAAAAGAAGTAGCACATCTTGCATTTATTAATACTCCGGGACTTTATGATGTATTGCTTCCGATGAATAATTGTCTGGATTTTGAAAAACTGAAAAAATATTTTGATAGTCTGTTTGGAATCCAGAAAACACTGGGCAATGCAATGAATAACTGGAAGAAACAGATGGATGCAGTGAAAGATATTTCTGTTGGATTCAATGCTGCGGTACGAGGAGATGCAGATATGGAAGAAAAGGCAGAGCAGGCAATGAACTCTCTGGATGCTGCAATCTACGGAGATCGTACAGAATGGATTCGGAGAGCGGATGAAGCACTTGCAGAATTTGATCGGCAGGCTCATTAAGAATAAGATTAAGAATAAGGGAGGAGGGTTTTCATGGCAAACTTGCAGGAATATAAATGTCCTTGTTGTGGTGGCGCGATAGCCTTTGACAGTACGATTCAGAAGATGAAGTGTCCATATTGTGACACCGAGTTCGAAATGGATGCACTGAAGGGGTATGACGACGAACTGCAGGAAGAACAGACAGATAGTATGGAGTGGGAAACCAATGCCGGTGGAGAATGGCAGGAAGGTGAAACCGAAGGATTACGTACTTATGTATGTAAGTCTTGTGGTGGAGAGATTGTGGGAGATGCCAATATGGCAGCGACCTCTTGTCCATTCTGTGACAATCCGATTGTCATGATGGGACAGTTCTCAGGAGCATTAAAGCCGGATTTGGTAATACCGTTTAAGTTGGACAAAAAAGCGGCAAAAGAAGGATTGATGAAGCATTTAACCGGAAAGCGTCTTTTGCCGAAGATCTTCAAGGATCAGAATCATATTGATGAGATCAAAGGAGTCTATGTTCCGTTCTGGCTTTTTGATACCGATGTAGATGCCAATGTGCGTTACCGGGCAACCAAGATCCGTGTATGGAGTGACAGTGATTACGATTATACGGAAACCAGCTACTTTATGGTACATAGAGGCGGTAACGTTGGCTTTGAAAATGTTCCCGTAGACGGTTCGTCTAAAATGGCGGATGATCTGATGGAATCCATTGAACCATACAACTGTGCGGAAGCAGTGGATTTCCAGACTGCTTACCTTGCCGGATATTTGGCAGATAAATATGATGTGACAGCGGAAGAGAGTATCGAACGGGCGAATGCACGTGTGAAGCACTCAACTGAGGAGGCTTTTGCTGAAACCGTTCAGGGATATAACAGTGTCACAGCAGAAAATAGTAGTGTACAGTTTCATAATGGAAAAGCGAAGTATGCATTATATCCAGTATGGCTTTTGAATACGACATGGAATGGAAACAAATACACATTTGCAATGAATGGACAGACCGGAAAATTCGTCGGAGATCTGCCGGTAGATAAAGCAGCAGCAACTCGCTGGACTGCAATTCTGGCAGTAGCATTCACAGCAGTAACCTATGGTGCGGCGACACTTCTGCACTTTATTGGACTATTTTAGGGGGTGATGGAATGAAAAAGAAAATGAAAATGATATCGTTTTTACTTATCCTCATCCTTTGTCTTGGTATGACAATTCCGACATATGCAGAGGATTCCGAAGGCTTTGCGGATGAATATTACCGGGTGCAGGATCAGGCCGATCTTATGACTGACAGCGAGGAAAGCGAATTGCTCGATGTCCTGGATGAAATCAGTATCCGACAGAAGATGGACGTAATCGTCATGACAACGGATACACTCGAAGGATTAACAGTTGAGGAATTTGCAGATGACATGTATGACTACTGCGAATATGGATATGGAGCGGATAAAGATGGTGTGCTGTTATTGATCAGTACAGAAGATAACGATGTTTATATATCAACCTGCGGTTATGGTATCACTGCTTTTACCGATGCGGGCATTAAGTATATTCCGAAACAGATGATGGATGATCTGAAATCGCAGGATTATTTTTCCGCATGTATGACATTTGCTGAACTTTGTGATGATTTTATTACACAGGCACGAAATGGAAGACCGTATACAGCAAGGACACTTCCAAAAGATGCATTACCATTCTATTGGATCTTTATTTCCATTGGTGTTGGTGTGATTTTGGCATTCATTATTGTTGGAAGAATGAAGGCACAGTTGAAGACCGTTCGCTTCCAGGCGGCAGCAGGAAATTATGTGAAAGATGGAAGTATGAATGTCACAGAAAGCAGAGATTTGTTCTTGTACCATACGGTAACAAAGACTGCAAAAGAAAAGAGTTCTTCGGGCAGCAGTACACATACCTCATCTTCTGGAAGGACACATGGTGGTGGCGGTACGAAATTCTAGGAAGCTTCTTTTTGTTGATTACAAAGAGACATGTTTGCGAGGAAGGAGTTGCTTATGAAAAAACAATTCCCTATCTGATTGCTGACTATTCTCTTTAGTATATCATTGCTGACCGCGCTTGTTGGATGCAGTTCCCATTCTGGATCAGAGGACTTGGTGATGGATAGTAAACCGTATAATTATCTTACCTATATATTAGACGAGATTCGTAAAATGGGAGTGTTTCCAGAGACTGAAGAGATGGATAAACTCCTGCCGTGGTCAAAAGATTTGTCCGATGAAGTTCGAACGAAATACAAGAAATAAATTGAGCCGCCCAAGTGGGCGGCTTACTTTGATAATACGGATGATTACTTACCTTTGATCATGCACTCTGCTGCCACACGGCTGTTTCTGTCATGGGACAGGCAGGTGGTAACAATGGCATCCGACCAAGAAAAAAGAGCCTACGGAAAACTCCGTAGACCCTCATTGCTTTTCTGGCAAGTATAATAATATCACATCGAAAGAGAAAAGTCAGTGCAAGATCAGTGCAAACTT
>ENA-ORUG01001517-ORUG01001517.1-human-gut-metagenome-genome-assembly--contig:-NODE-1517-length-20161-cov-2.708893_pt1 | contig 20161 bp, 17 predicted proteins | sample MGYA00242079_ERZ509207 | MGnify/ENA primary metagenome ERZ509207 (study PRJEB26280, sample SAMEA2338780) | human gut metagenome | biome: human gut; feature: human-associated habitat; material: faeces...
TCCGGGACTCTATTTTGTTTCCTCCACTACCAAGGTTCTGACAGATTTTACACAGCTTGAGGAAGAAATCAGGAGAAAAGATTTCCATTATGTTGTGCCGGATTTCCGGTTAAACAAAGTTTTTGATAAGTTAAATACATTGTCTCAGGCTGAGAAGGACAAAGTAGAATTTCTCTGCAATGAATGCTGCTGGTTCGGCTGTAAGGACAGAAAGACTTGTTATGAATCCGTCAGCCGGAAGAATCTCGGAAATCCTGCCCCGGAGTTTCACTGTGCTTCGCCGGATGGCGGTAACGGTTACCGCTTTTCCAAGGCAATGGAAAATCCCGGATTCATCAGTGTGGATGATATACAGAATATTTACATGCCCATGGGATTTTCTAATTTTAAGATTGAAGGACGCGGGCTTGGAAGTGCACTGATTCTTGAATTTCTGCTTTATTATATGACGAAGCCGGAATATCAACTGCATGTCAGGGAAGAGATTTATCTGGATAATATGCTTGATCTTTTTTAGCCATGGGGACAGGGTTTTTGACTTTTTTATTGTCCCTTCCGGATCAAAAATGAACGCAAGAAAACCTGCCCGTCGGCAGGTTTTCTTACATTCTAATCTATTTTTATTTTCTTTTGCTTTTCTATATCTCAAACGTCTCCAGATCATCCGGCACATACAGATTACCATGATAATACTGCTGTCCTTCCTCCGTATACAACTTCTTTCTCTCCGCCAGATGTGTCTCTTCTGTATGATACAACAACAGATTCGACGCACCGAGTTCTTCCGCAAGCTGGCATGCTTCTTTTACTGTACTATGATGCTTCTCATAAGGCTTGAATTTATCCGCCTCACCGAACAGGCAGAATGCCTCATGAAGCAGCCAGTCACTGCCCTTCACATATTTATAATCCACCTCATTGTACGGCTCGTCACCAACACAGGTGAATTTCTTACCGCTCTTAAGCTGCATGGTGAATCCGAACTGTTTCGCCTTTGTCGAACCAATGTCGAAGAATGTCACTGGACATCCGAGAATCTTTCTGCTGTCTCCGTCTTTCACGACATCAAACTGGATTCGCTCCCCCATATGCTTACAGACCTTCTGCTGGATCGTCATATTTGCGATTGCCTGAATCTTCTCTGCCAGCTCCTCATGGCAGTAAATGCGAAGATCACCTTCATATTTTCCCTGGTTCATTCTCTGTCCGATCATACGCACCAGCCAGATAATTCCAAGCACGTGGTCTACATGCTCGTGTGTAACGAAGATATCGTGGATATCATTCATGTCGATTCCTGTGTCTTTTAATACTTTCAGAATACGGTTGCCACCGCCTGCATCTACAAGGAAATGTTTCCCTTCATCGCTGATTGCATAGCAAGTATTATAACATTCACTTACCGTTGCATTTCCGGTTCCTAATATTGTTAATTTCATATGCTTTTCTCCATTTCTGGTTTTTGTACCGCTTTTTTCGTAGTACTTCTATCAGCAGTATAGCATATTTTTTTCAACTGGTTATGTACTGGATTTTGAAATAATATTCATTTTTTCTTTTTATAATATAGATGTGCTAAATATTTACAACACTGTTGACAATTTCCTCAAAATCTATCTTACACTCCCATCATAAATTCCAACCGGCACTTCCCCATCCATTCCATATATCATCAGATCCATATTTTCTCCAAAATCATCTCCCAGATCATACACAATTACCTTCTGATTTTTCACATCCGCAATCCAGTATTCCCGTACTCCCGCATCTACATATTTTTCCAGTTTCTTACCGAAATCCTTTTTTCTGTAAAAAGGGCCGTTAATGAATGTATAAAAGAAGGAATCTTATCAGAATTCTTACTAAAAAATAAGGCCGAGGTAATTAAAATGAGCATATATGAATATGACAAGGAATTTGAAGAAAAGAAGTTAAGAAAAGCCGAATTTGAATACGGTCAGCATGAATTGTTGAAAACTCAAATTCAGAAAAAACTTGCCAAAGGAAAATCTATCAATAAATTTGCGGATGCTCTTGAAGGAAGTCCTCTCGTCATCCGGAAATTCATCGATGAACTGGAATATGAAAAGGCACATCCGGAATTGAACTTATAAAAAGCCAGCAGGGACAGGAAAAAAAACACTTTCCCCGTCCCCCTAATAAACTTTTCTCTTTGCTGCCGGCAGGATGCCCATCTGCTCCCTGTATTTTGCGATCGTTCTTCTAGCCACAACAATTCCCTCTTTTTTCATTAATTCTGACAATTTCTGATCACTCAATGGATGCTGTTTATCTTCCGATGCAATTAAAGTTTTTATTCTTTCTTCTACACAATCTTTACTGTCCCCATTCACCGTTTTACTGATAAAAAAGTATTTCAATGGAATTTCCCTGTTTTTAAAGCACACTGATTTATTTGAAATTGCTCTGGATATGGTTGATTCGTGCATTCCAAGTTCTTCTGCAACTTCTTTCAGTGTAAATGGTTCCAGCCTGCCGTCCTTAAGGAAAAAATTGCTCTGATGTTCTGTAATGTTCGAAACAATAGAAAAAAGTGTCCTCTCCCGTGCATTCAATGTGTCTACCAGCAGACGGATTCTTTTCAGATATGGTTTTACAAACTCCGTCATCGCTTCATCCGTTGTCATATAATATTCCGGCCGCAACTGCAGTGCTTCATAATTATTCAGCATTTTTACAGTCAGACTTTCATTCTCTTTCAGAATCTCTACTTCACATTCCATGTATAATGCATCAGCGGCATACTCTGCTCCTGGTTTTGGATTCAGACATCTTATTATTTTTACACATTCTGTTATCTGTTCAAGTGTACTGTTTTCCAGCCTGCTGATTTCCGGCAATTTATTGTCAGCTAAATGAACGTTCAGGTCTTTGATGGCATCCAAATATGATGGGTAGCCATTTACATAACCATCTTTTCATGCCACATTCCTAAAATCCTGTAACACTTGATGAAGCACCATACATTCCTGCAGGTTTCTTGCAAATACCCCCGTCGGTTCCATCTGCTGCATATATCTGATAAAATCCTCTACTTGTTCTTCCGTATATTCCGGGAAAAATTTTATCACTTCATTTATACTTTCCTCCCGCAGATAGCCATTGCGGTCTAAAGAATAGATTAAAAATTCCGCAATATTTTCCGGGACTCTTTTTGAAAGAAATCCTGTCTGCTGCAGCAAATGGTCCTGTAACGATTCTTTTACGGCATTGTTTTCAATATCTGACAAATCCTCCTCAAAAGATACACCTTCTTTATTAAAAACGCGCCGGTCAAAATCAATCAATGGATTTTCCTGATATTCTTTCTCCAGATAATCCATCAATTCTTCTTTATTAAATTTTAAAATATCTAGAAAAAAGCTTTGCTCTTGTGTCAGCTTCTGCTTTTGCTGCTGACCTTGTTTCATCGAAAGAATCATAAAGTTCCCCACTATAAACTCAAAGAATATATTTCCAAACTTCCATCTTCATTATCTGCGGCTGCATTTATCCTGAAATCCAATGATCCGACCGGATATATTCTGCTTGAGAATACATATCTGCCGTCGTTGATAAACACTTCAATTGTACTGTAATCCATATAAATCTGCATTTTCCGCATGATATCATCATAATAACTACAGGTACGGATCTGCCATCCGTCTTCTCTTTTTTGCTTTAACACTATATTATCTTTTTTCAAAGTAAATTCGAGCAACGGTTCATTTTTATCAGCTATTTCAAAGCATAATTCTTCATACCGGCCGGTCAGCAATAATTCCAGCGGCTGATTTTCGATATTACAATTCCATGATGCTCCAGGTACCGTCTTTTCGAGAACTTTTGTACGTAATTTTTTCAACTCTTCAATCGGAGTCATGAGAAGACTGTTATCTGATGCTACTTTTAATTCCCTTGGTATTGTCAGTAAATGTCTCCATCCGTCTTCCATCTCTTTTCCCGGCGAATCCGGAATTGCAAACCATGCAAAAAGAATTTTACGGTCTCCACACTCCATCACCTGTGGTGCATAAAAATCAAATCCATGATCTAATTTTTTATACGAAGCATGACTGAACATCCCTTCTTCATAATTCATCTTTCCGGTCATATACCCACTTTCAAACGAAGCAGAAAATCCATTTTCTTTTTCCAATCCTTTTGGTGAAATGATCAAAACATCTGTATTTCCTATCTGCACAAAATTCGGACATTCCCACATATTTCCGATGGATCCGTCAGAATCTGCAAACACTCCGCAATATGTATACTCCTGCAGGTCCCGGCTTCTGTAATATACAACTTTTCCGCATTTATCTTCTGTCTCCCCACCGATAACTGCATAATAATTTCCATTCTTTTCCCATATTTTGGGATCACGGAACCTCATTGTCGTATCTGCCGGCGGGTTTTTTATTACCGGATTTCCGTCATATTTTTCAAAATGAATTCCATCTTTACTCACTGCAAGATTCTGTGTTTCTATATATCCGCTTTCCTGATTCACATGACCTGTATATAACAGATACATCTTATCATCTTTGATCACTGCACTCCCGGTAAAGCATCCGTCTCTGTCATAACTTTGATCAGGGAGCAGTGCCGGCTGGCACTCCTCCCAATGTAACAAATCAGAGCTTATTTTATGTCCCCACCCAATATTTTCATTTATCAGATGCTCCGGGTCTGCCTGATAAAACACATGATATACACCATTGTATTCAACCAGTCCATTCGGGTCATTCATCCATCCCTTTTCCGGTGTAATATGATAGATCGGTTTATTCATCGTCATCTCCGCTTTCTTCTTCTGCAAGTATCTCTCTTAAAGTTTTCATTACTGCAGCTTCTTTTATCTGTGGAATTACCGTTTCCATACTGCTTCCGTCTTCCTGACAATTCACTGCTTCTACAAGTGCCGGCAGATTTACCCCGGTAATAATTTCCATCTTTCCTGCATAACCGGCTGCAAGTTTTGAAAATTCATTAAATGGACTGCCAAACAGAAAATCAACCATTACAAGAACCTCTTCTGTATCCTGTTCATCTAACAGCCTCTTTGCCTCTTTCGAAAATTTACTGATTCCTTCTTCATCAAGGCAGAGTGCCGTTACATTTTCTGCCGGTCCCATAACAAATTCCAGTGATTTCTTCATTCCTTCAGCCATCGGACCATGACTTGCTACAATTATTTTATACATATCCACCCTTCCTTTTATGCCAGACTGTCTTTTAAGTAAGATTTCGGAGCACTTGGTACTAAAATTGTTGTAATCTCTACTCCTTTATCTAACAGTTCCTTAAATGCTTCTTTTTCTTCCGGTGTCACACTGATAGTAGGACGTAAATGTTCCGTATTTTCTCTTGCTGACATATTTCCAACATTTACAGTCTTTATATCTAATCCCTGATCGATCAGATATAAGATATCAAACGGAGATTTTACCACTACCAGAACTTTCTGTCCGGTATATTTTCCTGCTTTAATATTGGTTACTGCGGTTTCTCTTGTAATGATCGATGTACTGACATTCGGTGGTGCAGCCATACGAAGTACGGTTTTTAATGTTGGATTTGTTGCAACTTCATCATTAATTGCCATGATACGGGTTGCTCCAAGATCATTCGTCCACTGTGTTGCTACCTGCCCGTGAATAAGACGGTCATCGATTCTGATATGTATAATTCCTTCCATTATATTACCTTCCCTTTTTCTTTATTATTTTAAAATTCCAAATACCGCACATAAGATAGATGCAACAATGATCATTAAGATAATCCATACCGGTTTTACTTTCTTTCCGAGCATCCAGTATACAAGTGCTACAAGTGCTGCCGGAATTAACCCTGGCATGATCTGATCCAGGATCTCTGTACCTGTCATTTTCAGATCTCCCTGTTTAAAGGTAAGTGCAACATTTGCTTTTACAACTGTCGGCATCAGTGCACCAACTACAGTCAGTCCAAGTACAGCAACACACTCTTTTAAAACTTTCATCTTTGTTTCAATTGAATTTACAAGGCTTGTTCCGGAAGCTATACCAGCCTTAAATAACGGATATCCAAGTCCCTTTAAAATCCATGTTACAAGAATCCAGATGAAAATTCCAGCTACACTTCCGTTTAATGCCATATTGGCAGCAATTGCTCCAAATATTGTCCATGGTATTACAACAAATACACTGTCTCCCAGTCCTGAAAGAGGTCCCATAAGTCCTGTCTTGATTGCCATAACCGCATCCAGGGAGTTCTCTTTTCCCTGTCCTTCAATTCCCATGTTAACTCCCATAACATACGGATTCATATATGGACTGCAGTTGTAATACTGTAAATGTGTCTTTACTGATTTTTTCAATCCTTCCGGATTTCCTTTATAATTTTCTTTCAACCATGGCAACATGGAATATGTATATGCCATACTCATCATACGTTCATAGTTCAGCGATGCCCCTCCATTTAAAAACCAACGGAACAGAGATCTTTTCTGAGTCTTTGTTAAAACTGTCTTTTCTTTCTTACTCATCTTCATCCATACCTCCTGCTACAACCGGTGAAACAGCTTCTACGCTTTTGTTTTTATAAATGATCAGTGCAATAGCAAAACCAATCAGCGCAACTCCAAGAATCGGAATATCCAGATATACTGCTGCAACAAAACCTACAATCAGATAGCCAAAGTAACTCTTAACAGGCAGATAGCGAAGTAAAAGTCCAATACCTACTGCCGGAAGCAGACCACCTGCGATTGACAGACCACTTGACAGCCAGTCCGGGATGTAATTGATGATTCCACCAACAAGCTTTGGCCCAAAAATAACTGTCAGCAATACCGGAATTCCTGATGTACACATCGTACACAATACTCCACAATAGTGCATTCTCTCAATTCCTTTGTAATTCTCAGCTTCAGCAAATTTTTCTGCTTTATTCTGGAAAAAGATATTGATAGACCATTTCAGCACATCCAACTGAACCATTAACATAGCAACCGGGATTGCCAGTGTGATTCCGATAGAAGCATCCTGCTTTGTCGAAATTGCAATATAACTACCAACCAAAGCAGCTGTCTGATAATCCGGTACAGAAGCCCCTCCGAAACTACTGATACCAAGAGTCATTAACTGAAGTGTTGCTCCAATATAAAGACCTGTCTTCAAATCTCCCATAATCAATCCTACGATCAGTCCGGCTGTGACCGGCTGTGACGTTCCGATCATTGTTCCGTTTTTGTCATAGTTGATAAAAAATCCATAAGCAATGATCAATAACATTTGCCATAATTGTACATGCATTTTCTCTTCCTCCTTAGATTCTATTTTGCATTCTACTCTATTACATGCAAGAAGCGTGCCAACTTTCTCTCAAATCAAAATATTAAAAATTTCCTTTATTTTCAAGGCTTTTCCTGATTTGTACGAAAAAAATAGTGTCTAATCATGCATTTGGACACTATTTTTTCTTTAGACACTATTCTATTTTTGAATGACAGACTGTAATATCTGATATAACAATAAATATTCCGCATCGGAGATTTCTATTTTATATTTCATCATAATGGATTTGAAAATATCTTTTGAAACCTCAATAAATTTTCTGCTCTCCTCATTGATTCCTTCTGTATCAATACTGTCTATTTTTCCCGATTCTTCTTTTACCAATACTCTTTCAATCATTATCGATGTATGTAAAAACAAATTAATCCGAAGGAAATTCGGCAATTGTACATGATAGTAGTTTTCATACCCGCGGATTACCTGATCCACTTCCTGCATAACTACTTCCGGATTCAGAAATCTCAGGCGGGATGCCACACCTTTTAATGTGAATAACTTAATAATATCATTTGTAAATTCCCTGACATTTTCTTTATTTAACATAAATTCCGGAAAGGACGGGTTTGTAAAACCATTTACCAGATCTTCCACATTCATTACTGGTACTACCGTACTGCTAAGCGGTGTTGTTGTAAAGACAACTATCGTATTATGGAAATCTTCTGCGGATCCTCTGTTCAGCTGTTTTTTCAATTCCGAATAATCCATCGTAAGAATATCAATTTCATCCGTATTGACATATCTGCTCAGAATTTCCTTAATTTCCACCGCAATTCCTTCTCCCGAAATGCAGGATACAATAATATTCGGCTTCTGGGACAGTCCTTTATAATATTGCATTTTCATATTAAATTGTGACATATCCATTTGTGTAATACGATAAATATCCGCTTTATCAAAGAGACTAAATCCAAGTTCCAGTGCAAATGCCGTTGAAACATTGTTAACGATCACCAGATCCCCGTCTACATTACAAGATATCTTATCATACATTCTTTCCAGTGATCCCATATCTACCAGAAGTACCAATCCCTCATTTGTCTCGATATCTCTTACATAATCATTCACTTTAACGATCAGATCTTCCGTATGTACCTGTATTGGCATATCAAATGCTTCATAGACATAATCGCCGATCATTTCATTTGCCAGACTTGCCATGCTTGATGCGCTGTGCTCTCCATGCATTAAGATCAATGCGTTGATCTTGGACTTTACCTTCACCTTGTCTGATAACCATACCGTTAATATCGTCTGCAGGAATTCCCTTACATTATCATTATAATCTTCCAGCACAGCATCCAGTATCCGGCTGATCATCACTTCATATTTCCGATATTTTTTCTTTTCATATCCACTGATCTTAAATGCTGCTCCAAAAAATGTCTCGTCAAACAACACTGCTATGACCATCTTATAAAATTCATCTATCTCCAACTCATTTAAGCGATATCCATAGCTTTTCAATATTTTATTGATGCTGTTTCTGCATTTTTCTTCATAGTGCCTGAATGGAGGAATCTCATAGAAATTATTTTCTTCAAGTCTTCTTGTAATGGTCTGTAAAAACAGCTCCAGTACTTCTTCTATTTTTGAGTAATTCATCCTCGGCACAAAACACCCGGTAATATTACTGAAAATCTGATAGGATGACATCCATTTTTTCTTTTCCGGACGGTTCCAGTAAAAATGAAAACTATCGGATGATTCTTTTCCCGGTGTAGTGATTCTTAATTCTTCTTCTCTCTGCTGACTATATGCCTGTGCACACAAGACTTTTATCTTACTTTTTACAGCACCTATATTTCCTTCCTCGTGCAGATTCAACATTCTTCTGAAATACTCTGAATCCACGCATATATTCTTCTTTAAAATCTCTGCTTCATTCTGAAAGAAGGACGATACCAGCAGGAACCTTTCACCATATGACCGCTCCAGAAAATCCGGAATCCGGATTTCAAACGGAATCCTTCTTCTGAATGTTGCAAGCAATGTACTGTGAATATCTTCTGTTGTCGCAAACAATAACCGGACCTTTGCTGTCTGCCAGTTTTTGCTGTCGCCCAGCATTCTATATTTTTGCGAATCGATAAACAGAAATAGTTTTTCCTGATTTTCTGCTGACAGGTTGTGTACCTCATCCAGGAAAAGATAACCTCCATCCGCCTCTGCAAGCAGTCCCTGTTTTTCTTCATTTGCACCTGTAAAAGCACGCTTTACATGTCCAAATAATACAGATGACAATAACTCCGAGTTATTCGCATAGTCCGCACAGTTTAATACAACGAAAGGAGCATTTTTTTCTACTGCCCCGGATTCTACCGCATACTGATGAATCAATGATGCAAGATAACTTTTTCCTACTCCGCTCGCACCACATATGATCATCGTCAGTCCATTTACCGGATAGTTCACAGCTGCTTTACATTTTTCGATTACTTGTTCCATCGAACCGTTATAGCCTATAAATTTTGAAAATACAGATACTTCTTTCTGAGCAGCCGGTCTTTCATCTATCATATTATTACACTCTTCCGCTTTCTTTTCTGTATCTGTCGGAATTGAAAAATGTACCGGCCGGTTAGTTCCTTTTTGCAATTTTCCTTCTTTTTCCAGCAAGTTTAGATAATGTGATGCAACATTTCTTTTTATTCCGAATATTTCCGCTATACTTTGAGCCGTTACACCATCTTCTTTTATATTTTTCCTGATATACTGATAGATTTCTTCTTTTGCTTCCATTTTATATCTTCCTTATTCTTCCTCCGCCAACTCCCCAAACTCCGTCTTCTCAAATTCCTGAATGGAAATATGTTTCTTATTCGGGTTCGCATACACGAAAGTCTTATCTACATTCTCCAGATAGTTCTGGATCTTATCGTTCGTCGCGCTGATGATTGCCTGGAAGCCAAGTCCGCGGATCAGTGAGATACAGCTTGCCACCTTCTCGGCATCCATCTTTGAGAACGCCTCGTCCAGCACAACTAGACGCAGTGTCGGTGACCGGTGCATCTTCGGCGACAGATTGATCTTATAAAGCTGCGCAAAGCTTGCCAGAAGTGCCACGTACAGCGGGTTCTGTCCCTCTCCGCCGGAGTTCTTCTTGATCATCTTACTCAGTCCGATCGTCATCTCCTTATCGCCATGTACGATCTGCTGCATATCGAATGACAGATAGGTTCGGTAATCCGCATACTTATCCATGTTACGTTTCGCCTCATCCATCTCGTCCTTCGTCGCATTCTCCGGCGGGATGAAGATGTTGATCAGCTCGTTCATCATCTCCCCATACTGATTCTCATGCTCCATCGTGAACATATCAAGCTGGTTGTCCATCGTATCATCTAAGTCAGACGGACGGATCTGCAGGGAATCATCCATGAACATCTTATAATATTTTCCATCTGCACCCTTGTTCTTCGTGATCACGAACTGATACTTATCCTTACCGAAGTCCAGTTTGCTGATGATCCGGTTCAGCTCATCCCTTCTCTGATAAGCCTCCAGGATCGCACTTCGGATCTTGAAGATGAAGTCATCTTTGAAATGCTCCACAGCCGCTTTCGCCTGTGTCTTCGCCGACTCCCTGTAAGTCTCCAGATGATCGCAGGACAGCGAATTCAAAAGCTTCTCATATGGCGTATTGTCCCGGATAGAAGTTGAGAATGTACGGTTCGGATATTCTCTGATATAACTGCTTCTCTCTTCCACCAGCTTCCGGTAAGCGTCTTCCTCTTCTTCCCTGAGCGTATATACCCGCGAAACCATCTGACGTCTCAGATACTCATAATTCTCGGATTTTCTGCTCGCCAGATATTCCTGGAACTCCTTCTCGTAACGCTTATCTGCTACTTTTCTCTTCACGTCCTTCATCTGTTCTTCCGATTCAAGAACTTCTGCATTCAGACGTTCGATTTCTTTCTTGTTCTCCCAGATTGCTTCCTGCACCTTGGATACGGATTCTTTCTTCGCATCCTGTGCCGCCTGCACTTCTTTCTTCTTGCCTTCCCATGCAGCAACGGATTCATCCTTTAACTTCTGCATCTGTTCCAGAAGCTGAGCCTTTTTCTTTTCTTTGGAAATGATTGCCTTGCTGTCAGCCAGCCATCCGAGATAATCCTCTGCCGGCTGCTTCAACATCTCCATCTGCATTGCCTGGCGGATCTCTTCTAACAACTCCTGTACCGGCATTCTCTCGCCATTTAACTTCTCGCATTTTTCTTCCAGCTTGCGAATTCTCTGGCGCATACTCGTCTCACCGATGTAGGCTCTTCTGGTGTAATTCTCCGGATTCATGTGCTGCAGTTTGTAGCTCTGGTACAGCATACAATCCGGTGTCACACCGATCCTGCACTCACGCAGTTCATCCAGTGATTCGCATTTCTTTACATTTCCAAGGAAGAAATTAATGTATTCCTGCACATACGCTTCTTTCGCTTTTACTACTTCTGCCAGCGCCCCCGGCTGTACCTGATGCTTGTCCTTCGTAAGCTTCTCCGTATCCAGGACTGCTGCCCGGAAGAAACGTTTCGTATCCATCTCCTGGTAAATGTCCATCGCAGCCCTGGCATACTTTGGTTCCACGATCAGCTGCAATTTATTATTTCCAAGATAACCCTCCACTGCATTGTGCCATCTCTCGTCCTTCACATCCAGAAGGTCCGCAAGAATATGCACATTCACAAACTTGCCGCAGCGCTCGTGCAGACGGTTACGCAGTTCGAATCTCGCCTCTTCCAGCTCTCTCGGATAAGCCTTCTTTCCCTGCTTCAGTTCTTTTAACTCTGCTCTTGCCTCTTTCTCTTCTTTCTTGATCCGGCGAAGATCTGCATCCGCTTCCTGTCTCTGGTCTTCCAGCTCCTCCTGCAGATCTTTTAAGCCTTCCTGCAGGCGCACAAGCTCTTCTTCGGAAATGCTTCCGTCTGCGAATTTTTCGATATCCCAGATCACCTGATTTGGCGTAATGTCTTTCTCCGTCCATGCCTTCAGATGCTCTGCAGTCTGCTCCCAGCGGACTTTTCCGTTATTCAGACGTTCCAGCGTCTCATTTAATGTATCCAGATCTGATTCCAGCCTTGCATATCCACTGTCTGCGATCCGCAGAATGATCTCTTCATACTCTTTCTGCAGGTCCTTTTCTTCCTGCTCCAGCACCTGTTGCTGCTTCTTCAGATCTTCGATGGCTTCCTGCCTTACCTTGATCCGGTCTCTGGCTTCCTGACTCTTCACCTCATGGTTCATAATCTCCAGACGGTCGATCTGATAAGAGCACACCTTCTCCTCATCGGATTTTTCTGCATACTGCTCATACTTTCCGCAGATCAGCTTCAGTCTTCTGATCTCCTCCATCGTCTCTTCGATCTTACTGCGCATGCGTCCATACTGCATGACACTTTCCTGCAGATCCTCAATATGGATATCCTGCTCCATACAGATATATTCCTTTACGAAATCTTCCAGTTTGATATTCATACGGAACGAGATCGCACGTTTGAATAGCTTTGGAAATTTTTCCATGTCCAGACCGCCAAGATAGATATCGTATAGCTGTCTCCGGAATCTTTCATTGCTCGGACCGCAGTAGAACTGTTCCGGCGTAAAGGAACGCTGCAGGTACTCACGCATTTCCGCAGTGGTAAGGCACCGGCCTTCCGAACGGTAATGATTCGGAAGTAATTCTCCCATATGCCAGAAGAACAGGCGGCTTACGTCATTATTCGACGTATCCACGTCAAACACAACACCGACACACTGTTTATCCCTGGTATTCGTCTGTGTCAGCTCCAGCACGATCGTACTGGAAAAATTACGATTTCTTAAATACTGTGATTCATTATTTTCACTGATATTCACCATACCTCTTAAGTACTCGATCAGTGTACGGTCCGAATCATCTGCTGCCGCCTTGTTGAAGAATCCACGGCCGTCCGTATTGGCATACAGCACGATCTGGATCGCATCCAGAACCGTCGATTTACCACTTCCGGAATGTCCGGTGAAGAAGTTGATTCCTTCATTAAGCGTCAGTATCTTTTTATCTATGTAATGCCAGTTATTCAGGCATATCTTCGAGAGTGCTTTGAATGGCTGCTTCGTCTCCAATTTGATCCTCCTCACTGAATGTTGCTAATAATTCCCTGATGTCGTCTCCTAAAAGTACCGTATGGATACAAGGGTAGATGACCAGGCGGGTCGACTCGTTTAATTCTTCCAGAACATCAAGCGGCTCGATGATCTGATACTTCTTCAGAAGTGCGATCGTCCGTCTCATTTCCGTAATTGACGGAAGACTCTTCAATACATGAAATTCTCCCGCTTTTCCGTTTACTGCACCAAGTGTTGTCACCACATGGCTGCTTGACGATGCAGTCTGCATCTGCTCGTCATAGATAAGCTTCAGCACCAGTAAATAGATCGTCGCCAGACGCGGCAGCTTCTCACCCCATAACTGCTCTCCCTGGATATAGATCACACCCATATGTACATTTTCCCGCAGTATGATCCCCGCCACCTCAAAATATGCTTTAAAAAATTCCAGATGCTTCGTACAGGTACGGTATTCTTTTGTATACTGCATCCTTCCCGCACGTTTATCAAATTTTCTTTCCAGGAGAAATGTCTGACGGTACAGTGTCTGGATGACCTCTGTGATCTCTTCTTTTTCTTCCTGAGTTAACTGTTCGTAGTAATCTATCATTTATTTTCAGAACTCCTTTTATCTATTACACGCGCCGTTTCACAAACCTGAGTGCCGGATAACGATATCCGTCCTTTTCCACCATCTCCGGTTCTTCTTCCAGCACCATATATCTGCTGTTCTTACGCGTACTGTAATCATAAGCAAGAATCAGTTTTTCAAATTCTTCCTCGTCAGCAATATTGATCTTCGACGCATCCATCACTTCATCTTCCATATTATTCTCGATGAATTCTTCAATCTGCTTCTTGCTGAACCGCATCTGTATCCGGTTCAGTCTTAAGATATCATCCTTATCCAGATCTCCCGTCGTCTCATCCGGAAGCAGCTGACTGATGAAGTCTTTTCTGGATTTTCTTCTCTTATATAAAGACTTCTCTGACAGAATCTCCAGAAGTGACAGATTCATGCGCTTTCCGGTCTCTGTGATGATCTCTTCCATCTGCTCCGGTTCTTCCGACATCTTATTCAGAAGCTGTACCACCAGGCCCTTCGTATCCGTCTCACCGCTTAACAGATAATTCATTCTGGTTACCGTTGCCCGGACATATTTCGTATGTTCTTTGTCCATATTGGCAATGCGGTGCTCGATATCGTCAAATCCACGCTCGATCAGATCCAACAGATCCAACACATCATCCTGGTTATCTCCCAGCATCTTCGACCGTGCCTGTACCTTCATGATAAATGCTTCATCATCCCGGATCTCTCTCAGACATTTCTTAATATCCATCTTATAGATATAAAAGTTGTCCGATGTTTTCAGAATATGATACTTCTTCCATACGATCTCTTCCACATAACTGTCCAGATGTTCCCTCAGGATCCCACTGTAAGAATCCTGCTGCAAGAGCTTCGCAAAGAATTTATTCATATTATGAAGCATATCCTGCAGTGCCTTATTCAGCCGCCTCGTATTCACCAGAGCCGTCCTTAAGAGCCCGACACTTGCCCGCGGATCATTGCGGAACGCATACAGCGTTGCATACACATTCTGAATATAAATGTCCGTCTCCGATGCATCTTCCGAATTCAGCTTTTCAAATGCATCGATCATCACCGCCGCATAATCCGGAATGACAATATTTGTCACCAGTGTATTATAATCCTCGATACGCTTCAGCCATCCTGCCCGCAGCAGCCAGTTTAAGATCCTCGAAGAAGGCGTCTCCAACATATCAAAGTCTGTATCATTTTCCTCCCGCTGTAGCTCAAAGCGCTTCTTCGCATTCATATCACTTAAGATCTGGATGCACACCTCTTTCGTCAGAAAATAATTATTATATTCGTATTCTTCATTAATACATAAAAGTGCTTCAATATAAATATCCCGGTTGACCGAACGGAACAGACTCCAGAACGTATCCGGGATTTCATTCATTAACTGCATCTTGTTTTCCTCCAAATGATTCCTTACAATTCTACCATTTTTAGGGGAGTTTTTCTACTGCAAGTTATTTTCCAGAATTTTATGTACTCTTTATTTGTTTTTTGCCTTCATAGCTGATATGATAAAATAATAAAGATAAAATAAAAGACAATATACAACATAGAAATGAAGACGGAGGTAAAATTATGTCCGAAAATATAGAAAAAGCAGTACAGACCGAAGAATCGTCTGAGACTAAAGTAACTGAAGCTGCCGACGGTAAAACTGCCGATAACACTAACAAATTCAGTGACACCCAAAATACAAAAGAATCTTCACCAAAAGATGCGGAAGAAGAAAAAGACGACGATGACTTGGAAGAGGATTTCTACGAACAACAGGAAAAATCCCGCTCCAAAGATGAGCATCCGTTCCGCGAATTTTTCTCCAATTTCCGTTCCAAACGCAAGATTGAGATGAACCGTGATGAACAGATCCTCTCCCGCATCAGCGATGAAGATCTGATGGAGTATCTCCGCATGGAACAGAAACGTATGGAACTTCTCCAGCAGGCAAAGGAAGTACGTGAGAAAAGATTCTGGACTACATTCCAGCTCGCCATCTGTCTGTTATCCGTTATCCTCGTCATTTATTTTCTGAAGGATAATCCGGTAATACTCGTGACGATCCTGTATACACTCGGAATCCTCGCCGCCCTCCGTATCTGGAGCAAAGCCCAGAATGGAAAGGGCAGCAAAGGCAACAAAGATAAAACCGATGCTTAATTCCCAAAAGTTATCCACAATCAACCAATATCCTGTGGATAAATCTTTTTCTGCCGCAGTTTAATGTAGACAACTTCCCGGAACAAAGCATAGAACACTGACATCAGCGGAATAAAGATCAACATTCCAACGATACCCATCAGGCTTCCGCCTATACTTACCGCTGCCAGCACCCAGATAGACGGAAGGCCGACCGAATTGCCCACCACATGCGGATAGATCAGATTGCCCTCTATCTGCTGGAGTACCAGGAACAGTACGATAAATATCAATGCCTGGACCGGACTCACCATAAATATCAGAAACGCACCGACCGCACAGCCGATGAATGCTCCAAAGATCGGGATCAATGCGGTAAATGCGATCACAATTCCCGTAAGAAGTGCATACGGAAGCCTAAGCAGCGTCATCGCAATCACGAACATGGATCCCAGGATCAGAGCCTCTACACACTGTCCCGTCAGAAAACTGGAGAATGTCTTGTATGTCAATGCAAGAACCTCCAGCACAGCCTCTGCCCTTCCCTTTCTGACAAATGCAAATAACACTTTTTTCGCCTGTCTTCCCAGCTTTTCTTTCTGCAGCAAAATATACATTGCAAATACAAAAGCGATAAAGAATGTTCCCACGGCACCAATGATATTTTTCGCCGTATTGATCGTAGATTCCAGCATACTTCCGGCTCCGTTCTTCAGGAACTCTAGCGCAGCCTCCATCACCTTGTTCCAGTCAAATTCCAGATTGTTGACTACATTCATGATCTCCTTATTATTATGAAACCAATGATCTGCCCACTCCTGCAGCTGCGGGATAAAATCCTGGATACTCTTGCCGAGACTGGCAAATGTCCCGGCAAGCTGCGGAATCAGCCCGAACATGATAATTGCAAGAAGCCCGAAAACACCGGAAAGAACGATCAGAAGCCTGTTCCCTCTTGCATATTTTCTTTTATATTTTTCAGGAAGCTTTCTCTCCGTGAATAATTTTCTTTCCACAAAATTCATCGGAACGCTTAAGACGAATGCAATCGCGCCGCCAAGCAGAAATGGATATAAAATATTCAATACGAATCTAAACGCATCCATCACAACATCATATTTCCACAGACAGACGATCAATAATGCCGTAAATACGATCAGCCCCCTGATCTGTTTTACCGTTTCTTTTCTCAATTCCATTCTCTGTTTCTATCTCTCTTTCAAATATTTCATTCCCTGGATCACAGGAAGATTCAACAATGCAAGCCCGTATACTGTCATCAGCTGCTTCAGGCTCAACGTAACTACTTTGAACATTCCGTGCAGTCCCGGAATCATAAGAACACTTGTGATCAGGATCATACCCAGGACAAATGCTCCGATCAGATACTTATTATTAAAGAATCTCTTTGTAAATATTACCGTTTTATCATCCTTACAGTTAAATCCATGCACCAGACGGCTCATGCATAAGGTTCCGAATGCCATCGTACTTGCAAGAGCTGCATTCTGGCTTGTGTATCCGATCAGGAATGCAGCCATCGTCATTACGCCGATGCTCACTCCTTCCGTTGCGATACTCAGCAGATATGGCTTTGTAAGGATTGACTCGCTCATTGGCCGCGGTCTCTGCTCCATAACCGCTTTGGAATGTGGTTCTACTCCCAGTGCAATTGCCGGCAGACTGTCTGTCAGCAGATTGATGAACAGCAGATGCACCGGTGCAAATGGAACCGGCAGTCCGGCAACGGATGCACATAATACAACCAGAATTGCCCCGAAGTTACCGGACAACAGGAATTGAATCGCATTTTTAATATGCTGATACAGATTTCTTCCATTTTCCACAGCTTTTACAATGGTTGCGAAATTGTCATCCGTCAGGACCATCGCTGCCGCATCCTTGGCAACCTCACTTCCGGTCACTCCCATCGCAACACCGATATCGGCCTGTTTCAACGCCGGTGCATCATTCACACCGTCACCTGTCATTGCTACGATATTCCCCTTTTCCTGCCATGCACGGACAATTCGGATCTTATGTTCCGGCGAAACCCTCGCATACACAGAGATTCCTTCTACAAAATCCTGCAGCTCCTCGTCCGACATATCTTCAATTACTGCTCCCTCGCAGGCCTCCGATTCTTCTTTTAAGATGCCGATTCTCTTTGCAATAGCCGCTGCAGTAATCTTATGGTCACCGGTGATCATGATCGGACGGATTCCCGCACGTCTGCACTCCTCCACCGCAAGTCTCGATTCTTCTCTCGGCGGATCCATCATTGCGATCAGACCGATAAATATCAGCTGGTCCTCATCCTCCGTACCGATCTCTTTCTCTTCCTGCATCTGCTTATATGCAAATGCAAGAACCCTTAAGCCTTCTCTGGAAAATTGCATGTTCTGGACGGCAATGTCCTCCCGGTCGGAATCTGTCATCCTCCTTACAGTATTCCCAACCCGTATTCTGTCCATACGCTCCAACAGGACATCTACCGCACCTTTTACGATCATCATATGTCCTTCCTGAAGGAGTGCATCATTCATATTGTGAGCAGTCGACATCAGCTTCCGGTCACTGTCAAACGGCACTTCCGACAATCTCGGGTATCTCTCCCTTACCTGCATCGCATCAATACCAAGATTCGTTCCAAGATTGATGAGCGCCGTCTCTGTCGGATCACCGATCTCCTGTCCGTCCGTATTCGTAGAATCATTACAAAGGATACTGAATCTTAAAAGTAATTTTTCATTTTCATTCTTCAGATCAATCTTTCCTGCCGGAATCCTCTTTCCATTTACATAATAATCCTCGACCGTCATCTTATTCTGCGTAAGCGTTCCCGTCTTATCCGAACAGACAATCGATACACTTCCCAGACCTTCCACTGCCTGCAGCTTACGTATGATCGCATGTTCCTTTGCCATCTTCTGCGTACCGAAGGATAACACGATCGTAACGATCGAGCTTAAAGCCTCCGGTATTGCCGCAACTGCAAGTGCAACAGCGAACATAAATGCCGAACCCCACGATTCACCCTGAAATACATTCACTCCGAATATCACTACGGAAAATGCCAGGATCAGCACCGATAATTTCTTTCCGAAATCATCCAGATTCACCTGCAGCGGTGTTCTCTTTTCCGAAGTATTCTTCATAAGATCTGCAATCTTTCCGACTTCTGTCTTCATACCGATCGCAGTTACTTCATATCTTCCTCTTCCATATGTGACGAAGCTTCCGGAGAATACCCGGTTCGTCTGATCTCCAAGTGCCGCAGCTTCTTCCACTTCATCCAGATTCTTCTCTATGGAAATGCTTTCCCCCGTCAGAGCACTTTCATCTACTTTCAGACTTGCACATTCGATCAGCTTTCCGTCTGCCGGGATACAGTCTCCTGCTTCGAGGATCACTTCATCACCGATCGTGACTTCCCTGGACGGGATCTGGATCACGCTGTCATCACGCACAACCTTGGCTTCCGGTGCCGATAACTGCTTTAAACTGTCCAGTGACTGCTCCGCCTTTACCGTCTGTATCGTTCCCAGAACCGCGTTCATCGTGATCACGACGAAGATAACAATTGCACTCTCCGCATCTCCGAGAATTCCTGATATGACCGCTGATACAATCAATATAATAACCAGAAAATCTTTGAATTGTTCCAGAAATATCCGGAGTACACTTTTCTTTTTTCCTTCCGTCAATTCATTGAATCCATATTTTTCCTGATTCTTCTTTGCCTGTTCACTTGTTAACATCTTATTCTCCTTTCTGTTGTGCAAAGTTATACAAAACCGTTGTGCAAAATAAAGCGTAAATCTTAATAATAAAAAAAGAGCCCTTTATTGCACAAAAACTATGCAATAAAAGTCTCACCATTTCATTACGATACGGATGACCTGTCTGTCATCGTACTGACGTCATCGTAAACATCTATCCTTAAAAATAAATAGATGCCGATTACTCCCTTTTATTAAAATATAATATAAAC
>ENA-ORUG01001536-ORUG01001536.1-human-gut-metagenome-genome-assembly--contig:-NODE-1536-length-19941-cov-2.884089_pt1 | contig 19941 bp, 13 predicted proteins | sample MGYA00242079_ERZ509207 | MGnify/ENA primary metagenome ERZ509207 (study PRJEB26280, sample SAMEA2338780) | human gut metagenome | biome: human gut; feature: human-associated habitat; material: faeces...
AACAAAATAAATTATAACTATAAATGTATCATCTGTCAATCTTTTTTTAAAAAAAAGAAAAGGTGAATGTGACAGATAAGGGAAGAATAAGTAGGAGTAAAAATTAGCCTTTTAAAAAGAAGCAAATTGGTGTATAGTAAGATAGTGATTTTATAAGAAAATGAACTATTTAGGTGGAGAGATAAAATGAGCAGTAAAATTGTTCTGATAGATGGCCACAGTATTTTGAACCGTGCCTTTTACGGGCTGCCGGATCTGACGAATGCAGAAGGCCTTCATACAAATGCAATATATGGATTTCTGACGATTATGTTTAAACTTCTGGAAGAAGAAAAACCAGACTATCTGACGGTGGCATTTGATGTCCATGCTCCGACTTTCAGACATAAAATGTATGCAGAATATAAAGGCACCAGAAAGCCGATGGCTGATGAACTAAGGCAGCAGGTTCCTGTGATCAAAGAAGTGCTTCAGGCAATGGGAGTGAAGACGATCGAATGTGCGGGTCTGGAGGCCGATGACCTGATCGGTACACTTTCCAAGCGTTGTGAGCGCAAGGATATGGAAGTTGTGGTTATTTCCGGAGACCGTGATCTGTTGCAGTTGGCGACTGAGCATGTAAAGATTCGAATTCCGAAGACAAAGCAGGGCAGAACGGAGATAGAAGATTACTATGCCAAAGATGTTTTTGAACGCTATCAGGTGACACCGGAAGAATTCATCGATCTGAAAGCGTTAATGGGCGACACGGCAGATTCCGGGAGTTCCTGGTATCGGGGAAAAGACAGCGACAAAGATCATTACACAGTATCACTCGATAGAAACGGCGCACGATCATGTGGAAGAACTGAAGCCGCCGAGAGCGTCTAAATCATTAAATGAATACTGGGATCTTGCGGTGCTCAGCAAAGAACTTGCAACAATCAATGTGAATGCTGAGTTTTCATATGAACTTTCAGAAGCAAAACTGGGTAACATATACACTGAGGAAGCATATGTCTTCTTTCAGAAACTAGAGTTTAAAAATCTTCTTTCCAGATTCGATGTTGCGGCACCGGCAAATAAGATCGAGGATGGTTTCAGGATTATCACTTCAAAAAGAGAGGCAGAAGAGATTTTTGCAAAGGCTGAAAAGGCACAGACGACAGGAACAGTACTTTTTAAAGATATGGAAAATGTATTGCCGTTATTTGCAGATCAGGCCGGACTCGGAGGTATCGGTCTGTGCTTCTCAAATGAAGCAGGCTTTTGTATAAAAACCGGGAATGATATATCAGGAGAATGGCTTTTGGAAAAGCTTGCAGATGTGGCAGAAACGACAGATACATTTTCGATGTTTCATCTGAAAGAATCAATGGATCAGATTAAGATCCGGAAACCGGAAAATTGTTTTGATGTGAGTGTGGCTGCATATCTGCTGAATCCACTTAAGAGTAATTATACATGGGAAGATGTTGCGAGAGAACATCTGGACCTGATGGTTGATGAAAAGGCAGATCAGGAAATAAAGGCCTGCTATGAAGCTTATACAAATTATGCATCAGTAGAAGTCCTGAGCCGGAAATTAGCGGATACGAAGATGGATACCTTATTCCGGGAAATTGAGATGCCGCTGGTATTTACATTGTTCGATATGGAGCAGAATGGTATCCGTGTTGAGGCAGAGGCATTAAAACAGTATGGCAATCAGCTCGCCGGCAAGATCGCTGATCTGGAAAAGGAGATCTACGAAGAGGCTGGCGAAACATTTAATATTAATTCGCCAAAACAGCTGGGTGTGGTATTGTTTGAAAATATGAAGCTTCCGGGTGGACGAAAGACAAAGACGGGTTATTCCACTGCTGCAGATGTTCTTGAAAAACTGGCGCCGGAACATCCGGTAGTTGCAAAGATTTTGGAATACAGACAGTATACAAAGCTCAAATCCACATATGCGGACGGACTGGCAAATTACATCGGTGAAGACGGGCGGATCCACGGAAAATTCAACCAGACGATCACGGCGACCGGACGAATTTCTTCAACGGAACCGAATCTGCAGAACATTCCGGTCCGTGACGAGCGGGGCCGCGAGATTCGCAAGGCGTTCGTCCCCTCGGACGGCGACCGTCTGCTGTTGTCGGCCGACTACTCTCAGGTCGAGCTGCGCCTGATGGCCCATCTGAGCGGCGACGAAGACATGATCGCGGCTTTCTCGCACGGCGAGGACATTCATACGGCGACGGCCGCCAAGCTGTTCGGCGTACCGCCCGAGCAGGTCACGCGCGAGCAGAGACGCCGGGCCAAGACGGCCAATTTCGGCATCATCTACGGCATTTCGGCCTTCGGGTTGAGCCAGCGGCTCGAAATTCCGCGCAAGGAGGCCAAGGAGATCATCGACGGCTATTTCGCCTCCTACCCCGGGGTCAAGAAGTATATGGACAACGTGGTCGAGAAGGCCAAGGAGGAGGGTTTCGTCTCGACGATTTTCGGCCGCCGCCGCTACCTCAACGACATCGCGTCGCACAACGCCATCGCCCGCGGCCTTGCCGAGCGCAACGCCGTGAACGCCCCGATTCAGGGTTCTGCGGCCGACATTATGAAGATCGCCATGATCAACGTTCACCGGCGTTTCGCCGCCGAAGGCATCCGCTCGCGGGTGATCCTGCAAGTGCACGACGAACTGGTGGTCGACATGCTCCGCTCGGAGCAGGAGCGTGTCACGGCGATCGTCACCGAGTGCATGGAGTCCGCCGCGCAGCTCAAGGTCCGGCTGATCGCCGACGCCGGCGTGGGCGGCAACTGGCTGGAAGCGCATTGATTGTGGAAAAGTCACAACCGATGCGCCTTGCGCCTCCATTTCGACAAAACCTCTGAACCTCCCTTTGAAAAGGGAGGCTTTCGGGAATAACTGTTTACAGCCATGATTGAATCACCCTATCAACCTTCGCCCGACCGTTACGACGACGGTATGGTCTACCGGCGCGCCGGGCGCAGCGGCGTGCTGCTGCCGGCCTTTTCGCTGGGTATGTGGCACAATTTCGGCAGCGGGCAGGCCTTCTCCAACGTGCAGCGGATGGCCCATTACGCCTTCGACCGCGGAATCACCCATTTCGACCTTGCGAACAACTATGGGCCGGCGTACGGCACGGCCGAGGAGAATTTCGGCCGTCTGATGGAACGCTCGTTCCGCCCCTACCGCGACGAAATGTTCATCGCGACCAAAGCGGGTTACGACATGTGGCCGGGACCCTACGGCAACTGGGGATCGCGCAAATACCTCACAGCGAGCCTCGACCAGAGCCTGCGCCGCATGAAACTCGATTATGTCGACATCTTCTATTCCCACCGCCACGACCCCGAGACGCCCCTTGAGGAGACCCTCCAGGCATTGGTCGACATCGTCCGCCGGGGCAAGGCGCTCTACGTCGGATTGTCGCGCTACCCGCTCGAAGCGGCGCGTTTCGCCTTCCGCTACCTCGCCGAACGCGACGTTCCGTGCCTGCTTTTTCAGGACCGGTACAATATCTTCAGCCGCCAGCCCGAAACTTCGGGCGTTCTGTCGCTTTCCGCCGCGTCGGGTTCGGGCTTCGTCGCCTTTTCGCCGTTGGCGCAGGGACTGCTGACGGGTCGTTACCTCGACGGCATTCCGCAGGATTCGCGCATGGCGGCGGGTCGTTCGTTGCAGCGCGAGGTGCTGACCGACGCGATGCTGGAACGTCTCCGCGCCCTGAACGACATCGCCCGGCAGCGCGGCCAAACGCTGGCCGAAATGGCGCTGGCATGGCTTCTGCGCGATAAACGCGTTACGTCGGTAATCGTCGGGGCCAGCTCCGCGGCGCAGATCGAAGACAACCTGCGGGCGTTGGAAAACGCCTCCTTCTCCGACGACGAGCTGGCGCGCATTGATGCCCTTTCGCGGGAATGACCCTCTTCCGAAGCCGAAAAAAAGACCCGATTTCCTGCGAAATCGGGTCTTTCGTGTCATGGGAAGGCGCTGCCGCTTCTGGCCGATGTAGAAAAGGCGGGGATGCGGGCGGCCGCCAGGGCGAAATAGTTTTCGGTCCTGCAAGATAGGTTTTTAAACCGGAACCGTCAAATCCGGACGCATGAAAACGCCGAACCCTGCAACGGGTCCGGCGTTCCGGTGAGGCGTCACCCAACGGGCGTCAGAAGGAGATACCGACGCGGATGCCGAAATTGTTGATGTTGTCCATCGAGTAAGTCAGCACGTCGCCGCTGTTGGTCGAGTAGCTGTAATAGAGCGCTACGTGGAACCCCAGCCGGTAGTCGGGCCTCGGGAATATCGACACGCCGATTTCGGGCGAGAGGTAGAATCCCCAGGTGTCGGTGTACTGCTTGATGATGTAGTAGTACGATGACATTTCGGCGTAGTTGGCGCCCAGCTTCAGACCCGCATATGGCTGGAATACGCTGTCGGTAAGCCAGTTGTATCGTCCCGTGACACCGAACGGCAGCTGGAACAGCGCGTGTTTCTGGTTGGTCGTCAGCGCCGATCCGTTGCCCAGATCGAGCGTCTGGCGCGAAATGCTCTGGAGGTTGGTCTGGTAGGAGATGAACGGACCGACGGTGATGGCCGGCGTGACGAAGTATCCGCCTTCGAAGTTCATGCCCCAGCCCGAGGCCTTGTCGGCGAAACCGGCGCCCAGAGGCACGCCTACCTGCCAGTCGATGTTGATGTAGGTGTTGGGGAATACCTGCGCTTTGCCCGGCATGGCCGCAGCGAGCATCAAGGCGCAGAAAGCGATGGTTTTGAGGTATTTCGATGTTTTCATAATCGGACGATTTTTTGCTGTTAAACTATTTGGCCAGGTAAGGCGACTGTTCGAATGCCTGCTCGACGGCGGCGATCGTGCGCTGCTGGTTGAGGTCGGCGTCGGAGGTCAGCAGGCCGCCGATGAAGCTGTCCCATACGATAGGCAGTTTCTTGCCGCTCTCCTGGTCGGCCTGGAGGTCCAGCATTTCCATCAGCAGCGAACCGGCCGTGTACCCGTAGTAAACGCTGTAAGGATAGTGCCATCCCACCCAGTCGCCCCAGTAGCCGGGAGCCCAGTAGTAGGGATAGTACCACCACCAGTAGGGATAGTCGTAGCCTACGAAGTAGGTCACTTTGCGGACGTAGCTGAGCTGGATGCCCACGCTGGCGGCGTCTTTGTCCTCGGTGCGCGTGTAGCCCGCATCGTCGAGTTTGCCGACCACCGTGCCGATGATCGCCATGGCGTCGGCGTCTTTCCAGTATTCGGTTTTGTCGCTGTTCCCGATGATCAGGATACTGTCGGGAATGTAGTAGGTGTCGATCGCGGCGAAGTCGGTGCCGGTATCGTGGGCGGTGTAGACCAGATAATCCCGGTGAAGGTCCGATGTCGAAGGCTCCTTCTGACACGCGCAGAACGCAACTGCAATGAGTGCGAACGCAAAGTAACGTAATTTTTTGACGTTCATGGTTGTTTAATTTTTTTGGTTTGCTGTCCCGACCATCGTTTCAAATTCCGTTCCCCGCGCGCGGGTTTCCCGGCGCAGGGCCCGAATCGCGTATAAAGAAGCCGTTTTCATGACACGGAGAACCCGATCCCCGCGTAAACGGCACACTGATAGCCGGTTGTCAAAACCGGTCCAGATCTGACAACCCGTATGAAACAGCCACTATGAAAGAATCCCCGCCGCAAATGGGCGATCCGTAAGAAATCCGGTCAGAGGCCGATGCGCCGAACCCGGTTTTCGAAATCGCTGCGCGAGCCGAGCGCCGAATTGCGGAGTTTGGTGCGATAGGTATAAACCGTTGCCGAAGCGCAGTTCAGAAAACTGGCGATGCAACCGCTGTCGGTGATCCCCAGCCGCATGACGGCCAGGATGCGCAGTTCGGTCGAAAGAGCCCCGTCCGAACGCACCGGAAAACGCGCCGGCTCTTCGAGCAACTCGTTGACCCGCTCTACGAAGTCGGGGAAGATGCCGAGGAACGTTTCGTCGAAGATGCGGTAGAAGTCGCGGTAATTGCGGTCCACATCCGAAGGCGACCGCAGTTTGCGCATCAGGGCCTCCGTACCGTCGGTTTTGGCGGTTTTTCGCAATTCCATCCGGTATTCGTCGACCCGACCGATGTAATGCGTGGCGAGCTGCATGTAGCGGAACACATAACTGTCTTTGATCTTGTTGGCATCGCGCAGATGGTCGTTCACGATCCGGAACTGTTCGTTGCGTTCGTGAAGCCGCCTGTTGACTTCGTAAATCAGGGAGGTGTTGCGCCTCAGCCGCCGGTGCTGGCGCTGCGTGTGGAACAGCAGCAGGGCTATGATCACCAGCAGAAGCAGGAAAACGCTGACCATGACCGTCAGGATGCGGCTGCGGGAGTTGATGCTGTAAACCACGGCCTGATTGATGATCATCTCGGCCTGGCTCGAATGGAAGATGCGCGTGTTGTAGTTGCACGAAAGCATATCGGCGACCGTGCACTGAATGTAGCGGGCCGCACGCTCCATGTCCTTCTCCTCGAACATCATCAGCGCCAGTTCGTACAGGGAGAGGTACTCCCGGACGGGGGTTCGCAGGTCGTTCACCGCGGCGCGGGCGAGCCAGTATTTGCGCTGCTCGCGGTCGCCGAGGGTTTCGTATACGTTGGCTATGTTGTACGCCACGCGGGCCAGTGTCCGCGAACTCTGCCGGGGGTTGTAAAGCGGCAGCAGCACATCGAGCGCCTCGTCGCAACGCTGCTGCGACAGCAGGTCGATGGCCCGCAGCCGCTGGCGTGTGACGTACGAGTGTCCGTCGAAGCCGATGCGCACGCGCCGTATCCGGGCGAGTGTGTCGGCATAGGCCCTGCTGCGGGATTCGGAGGTGTTCTGCGAGGCGAGACGCCCGTAGACGACCATCTGCTGAGTGTAGTAGTTCGCACGCATCCGCTTGGTGATGCCTGCGGTATCGAGCGACCGAATCCGGTCGTAAGCGTCTTCGATGTTGTTGCGGCCGATCAGGACGGATATGTCGCAGGTGGTGGACAGAAACTTCATGTCCCGGCGGCCCGTGTGTTCGGCAAGGTCGTACATCAGGGCGACGTAACGGGCCGCCGTGTCGATGTTGTAAGTGATATAGGAATCGAACAGCCGATTGGCCGTCCTCCACCGCATCGTGTCGTCGGACGCGGTGCATAGTTCCCTCCGCAGCGAGTCTACTCGCCGTTCGAAACGTACCGCATAGAGGCCCTTACTTTCGATGACCTGATCCAACTGGTCGAGTATCTGTTCGTTATCACTCTCATGACAGGCACAAAGCAGAACCATACAGATCACAAAAACGAGGGGGGGGGGAGAACATGATCAACTTTTTCATCGGGACGCTTGTTCAAATATACAAATTTACAAAAAAAGACGAATCCCGCACCGTTTTCCGGCGGAGATTCGTCGCACGTTCCGGTCTTCGGCGGCCGGATCAACCGATGATTTCGATCTTCACCTCCCGGCGGATGTCAGCCGCGGGGACCTCTATCACATGGCATTTCAGCTTTTCATCGAACACAGGCTTCACGCTGCGGCCGCCGACCTTCGCTCTTTCGATCTTCCCGGCGGCGGGGAGCTGAAGCCGGTAGGCGCGTTTGACGACCTGACCTTCGTAAGAGCCTGCGGTGGGACGTACCGTTACGGTCGTCACCCGCCCCGTCCGGCGGTAATTGAGCTGCGTGGTCGCATACGCGCCCTGTTCGTAATCGCGGGTCACTCCGTCGTCCTCGTAGAGCGTATAGGTGTTGTCGGCATCGCCGGCCGAGGGGTAGACGCGCATGACGAGCGTCGTGAGCGGCGTCGAGGCCGGCCGCGGCGTATAGGGCTGCATGGGCAGCACCCAGCCTCCCCGGACGTAGAGCGGAAACTCTTCGAGCGGCTTGGATATTTCGCACTCCCGGCCGCCGTCGAAGCGTTCGTGGGTGAAGAAGTCGTACCAGACATCCTCTCCGGGGAACCACACCCGCTGCGAAGCGACCTTGTCGGGGCCCGTGCCGGGCGAGGCGATGGGAGCGGCGAGCAGCAGGTCCCCGAAAAGGAACTCCTGCTCGTTGCAGTACGCGCGTTCGTCGCCGCCGTATTCGATATACATCGGGCGGTTCAGCGGCACCATCGTCGAATGGGTCTGCCAGACGCTGCTGTAAACGTAGGGCATCAGCTCCGAGCGCATGTGGTACATGCGGCGCATGGCGGCGGTTTCGCGTTCGCCGCTGATCCACGGACGGCGGTCGAGCCGCGCATCCTTGGTCGAGTGCACGCGCAGGGCGGCCGACAAGGCTCCGAACTGCGTCCAGCGCACGGTAAGTTCGGGATTGGGGTCGCCGCGGAATCCGCCGATGTCGTGCGCCCAGTAGTAGCAGCCCGCATTGCCGCTGGCGGCCGTGAGCTTGACCTCGAAAGCCAGCATCTCCCAGTTGGCCTGCGCGTCGCCCGAGAACTGGATGGGATGGCGGTGGTCGCCCCACCCGGCCCAACGGCTGTAACCCGCGCCGCGCAGTCCTTTCCGCTCCGTTTCGCGGTAGTAAAGTTCGTTGATCCACTGCAACGAGGTGGAACGGTATCCCCGCACCTCGGGATAGAGGTAGTTCTGCTGCCAGTCGAGCCACCAGAAATCGACGCCCATATCCTCGGTGGTGTGATGGGCGTGTTTGAAGAAGGTCTCCATGTATTTGCGGTCGCCCAGGTCGAAAAGGAGCGGTTTGGCCGGATCGGCCCCCATATCCTTCATAAAGGCGCCGTACATCTCCTCGTGGGGACGGATGCCGTCGTGCGGATGGTCGTTGAGCGACACGGTCACGCCGCGGCGGTGCACCTCGGCGATCAGCGCTTCGGGATCGGGAATGCGTTCGCGCTCCCAGGTATAGCCCGTCCAACTGCGGCTGCCGGCATGACCGGTGCCGGTTCGGGCCGTGTAGGTGTGCCAGCCCATGTCGAAGACGAGGTTGTCGAGCGGGAAGTCGTTCTGCTCGTAGCCGTCGATGATCGAGAGGAACTCCTCGGAGGTGTAGTCCCAGTAGCGGCAGTACCAGACGCCGTGGATGTATTTGCGGGTCATCGGAACCCGTCCGCCGATGGCTCCCAGGTCGGCCAGCGCGGCCTTGTAGTCGTTGCCGTAGACGAAGCAGTACTGGTCCTGCACATGGCTGCGGGTGTCGCGCGGGCGGAGCCATCCATCGACCAGCAGGTCGGAGCGTTCGTCGTCGATCACGTACCAGCCGTCGCGGCTCAGCAACCCGTCCTGCATGGGGATTTCACCGGTGACGCGGTCGAGGGTTTCGACCGGACCGCCGAGGTTGTTGCGGAAGATGCAGCGGTTGGTGAACTTCTTTTCCTTGCCGTTGAGCTTGTAGTAGGCCGCGAAGTTGTGCAGTCCGAACGGGAAGCCGTCGTGCTCGTAGACGATACGCAGGGCCTCGGTCGTGATCTCGTAGCGGTCGCCGCCCAGCGCCCGCACCTCGAACCGGTCCGCGGGAAGCAGGTTCGAACGGTCGTAGGCGAAGATCGTGGGATCGTCGATGAATTTGCCGTCGCGGGCGAATTCCAGCCGGAAGAGCGTCGGCGTGATGAGCGTCAGGCGGTTCTCGCCGAAGACGAGCGGATTCCCTGATGGCTGTGCGACGGCCGAAAGTCCGCAGCTCAGCAAGAGCAGAAGTGTCGGGAAAAATTTTTTCATGGATTGAAAAACAGTTGAAAAATTCTCCGCACCGTTCATTCCGACGATGCGGAGAGGGGATTCGATTCTTCGTAATGGGTTCTATTCGTTCCGGATACTCTCGGTATAGACGTTTCCGTAGGGGTCGGACGCCTTTACCGTGACTTCGCTCCACGTCGCGGACGACGGTTCGTAATAGAACATGTGGTCGTTGTTCGTCTCCGGTTCGGCCGTCGGGCGGTGCTCGGGTTTGGTGTCGCCGTACATGAAGTCGTAGGCCCGGCGGTCCATCTCGTATTTCAGGTTCGATCCGGAGGGCAGGGTCGTCCAGGCGGCATCGTCCTCCCGGACCTCGACCGTCCAGGTGGAGTGCCAGTTGAAGATGTTGAAGATCAGCCCGTCGCGGTATTGCTCGGACACCGCCTGCCCGGGACCGTAGAGGTACATCTGGTACTCCTTGGGATAGGCCGTACCCTTATAATACCAGTTTGCGATCCGGTTGCCCTCGATCTCGTAGACCGCATAGCCCCGGGGGCTGCCGTCGTTGCACAGCTCCTCGCCGTTCCAGTAGGCGCCCATCACGGCGCCGAGCGTGTTCTCCTCGATGGTTTCGGAGATCGTCGTGGTGTAGTTGTTGTGCGAGTGTCCCGAAAGGATGCGGACATTGTATCCGTCGAGCAGGGCGTAGAGCTCCCGGTAGTTGGCGATGTGGCTCGTGGGGCGGTTGCGGCGCGAGGTGGCGATATGCACTCCTATGATGATGAGTTTGTCTTTGGGCACGTGTTTCAGGTCCTGTTCCAGCCATGCCATCTGCGCCTCGGTGATTTCGGCGGTGTAGTTGGAAGAGCCGGTGTAGAGCACGTCGTCGAGCACGACGAAGTGGCAGTCGCCGATGTTGTACGAATAATAGGTGGGGCCGAACGCCGCACGGAAACTGTGGTCGGCCTCCGTGTCCATGCCGATGGCCTTGTCGTGGTCGTGGTTGCCGATCACCTGGAAGACGGGTACGCCGATCTTCCGGATCTGCTCCTTGTAGACGCTGTGGAAAGGCATGTTGTCCCACACCAGGTCGCCCAGCGAAATGCCGTAGACCGGTTTGTCCAGCTGCTGTACGTAGGGCACCAGCAGGGGCAGCACCTCTTTTTCGAGCATCACGACCTCGTCGTCGCGGCCGATCTGCACGTCGGCCAGCGCCAGCAGGGTGAACCGCTCCTTTTTGCCGGTGCGTTCGAGCGTGAAACTGCGCTGCACAACGTCGTTGTCGCCCAAGGCGATCTTCTTATAGATCTTCGGCATGCCGTTCTCCACCGGGATCTCGCAGTCGGCGGGCACCGAGACGAACACGAACGGAGTGCTCTTCTTCACGCGCATCTGGTAGACCCCCTGCGCATCGGTGGTCGTTACGGTGAAGCCGTCGCTCACAACCGCGCCTTCGATCGGATTCTTGCCGTCGGTCACGCGGCCCACGAGGTTCATGCCGGGTTCGGGGGCGATGTCAACCTTTTCGTAAAGGCCGCCGAGTATTTGGGCGCCTTCGTCTTCGGAGCAGGCCGTGAACCCTCCGGCGAGCAGGACTATCAGCAGGTATTTGAACAGGTGTTTGATCATTGTTCGGTTTTTTTGTTTGGTTTATGAAAAGGCCGGATTTCTCCCCGGACACCCTCGGGCATCCGGGGAAAAGCGGCGTTCTACTCTTCGGCCGTACCTCCGTACCCCGGATTCTGCTTGATCAGGTTGTTGGCCGATATGGCCGAGTTGGGAATCGGGAAGCGGTTCATGTTCTTGTCATTCGAGGGGGTGTGGTCCCACCACGACTCGGAGGTGAACGCGCCCCAGCGGATCAGATCGGTGCGGCGGCGTCCCTCTCCGAGGAACTCGATCATCCATTCGTCGAGCATGCGGTATTCGTCGAGATTGTCCGCGGTCACGGGATCGGGGTCGTTGCGGTTCTCGAAGTTGCGCGCACGCACCTGATTGATCAGTTCGGCGGCCTCTTTCTTGTGCCCGGCGCGCAGTTCGCATTCGGCCAGCATGTAATAGATCTCCGACAGGCGGATGACCGGACAGTCGGGATTCCAGCGCAGCTGCTTGTCCGCAAGGTTGGGCTGCGGGGATTTCACCAGACGGATGCCCGAATTCTCCTCGCCGTCGGCCATCGTCGAAGTCAGTTCGGCCACCGAGCCGTATTTGCTGCCCACCTCCGAGAAGCGGGCCACCTGATCCACCATGTCGATGACTTTGCCGCTGTACTCTTTCTGTCCCAGGCACACTTTGGTCGGATCGTCGAAGTTGACCTGCTTGCCGACGAGGAACATGCCCTCGTATCGCTTGTTGCCGAGATAGCGGTAGGGCTTCTTGCGCAGGTCCTTGTCGTTGAACTTGCGGTAGGGGCTGCCCAGCTTCCACTGGGTGTAGTAGCTCCCCTGCGGGTTGAGCGAAGGCGTCAGGATGAAGCTGTTGTAACCGGCGGTTTCGATGTCGAAATAGACATAGGACGAATTGTGGTAGAAATACTTGAAATACCAGCTCCACTCGACCTTCGAGTTCTCCGACGGAACGTTCCAGATCGCCTCGTGCGAAGAGTCGTTGTCGAACGTGTGGGGGCCGTACCACGTGTCGTCCAGTTCGTAGACGCCGTAAAGGCCGCCGATGATGTCGCGGCAGATCTGCGCGCATTCGTCGAAGTGTTCCTCGCCGATGTACGCTTCGGCGTTGAAATAGAGCTGGGCCAGCATCGCCGCCGCGGCAGCCTGCTTGATGTAGCCGTCCTCCGGGGCTCCGAGCGAGGATTTCTTCGCCAGGGCGGGAATGGCGTTTTTGAGCAGCGTTTCGACGTGCCGGTAGGTTTCGAGCGCCGTATTGCGGGGGCGCAGACCGTCGTTCACCGAATGGTAAATCGGCATCCCTCCGAAATAGTCGAGACCTTTCATGTAGAAGTAGGCCGTGATGGCGTTCAGCTGGTTGATGTGGTCGGCCTTGACGGCGTCGCTGAGCCCGATGGCGTTGTAATCGACGCCTTCCAGATCGGCTTTGGCCTCCAGAGCCCGCGAAATGCCGCCCGTCGTGCCGTCGTAGGTGTTCACGACGAAACGGTCGTCGGGCGACCAGGTGTGGTAGTGCAGGCGGTAGTACTCTCCGCCGTTGTACCAGTCCGCGCCGCGTTTGGGACAGGTCATTTCGTCGGTCGTCAGTTCCTGGAGGTACCAGCGGTCGGCGCCGATGTACCACTTCCAATGGGTGAAGGGGCGGCACAGCACGGCATAGGTGCTCTCGGGCGAGGTGAAGAACGTGTCGGGGGTCACCTCCGAATAGAACTTCTCGTTGAGATCGCAGGAAGGCGCGGAGAGTGCGGCCGCTCCGGCCAATACGGCTGCTATATGTTTGAATTTCATATTCATCTCTGATTTTGTTTAGAACGTTAATTGCACGCCGAGCGTGAAACGGGTCGTCTGCGGATACATCGACGCCGTGTTGTTCACATACTCGAAACCGGGGTTCAGGCCGTTGATGTCTACCTCGGGGTTGATGCCGTTGTAATCGGTGAATACGGCCACGTCGCGGATCGTCAAGTAGATCTTGGCCGACTGGATGTAGCGCGTCCACCTTTTCAGGTCGAGCGTGTAGCCGAGGTTGATGGCGTCGATTTTGAGGAAGGAGGCGTCGTCGATCCAGTAGTCGCAGAGGATCTTTTCGTCCTTGATGTTGCGGTTGCGCGTATAGGCCGACTTGAGGACGTTGAGCTGCGAATCGTTGGCCAGTCCGTAGTACATGTTGACCTGGCTGAACACGTCGTAATCGAGCCAGCTGCGCAGGAAGACCGACAGGTCCCAGTTCTTGTAGCGGAACGTGTGGTCCCACGAAAGGATCACTTTCGGAATGGCGTTGCCCACGAAGTGCTTGTTTTCGGCGACGAGATTCGACTTGGTGCCGTCCACGGCAGGCACGATCTCGTTGTTCTTGTCGTAGATCATCCATTTGCCGTCCTCGTCGAGTCCGGCATACTTGTAGACGAAGAACTGGCCGATCTCGACGTCGTTTTGCAGGCGCACGGCCGTGCCCGGGTTGCCCGGCGAGGGGAAGGTCACCTGGTCGAGGAAGTAGCCGTCGTCGCCCAGACGCTTGATTTTGCTCTTGTTATGCGACAGGCGCAGGCTGGACGTATAGCGGAAATTCTTGCTGCGGACGATGTCGCCGCCCAATTCGAATTCCCAGCCCTTGTTTTCCAGACTGCCGATGTTCTTCATCACCGTATCGTGCACCATCGGGGGCATCGGGGCGTTGACTTCGTAGAGCATGTCATCGACCTTGCGGTGGTAGATGTCGAACTTGCCCCACAGCCGGTCGTCGAACAGCGAGAAGTCCAGACCGAAATTCAGCTCCGATTTCTCCTCCCATTTGAGGTCGGGGTTGACGTTGCGGACCGAACCGTAGCCGGGCTGCCAGATGCCGTTGGTCGGCCACATGTCGTTGGCCTTGTACATGCGGGTCGTGTAACCGTTTCCGAAGCCGTTGTTGCCCGTGACGCCGTAGCCCAGGCGGACTTTGAGGTCGTTGACCCACCTCACGTCGCGCAGGAACGTCTCGTTCGAGATGCGCCAGCCTCCGGAGAGGGCCCAGAAGTTACCCCAGCGGTTGTTCGCGCCGAATTTCGAGGAACCCTCGCGGCGGAAGCTCGCGCTCACCATGTAGCGGTCCCTGTACGAATAGTTGGCGCGGCCGAACAGCGAGAGCAGCCGTTCGCGCGGGTCCTTGCCCGAGTCCATCGTGGCACGCCCTTCCGAGAGGTACGAACCCACGCCCATATCCCACGGACCGACCCCATCGACCGGGAAGTCGTAGTTCGCCATGTTGAAATCTTCGCCGCCGGCCTGCCAGAAACTATAACCGGCAACCGCGTCGAGCGTATGGTCCTCGCGGAAAACCTTGTGGTAGTTGGCATAGGCTTCGATCGAGACCCGGTTGTCCTTGCTGAACTTGTGCGACGCTCCGCCGCGGCGGCTGTTGTCGATCGACTCCTTGTGGTCGTGCGAAACGTAGGTGTACTGCTGATACTGGCGTTTGTCGATACCCACGGTACCCTGCAATGAAAGACCTTTCATCAGGTTGATTTTCACGGTCGCATCGGCCAGCAGCCACTGGTCCTTGCCGTTGTTCGTGCGCAGCATGATGTCGGCCACGGGGTTGAAGCTCGTTCCCGAGATGCCGTTGCCGACGACGTTGTAGTTCGACGGATTGGCGGGGTCGCGGAGCGGAATGGTCGGGTTGAGCCCGAAAGCCATCTTGAAGATGCCCGACGAGTTGCGGTTGTCGCGCTCGGCCTCGCGGAACTGGGCGTTGGTGCGGATCTCGACCACTCCGTCGAAAAGGTTGAACTTGGCGTTGACGCGGCCCGAGTAGTCCTTGCGGTTGTCGCCGATGACGATGCCTTTCTGGTTCTGCGCCATGAAGGAGGTGTAGACCTGCGCCACGTTCGATCCGCCCGAAATGCTCACCGAATGGCGCTGCGAAAACGGAAGCTCGTTGGTAAGCTCCTTGTACCAGTCGGTGTCGTGACCGTAGTCCTCGCCGAGTCCGTACTCGACGTACTCGCTTGATGAGAGCAGGTCGGGGGTCTTGCGGATGGCCTCGACCGAGAATTCGCCCGTATAACGCGCCGTTACGCGGCCCTGCCGGGCCTGTTTGGTCGTGACGAGGATCACACCGCCGGCGGCGCGCGTGCCGTAGATGGCGCCTGCCGAGGCGTCTTTGAGCACGTCTACCGACTCGATGTCCTCCTGATTGAGCGCGCGCATGTCGCCGCCGGGGATGCCGTCGATGATCACGAGCGGACCTTTGCTGGCGTTGACCGAAGCCACGCCGCGCAGCTGGAAGTCGTTGCTGCTGTTGGGGCTGGCGCTGCCCGAAATGGTCAGGCCGGGAATCTTGCCCTGAAGCGCCGTGGCGATGGTCGAGCCGCCCATGCCGGCCACCAGATCGTCGCCCTTGATCGAGGAGATGGACGAAGTCACCGACTTCTTCTCCATCGTGCCGTAGCCGATCACGACGACATCTTTCAGCATCTGGCTGTCTTCCTCCAGAACGATGTCGAGCACCGACTGCGCGCTGACCTTGACGGTCTGCTCCACATAGCCGATGTAGGAGATTTTCAGTTCGCCTCCGGCAGGAACCCCGATCGTGAAACGACCGTCGGCCCCCGTCGTCGCACCTGTCGTCGTGCCGACCACCACGACCGTGGCGCCGATGAGCGGTTCTCCGGCCTTATCGGTCACCTTGCCGCTCACCTGGTTGCGGTTCTGAGCCTGCGCCAGCGACGCGGCCGCCGTCAGCACCAGGCAGAACACGAAACGCAGAAAATACCCTGCATAGGATTTTCCCCTGTCTGCAAATCTGTTTTTCATATCTGTCTTCTTGTTTTTCATTGATTTGACACCGCAGGACTATTCGGCTGCGATCTTCGTCATTTTGATGTCGTCGAGGAACCAGCGGAAGTAGCCGTTTTGTCCCTGCTGGGTCGAACGGATAACAATCCGGGTGTCGGCCGTAATGCCGTAAAGCTTCACGCTCATCGGAGTCCATCCCCAACTCGGAGCCGGTGTCATCGGCTCGCACAACTTCTCCGAATCACCGTTCACGGTACCGGGACCGGCAGTGATTTCGACCGTGACGGTAACACCGTCCGGAGTTCCCGAACCGCCGATATTGGCACAGGTTTCCATCGACAGCTCGACATCGGTACTCTGGCCGGCCTTAACTCCGATTGCAGGAAGAATGACGCCCGTCTGAATATTTTTACCTCCCATATGAAGATAATCGGAAGCGATGAAAAGACAATTCGCATCCGGATTGAAGTCGGTGAGACCGCATTTCGCCCAAGCCGCCTTAATCTCATCGTTCTTCTGTACGCTGAGACGCGTCCATTTGGTGCCATTGAGCCCCACCTGGTCGTCCATACCAAACGGAATGGCCCAGTCGAACGGCTCGTTATAATAGACATGCCCGACCTGCTGGCCGTCGTCCTCGAACAGATTGTCCTTGGCGTTCTGGCTGACACTTACGGTCTCTTCGAGTCCGGTCTGCGCAGTGACGATCTTCACTTCTCCGCTGCGGAGAGCCCCCGTACCGTTCTCTCCGACCGTGAGCGTCACCTCGGTTTCGCCCGCATCGCCCGAAGCCGGGCTGAGCGTCAGCCAGCCGTCGGCGGTCGAGGTCCATGCCTCGGCGGCAGTAACCGTGAACGTCAGCGGCGTGCGCTCCTCGTCGGCAAAGCCGAACTTATTGACCCTGAACGACGTTGCGGAAACTTTCAGCCCCTCGAGGTTCTGGGTCACGGTGACGGTCGCACGCTTCGAACCGGCGACCACGACGAATGTGCCGGTACGCACGGCGCCGGTCGTATTCTGGGCGATCGTCAGCTCTACGTCCTCTTCGCCGGCTTTGCCCGAGGTTTTCGAGGGAGTGATCCAACCGCTGTCCCCGGAGGGCTCGATCGTCCAGTCGCTGTTCGCGGAGATATAGACCGAGGCTTTCTCGCCCGTTTCCAGCAGGCCGGATCTGACGACGGTGAGTTTGCCCGGGGAGACCATCAGGGCGTCGATTTTGAGTTTCTGGGTGACAGCGACCGTTCGCCGCGAACCGCCGCCCTCGAATATGACATAGCCTTCGCGGTCTTTGCCCGTGTCGTTTTCGTCGATCGCAAGGAAGATGCGCGTACGGCCGCGGTCTCCCTCCGTGTGGGTCGGATGTATCCACTCCTCGACGTAGGTCGCCTGCCACGCATGGTTCGACCCGAGGTCGAAATTGACCGTTTCGCCGTTGGCCGTCAAACCGTTGTATTCCACTTCGATCTCCTGTTTGGAAACCGTGATGAACGCATCGGGATCGTCGTCGTCGCAGGCCGTGAAGAGGGGGCCCGACAGCAGCAACAGGGCGGACGACGCCCGGATTATTATGTATTTGAAATCCATTGTTATTCTGATTTTGAGTTGATTGCGGTTAGTTGCGCGGAGCTTTCACGATCTTCACGTTGTCGAGATACCAGCGGAAATAGCCTTTTTCGCCGGCGGTCACACCGGGATTCCCCTGCTGCGTCGAGCGGATGGCGATACGGGTCGCAGCAGTCACGCCGTAGAGTTTCACGCTCATCGGCGTCCATTTCCAGGTCTGGTCGGGTTTCATGGCCTCGCTTTCGCGGTCGGAATTGCCGTTGACCGTGCCCGGCCCCTCGACGATCTCGACCGTGACGGTCACCGCGTCGGCCTTGCCGGAGCCGCCGATATTCGGGCAGGTCTCGAACGTGAGTTCGACGTTGGAGGCTTTCTTGCGGCCGATTTTCAGGGCCGGCAGAATGATTCCGGTCTGTTTGTCGGTCGCTCCCATCTTGAAGTATCCGGCGCAGGCATACATCGTTTTGCCCACGGGGTTGTAATCTTGAAGCCCGGCTTCGCCGAATTTTTGCAGCGCGTCGCCGGTGCTATAAATGTTTTTCGCACCGTTCTGCGAACCGAGTCCTACGCAGTCGGCGCCGCCGTACACGGCGATCCAGTCGAAATTCTCCGAATAATAGGTGTATCCCACGGGATTTCCGTCGTCGGGATCGGGATCGAGCGTCTGCGTGACGGTGACCCGCTCGGAGAGTTTTCCGCTCGTGACGGTGAGATGTCCGGTGCGTTCGCCGGCGGTTTCATTGGGCTTCGCTTCGAGCGTTACGGAAACGCGTCCTTTTCCGGTCGGTTTATCGACATCGAGCCATTCGGCATCGGACGTGATGACATACCCCCGGTTTGCAAGTACGTCGAACGAGGCTTTCGAACCGGTGTTCAGCATTCCGGTCTGAATCAACTCCACATCGACCTTGCTTACGACGAGCCGGTGTGCGGCGTCTTCCGCTTTGTCCTCGATGCAGGAGGGAAGCAGGAAGACACAACCCATCAGAAACAGCAAGCTTAGATGCAAGTGTAAAAATGGTTTCTTCATAAAAATTAAGAGTTTTAGTTTGTTGGTCAGAAATCGAACCTTATTAAAAAAATTGCAAATCATAAGTCCGAAATTATGTTTTACAAAAGTATCCATTTTATAAAAGGCAATAAATAGAGCCGGTCTATAATATAGAACCCTACAAAAACCAACATTTTGTTTATAAGACATTTACAAATGTACGACTACCGTTGTTATATAGACTTGCAATGCCCGTATCGAAGCAGGAAAGAGCTGTCAGAAAAAATTTCGGCCCGAAACGAGATGCATTTCCGAGGTCCGGAAACGTTTGACGAATTTCGAATCGAAATAAATCGAAAGCCAATGTCGCTCTGCCGAAAATTCACCGCATCAAAAAAAGCAACAGCTTAATTGTCTAAGCTGTTGCTTTTTTAATCCGGTCGTTCCGGTAACGGTACGCCTCTCAGAATCCGAATGCCTTGCCGTCGCTGACACAAACCAAGTCCCGGCCCGCACCGAAGACCCCGGCATAAGGAACCGGCATCTGTGCCGGAACGGGTTTAAGTCTAACGGTAGCGGTGGGAAATGAGGGTCATGAACTCCTCGCGGGTCCGCTGGCTCGACAGGAAGACGCCCGTGAAAGCCGACGTGGTGGTGGCCGACTGCTGCTTCTCGATGCCGCGCATCTGCATGCACATGTGGCTGGCCTCGATCACCACGGCCACGCCCATCGGGTTGAGGGCCTCCTGAATGCAGTCGCGGATCTGCACCGTCAGCCGCTCCTGCACCTGCAAGCGGCGGGCGAAGCACTCCACCACGCGGGCCACTTTCGAAAGACCCGTGATGTAACCGTTGGGAATATAGGCCACATGGGCCTTGCCGTAGAAGGGCAGCATGTGGTGTTCGCAGAGCGAGTAGAGCTCGATGTCCTTGACGAGCACCATTTGCCGGTACTCCTCGCGGAACATCGCCGAGCGGATGATGTCGAGCGGATTTTCGTCGTAACCTTTCGTCAGGAACGCCATAGCCTTGGCCACCCGTTCGGGGGTTTTCAGCAGCCCTTCGCGCGCGGGGTCCTCGCCCAGCAGGCGCAGGATCTCCGCATAGTGGAGTTTCAGCGCCTCGACGGTCGCAGGGTCGAAACGCTCCTCCTTGTCGTAGTTTTTCGTCTCCATAGGGCGCAAAGATAGCGATTTATTCTTTCATTATCTCATCCATCACCCGCGAAGTTCGCGCCGCGGAGACTCCCGTGGAGGGGCACACGCCCTCGCCGCGCAGCTCCCGGACGAATTCCGCCCGGTGCTCCACGCCGGCAAAGGTCTCCGCCACGCGGCGGATGGTCTCGGGCTCCACATCCCCCCACAC
>ENA-ORUG01001538-ORUG01001538.1-human-gut-metagenome-genome-assembly--contig:-NODE-1538-length-19936-cov-3.232785_pt1 | contig 19936 bp, 15 predicted proteins | sample MGYA00242079_ERZ509207 | MGnify/ENA primary metagenome ERZ509207 (study PRJEB26280, sample SAMEA2338780) | human gut metagenome | biome: human gut; feature: human-associated habitat; material: faeces...
GCACCCGCGCGATTCATTTCTTCACGAATAATGTTCTCGATCTTACGAAGAGAACGCAAACCCATCGGCATATAGGTATAGACACCCGCAGCCAGCTTCTTGATCATGCCGGCGCGAATCATTAACTGTTGGCTCACAATGTCGGCATCCGACGGAGCTTCTTTTAATGTAGAAATAAAAAAGGAACGAGCGCGCATTGTTTTCTCGCTAATTAAGGTACAATTTTTTGATGTGCACTTTTTACCATGCACTTGGTAAAAGTAAAAGAGTAATTTTAGAGATTTTGAGGCCTTTCATGTTGGACAGCGACGGTTACCGTCCGAATGTCGGCATTATTTTAACCAATGACGACAAAAAGGTATTTTGGGCCAAACGACTGAAAAAACCGGCTTGGCAATTTCCCCAGGGAGGTATTGACGAAGGTGAGGATATTGAGACAGCGCTGATGCGTGAACTCAATGAGGAAATCGGCTTAACGCCCGATGACGTTAAAATCATCGCTCATACGAGTGAGTGGCTCTATTACGATGTTCCCGAACCTTTCAGACGTGCTGACCGTTCGATATACCGCGGACAAAAGCAAATTTGGTTTTTGTTAAAACTCGTTGGACCAGAATCGAAAATCAATCTTTTCGCTTCTTCCCAACCAGAGTTTGACGCATGGCGCTGGAATGATTACTGGGTTCCATTGCGCGATGTCATCGATTTCAAACACGATGTCTACCGAAAAGCGCTAGCTGACTTAGCACCCCATCTTTTCGGTGAACATGACAAACGATCCAAACCCAGCCAAGACTGGTTACTGTACGGATTCTGAGTCATTGCCCGCATTGCTTGTCAGACGCGGGCATTTTTGTATCCAATTTCACTGCTGGCCAAATCAAAAATGTGCATAGCCTGTTTTAATGGGCCTGTTTCCAATAAATACAGGGCTGCCAAAAGGTTGCCTCAAAAGTAGGCCCTACCTGCGTTTTCTAATTAAAAACAAGCTCCATTTGCGGTATGTTTTTTGGAGGGGCTTGCTTTGGGATCCTGAAATCCGGGCGATCTATCCATACATCCAGTTTTTTATGAGTTAACAGATTTAATCTGACAAACTTCAGTAATCTGGAGAAACTCCAGTGATAACGGGCGATGCGTCGTAATATCTCAATTAATAACGTCGCCACGGCTGCTGTCCAGATCTGGTTCATCACGGCGTTTTCCGTGGTTCCAATGAAACTCTTTATCTTTAAGTTCTGTTTGAGTTTTTTGAAAAACAGCTCAATCTGCCAGCGCTTACGATACAAATCCGCAATCTGCTCGGCCTTCAAGTCAAAATCATTACTCAAAAATTCAAACCATCGATCATTGTCCGAGTCGTACCATTGCACCAGTCGGAATCGCGTGTCTCCACAAACTTTTTTGGCCTGCTCTTGGGTAAAACGAAAGCCATAATCCCCATATGATTGGGTTTCTTCAATGACATCGTCCTTTAGTTTCGTCGTCTTGGCATTGTCTTTAATACGGGTAACAAACTTGGTTCCACGTTGGGTCAGCCACATAAATAGGGCGTAGTCGTTGTAGCCTCGATCCATGACTACGGTGATTTCTTTTGCACCAATAGCTTCAATCGCCCCTTTAGCCGCCTTAACATCGGCTCTTTTCCCATGGGTCTTGTCCATGACAACCGGCAGTTGAATATCTTCATCCAACACGGTGTGCAACTTGAAACCGCCCCTGGCACGGCGATAATAAGCCCATTGAAATCGAGATAAACACACAGAAATAGTCGTGGAATCCAATGCATAGACCGGTCGTTTGAAGTCTTGATCTAAATGCCCTCTAAATAGGTTGCCGTAAGTTTGCAGCAAACGAAAATACAGTCGCTTGGTCATTTCATAGGGACGATGTTCATTGGCGTAGGCCAAAGTTGTACGGCCCATGGCTTTGGCTGAGAGATGTTGAAGCTTGCCGACAGCAGAAATGAGTCCATCTTCAATCTCTCTGAGCGAATCACAACCAGCCAGATGGCAGAACAATAAGGAAACGATTTGATCCCACAGAGTAAATTTACGTGCGTTGCACCTGGGACTGAGGCGTTTATCTTCTTCAAGAATCCAATCTTGGGGTAAATACTTCAGGATTTGAGCGAAGAAGCTGATGGGAGCATTTTGGTTGGCAGATTCGTTAAAATGAATATCCATGGCGGTTTCTTAGGTTTTTTGTGTGGTAACTAAAAATCTACAAAGAAAACCGCCATTTTTCTGTCCGTTATTTCCCTACTGTAGGCGAACAAATCTTGACTGTACTTTTAAAGGCCGATTTGGACACTACTGTTAAATTTTAGTAATAACGTTGACAGGATAGATTTAGCCGATGGTGCTGGAGCAATTAATTTAATTGATAGCACTGTGCAATTTGAATTGGGTACAGAAAATAGTCTTAAGGTAGCTTCTTTAAGTACTGATGCAAATTCTAAAGCGAGCTTCAAACTTAGTCGCATGGGTACAGAGCAAGAAAAAGTACTCGATGTCACTGCGGTGACGGGCGATGGCGATGTCAACGTCGGTTACACGGGCAACGTTAGTGATGAGTTGGCTGGTGGAGCTGATGAAGTTGATTTGTTCAGTGGCGTAAACCTGGGTGATCAAACGCTTGAACAAGTCAGCGTTGATGAAGGTATTTATGGAGACGGTGCCGTTTATACTCAAAATGCTGACGGAAGTGTTGTTAAAACAACGACCTCTACGAACTCTTTGTTGACATCTGCTCATGATTTAGCTATGGCGAATGCCTACATGTGGCGCTCCGAATTAACATCCTTGTCCGACCGCATGGGTACTTTGCGCACATTGCCCGAAACAGCTGGCGTTTGGGCTCGCTATACGGGCGGCAGTTTCGACGGTGATGATTTCACGCACGATTACAATACGATTGAAATCGGTGCTGATATAAGTGTTGGCAAGAATTTCTTGATCGGCATGAGCTTTGACTACACGCAAGGCGAAAGTGATCTCGCGGCCGGTAGTGCCGATAGCGATAACTACAGTGTGGGTTTCTATGGTAGCTATTTTAACGATAACGGTTGCTTCTTGGATGCAATGTTTAAGATCGGTAGCGTTGATGCCGATTACAAACTGAATAATGGTTTCGCAGAAGAGGGTGATTACACATTAACCGGTGTGATCTTCGGTATTGAAACCGGTCATCGCTGGACAGTGAATAATTGGTTCATTGAGCCACAACTGCAATTGACTTACAGTAACTTGGCCTCCGACAGTTATCGTACTAACTTGCGTGAAGTAAGCTTTGACACGATGGAAAGCTTGATTGCGCGAGTTGGTGTGATGAGCGGGTTAACGTTTGCTCAAGATAAGGGCTCTGCCTACGCTAAGGTATCATACAATCATGACTTCTTGGGTGATGTAGAAGGCGACTTCACTACAGACGGAGTTACTCGTACGTTTAAGGACGAACTTGATGATAACTGGGGCGAAGCCTCTTTGGGTATGAACTACCGGGTCAATGATAGTGTCAACACTTTTGTTGACCTTGGTTGCACCTTCGGTGGAGACATTGACCAGGATTGGCGTGTGAACCTCGGTGCACGTTACATGTTCTAAATTAAATGTAAGCAAAAACTTCCGCTCAAATTCATGAGACGGATGTCTTAAACACAAGTTCGGGCAGGTCAAATGACTTGCCCGAATATTTTAAAGATTAGAACAGATAACCCAAACGAGCTTGAGCATACCAAGTATTCTTCACGTCACCCGCAAAGTCTTTTGAGACTTGTACTTGAAGATTGACGTGATCTTGGATTTGCATATTGGCTGTTAAGCCGATATTTAACCAAGCGTGCCGATCTCCCCACGTGACATCAGTCGTGTTTGTGCCATCGGTGTAGTTGGCGTCTTGACCGTCTGTGAATTGATAGAAAACGTTTGTCGCCAGATATACCTCACCGGCAGTCTTAGCGGTGCTCCATTCTTTGCCGGCACGAACACCGGCGCGAGCCGTTAGCACGTTGGCAGAATCGATGTCTGCCCAAAGGTCTCGGTTGGTTTTGTAGCTTTCAGATTTGATATGCGTGTATTGAAGCTGTAATTGTGGCTCTAAGAAAACGTTTTGGTCATCGGTATAGCGGTAGCCATACTCACCGGATAGGGCGAAATAGTTTTGCTCAAAGTCGCCGCTTGTCGACAATGTACCGATTTGATTAACGGCATTAAATTCCGTATCTAATTGTCCGATACGTCCGACAACGTCTATGTAATGAGAACCGAGCAACCACGTGTTGTACAGCATTACTTCATATCCGTCGGATTCCCCCGTACCTGTCACATCAACTAAGTTAACATCGGAGTTATTCAAAGAAACAGCAATGCCAGCGGATTGATCGTTGTTATGCAGCAATTGTGCCCCAATCGTAAGTGTGTCATAGTCTCGGCGGTATTGATTGTCGATGCCACCGTGGCCATAACGGTATCGAACCCAAAGTCCGTTGTTGGCACGACTTTGACCGTCAACTCGATCATGGTAACTATCCATTTGTGTGATGGTATCGTAGGCTGCGTAGCCGATGCCTGTCATCGCTAAACTGGCGGCGGAAGAGGAACGAATAATGCGGGTAATGATCCAGTTGGTGTAGGTATTATCAAAGGCAAGAGCGTTTTCGCCGTCATCAACGACACGATCTTCATATTGCGCATTGTTTGGATCGGCAGGATCATAAGTTTCTGATGCAATCTCAAGCTCATAATCGTAAAGCGACTCACCATAAAAGTTTTGCTTATCTGCGAAAGTTACGCCGGAGTCTGTTTTAACGGTGGCAAAACGCAACGTGTTATCAGGGGTAATGTCTGTGAGTTTTTCTAAATTGTAGGGTTCAATATAGTGCATGCCAGGGTTTGATGAGCCTTCGATAAAAATCATGTCACTATTAGCGACATTTTCTGCATCAAGGTCAAGACGGAAAATGCCACCTGAACCCTTAAGGTCACCGATTCGAACGTAATTGTGTTCAACATTGTAATGTTCGGCTTGTCCGCTGATTAAATCGGTCAGGCCGGTTTGATCTAAAAGCCAATCGACATGTGCATCAAAAAGGTTGATGACTCCACCGTTTTGTAGGGTGATTGACGAAATGCGTTTGACAATTGTATTGGCAAAATAGCTACCCGTTGTGCGGTCGGCATCAAAACCGAAATAGATCCATTGAGCGCCGTCTTCAAAGGTGAGGTTTAATTGATCTTTGTTCTGGGGCAGATCTTGATAAGAAATCGTTTGACCGTTTAGAGTAACATCAGCATTTTGCCAAGATAGCTCATCACCGAACCAATAAGATTCATCACCGCTGAAGGTAATCGTCACTGCCGAAGCATTATTACTACTTGATTGTGAACCTAGGAAATCGATGGAACCAACTAACTGGTTGCGTGTTGAGTGAACCGTTACAATACCACCGTCTTTGGCGGAAATTAGATCAGGCTTAGAAGAAATCGCCCAAAGGCGGGTCGTAGTATCTTTACCTTTGGTACCAAGGATTATTTCCCCATCGTTACGAGCATAAAGTGCATTTCCTCCGATTTCTTCTATCTCTATATTTGGCCCATGTGCTAAAACCAGGTCTACATTGCCTTGAAGGTGGATTAAATTTCCCTCATTGCGTGAGTAAAGAATGTAATTGCCTTGGTCCCAGCCAGACACTAGAGTATTTGCTGATACATGAATATTGGTGTTGCCAGTAACGATCACTTGGTTTGGATTATTCGCATTGCTAATATCGAACGCAAATGAATTCTGTTCAACTAATGCATTTCTTATATTGACGTTAATATAGTCTAAATTTGCAGAGTTGTTGATAATGGGGTTTGTGCGGAACGAATATAACTCATCAGTATCGATATTGATAAATGAGTCTCCATAAGCATATCCATGCGAAAAGGTCAGCATTACGCAACTGATAGCTCGATATAAGACTATTTTATTGATTTTAATTTGAGAGTTGTGTGCGGGGGGGGCAGCTGTCTCATTTGAGTTCCTAACGAATAAATTAATAAATTTGATTTATCAGTAGTGTCCAAATCGAACTTTAAAAATGCAGTCAAACTCTGTTCGTCTCCGGTAGGGAAATAACGGACAGAAAAATGGCGGTTTTCTTTGTAGATTTTAAGTTTCCAGACCAAAAATCAAAAAAACCGACATGAACGTTTATTGTAACAAATCTGCCAACCAAAATGCACCGATCAGCTTTTTTGCTCAGCTATTAAAGTATCTTCCCCGGGACTGGATACTTCAGGAAGATAAACGGATCAGTCCCAAATGTAATGCCCGCAAATTTTCATTATGGGATCAGCTCGTTTCTTTACTGTTCTGCCACTTAGCCGGCTGTGATTCACTAAGAGAAATTGAAAACGGATTGATTTCAGCCGTCGGCAAACTTCAACACTTATCAGCCAAAGCCATGGGGCGAACTACTCTGGCTTATGCCAACGAACACCGCGGCTATGAGAGCGCTCAGAAACTGTATTTTCGCTTGTTGCAAACTTATAGAAACCTCTTTAACGGTCATCTCGATCAAGACTATTTGCGTCCGGTCTATGCGTTGGATTCCACAACGATTTCGGTCTGCTTAACTCGGTTTGAGTGGGCGCATTACCGTCGAGCCAAAGGTGGCTTTAAGTTACACACGGTTCTGGATGAGGACATCCAACTGCCGGTTGTTATGAACATGACTCATGGAAAAAAGGGCCGATGTTAAAGAAGCCAAAGCTGTCATTGAAGCCCTCGGAAACAAGGATATTACGGTTGTCATGGACAGAGGTTATAACGATTATGCCCTTTTTATGTGGCTAACCCGTCGAGGCACCAAGTTTGTCACTCGAATCAAAGAAAATGCTAAAACTACTCGATTAAAAGATGATGTCATTGAAGAAACGCAAACCTATGGGGATTATGGGTTTCGTTTTACTCAGGAACAAGCGCAAAAAGTTTGTGGAGACACTCGTTTCAGGCTGGTGCAATGATACGACTCGGATAATGACCGTTGGTTTGAATTTTTAAGTAACGATTTTGATTTAACGGCTCAACAGATAGCTGATTTGTATCGTAAACGTTGGGAAATTGAGCTGTTTTTCGAGAAACTCAAACAGAATTTAAAGATCAAAAGTTTTATTGGAACCTCTAAAAATGCGGTGATGAACCAAATATGGACAGCAGCCGTAGCTACCTTGTTAATCGAGATATTACGGCGTATTGCACGGTATCACTGGAGTTTCTCCCGATTATTGAAATTTGTGGGATTAAATCTTTTAACGTACAAAAAATTAAATGTCTGGGTTAATCGACCGGATTTCCGAGTTCAGAAGCAATCTCCGCCCAAAAATCTGCGACAAATGGAGCTGGATTTGGATTGAAAAGTCTCGGGAGGGCCTACTTTTAAGCAGCGCTTCGGGAAGCCTCATGTTTATTGAGGTGAGACCTCCTAAATTAGCCTATGCACATTTTCGATTTGGACAGAAGTGATCCAATTTCACACTCAAAAAAATCAAAATCTTCCTTAATAGCAAAATATACTTTTACAAAAATAGCATTTTTTGCAAATTAAAATTTTACAAATTTATTGATTTTTGAAATTATTTTTTATTTATTTTCAATATCTTATAATTTTATAAAATGGACTAATACATTCTACTTATTGACACAAAATCACCAAAGTCGTAAATTTTTCACATTGCAAAACTTCGTCTTTTCGCATCGAGGGGAGTTTATGGCTCAACACTACGATCCCAATAAAATTATTATTTTTGATACAACTTTGCGCGATGGCGAACAGGCTTTACCGCAAAGCTTAAGCTCACAGCAAAAACTTCAAATTGCCATGGCTCTGGATCAATTAGGAGTTGATGTCATTGAAACCGGCTTTCCGATTTCCTCAGAGGGTGACTTCCAATCTGTTCAGCTAATTTCCCGCAACCTTAAACACGCCATTCCCTGCGGGCTTGCCCGTTGTGTTCCCAAAGATGTCGATGCCTGCGGGAATGCGCTGAGAGATGCCGAACATTTCCGTATTCATACTTTCATCGCCACCTCAGACATTCACGTCCAGGACAAGCTGAAAAAGAGCCGTGATGACATTATGGCAATGGCTACCGCTTGCATAAAACAAGCCAGAAACTACACCGATGATGTTGAATTCTCCTGTGAAGACGCAGGACGTACCCCGATAGACTATCTTTGCCGAATGGTCGAAAACGCCATTGATGCCGGCGCAACAACCATCAATATTCCGGACACTGTCGGCTACACATTGCCTGAAGAATTCGGCAACATCATCTCCAACCTCTTTAACCGTGTGCCCAATATTGATAAGGCCATTATTTCTGTACATTGTCACAACGATTTGGGGATGGCTACCGCCAATTCCCTCACCGCCATCCGGCACGGCGCTCGGCAAATCGAATGTTGTATGAACGGATTAGGAGAACGCGCCGGCAATTGTTCACTTGAAGAAGTGGTTATGGCCATTAAGTTAAGGGAAAAATTCCTTAAAGGGCTGTATACCGATATTGTTGCCAAGAATATCGCCAGAACATCCACTCTTGTCTCCAAAATCTGCAACGAACCGGTACCACCTCATAAGGCGATTGTCGGTTCTAACGCTTTCGCTCATAGCTCCGGCATCCACCAAGACGGCGTTTTGAAGAATCGAGAAACTTACGAGATTCTGACGCCTGAAAGCGTGGGCTTTACCGGTAACACCATGCATATGACAGCTCGCTCCGGCCGTCACATGATCCGAGCCTGCTTAAGAAACCTAGGCTACTCTGACGACAGCTACGATCTTAATGATATCTATGATCGATTCCTGCAACTGGCCGACAAAAAAGGTCAGGTTTTCGATTATGACTTGGAAGCCCTACTCTTTTTCCAAAAGCGTGATGAAGCCAATGAAAATTACTTCAAGCTTGACACGATCAATGTCATGAGTGGCGGCGCCCATGGTGCTATTCCGACGGCAAGCGTTCGCCTGAAAGTAGGTAAGCGTACCCGCACGGAATCCAGTATCGGAAACGGTCCCGTGGACGCGGTCTATAACTGCATCACTCGTTTGACCGGTATTCGCTGCAAACTGACAAGCTACACCATCAAGGCCAACGGCGCTGGCATGGATGCCCTGGGTCAAGTTAATGTCAACGTTGATTACGAAGGTCGAATCTTCCACGGCATGGGGCTTTCTACTGATGTGATCGAAGCTTCAGCTCTTGCGTTAATAGACGCCTGCAACATCATTGAACGAGCCCGTTTGATTGAAAAGAAACGCGAAAAACAACAGGCTTAAAACAAAGATTTATCGAAAGGATTTATTCATGTCAAAGAATTACCACATTGCTGTTTTAGCCGGTGACGGCATCGGTCCTGAAGTCATGGCAGAGGCTCTCAAAGTGATGGATGCCGTTGGCAAAAAACATGGCTTTACCGTTTCACGCGAAGAACATTTAGTAGGAGGCGCAGCCATTGATCACTGCGGCAAGCCTTTGCCCGAAGACACTGTTAAAGCCTGTGACAATGCGCAAGCTATTTTATTTGGCAGCGTGGGCGGCCCCAAGTGGGATCATCTTCCGCATCATTTGCGCCCCGAAGCTGGAGCTCTTTTGCCACTGCGTAAACGCTACGGCCTTTTCTGCAATTTGAGGCCGGCCAGAATTTTCCAAGGTTTAAACGCGCTAAGCCCATTGCGTTCAGATATTTCTGCTCAAGGATTTGATGCCATCGTCGTTCGCGAACTCACCGGCGGCATCTATTTCGGCACTCCGAAGGGACGTGAAGGAGAGGGTGAGAATGAACGCGCCTACGACACGGAAGTTTATAGCCGAAAAGAAATTGAACGAATCGCACGCGTTGCATTTAAAGTGGCAATGGGACGAAGAAAGAAAGTAACATCCATTGATAAATCCAATGTCTTGGCTAGTTCGGTTTTATGGCGTGAAGTCGTCACAGAGGTTGCTCAAGACTATCCCGAGGTGACACTTGAACACCTCTATATCGACAACGCCACCATGCAACTCATTAAAAACCCCGCTCAATTTGACGTTGTGCTTTGCTCCAATATGTTCGGAGACATTCTCTCCGATGAATGCGCAATGATCACCGGTTCCATGGGACTTTTATCCTCTGCCTCGCTGGCTTCCGGGACTTTCGGTCTTTACGAACCTGCAGGAGGTTCAGCTCCTGACATTGCCGGTAAAGGCATTGCCAACCCCATTGCGCAGATTCTGTCAATGGCGTTGATGCTGAGACATTCATTTGGTGAAAATGCTGCGGCTCAAGACGTGGAAAATGCGGTCGCCCGTACCCTTCAGGATCAAATTATCACCGCTGATTTAGCCCGTGCCATGCCCGACGCTCAAGTGGTCAACACGGTGGAAATGGGACAAGCCATCATTGAGCGTTTAGGAGAATAGTCATGGGTAAAACACTATACGAAAAAGTTTACGATGCTCACGTTGTCTATGAGGCCGAGGGCGAGCTACCGCTTTTATATATTGACCGTCACCTCGTCCACGAAGTAACCAGTCCCCAAGCCTTTGCCGGATTACGGGAAGCCGGTCGGGTTCTTCGTCGGCCCGAACTGATGATGGCCACCATGGACCACGACATTTCCACTCAAAAAGCGACCATTGACGCCTGTTCGTGCGTAGCCAAAAAGCAGGTGACCACATTGATTAAAAATTGCGAAGATTTTGGCGTGACGCTTTTTGGTCTCGGTCATCCTAATCAAGGCATCGTACATATCATCGGTCCTCAAACGGGCTTTACTCTTCCGGGAACAACACTTGTCTGCGGCGACTCCCACACCGCAACGCACGGTGCCTTTGGAGCCTTGGCGTTCGGAATCGGCACCAGTGAAGTTGAGCATGTCATGGTTACACAAACGATCAAACAGGCCAAATTAAAGACCATGAGAATCAATTGTGTCGGCAAGCTCCCCGAAGGTGTCTATGCCAAAGACCTTATTTTGGAAATCGCCCGTGTTCTCACAACGGCTGGCGCCACTGGTTACGCCATTGAATTCGCAGGCGACGGTGTTCGTGCTCTATCCATGGAAGCACGTATGACGCTCTCTAACATGGCTATTGAAATCGGTGCGAAAGCGGGCATGATTGCACCCGATGAAACAACATTTGCTTATCTTAAAGACCGTCCTTATTCCCCGAAAGGCGCGGATTGGGATGAAGCCGTTCGCTACTGGAAGTCTTTAGCTAGTGATGAAGATGCAGTGTTTGATAAAGAAGTAACTATTGACTCCGGTCACTTAACCCCCATGGTTACTTGGGGAACCAACCCTGGCCAAGTCTGCCATATCACTGACAATGTCCCCGATCCTAAGTTATGTGACGATGAGCAAGAACGTCATTCCATTGAAGCCGCCTTAGCTTACATCCAAATTGATGCCGGCCAACCGATCAAGGAGGTCCCGATTGACACCGTCTTTATCGGATCTTGCACAAACGGACGAATTGAGGATTTTCGTGAAGCAGCTAAAGTTCTTCGTGGTCGACACATCGCTCAAGGTATCCGTGCTTTAGCAGTACCCGGCTCAATGGCCGTAAAGGCTCAGGCAGAAAAAGAGGGATTAGATCAAATATTTAAAGACGCCGGTTTTGAGTGGCGGCTTCCCGGCTGCTCCATGTGTCTGGGGATGAATGACGATATTGCCGCTCCCGGTTCTCGCGTTGCCTCCACTTCCAACCGCAACTTTGTTGGTCGACAAGGGCGAGGCAGCCGCACCCACCTGATGAGTCCTGCGATGGCGGCAGCGGCGGCTATCAACGGGAAAATTGTTGATGTTCGAGATTACCTGCAATAAAGGAGAGCAGCATGCATAAATTTACAAGTTTGACAGCGGTGGCTGCTCCGATGGACGCATCCAACATTGATACCGATCAGATCATTCCCAAACAGTTTTTGTTGGCGGTCGATCGTAAGGGATTTGGCAAACACCTTTTTCATAATTGGCGTTATTTGGACGAAGCCGAAAATATGCCCAATCCGGACTTTATCCTCAATAAACCATGCTATCAAAAAGCCCAATTCATTGTAGCCCGCCACAATTTCGGCAATGGTTCCAGCCGTGAAGCCGCACCTTGGGCACTGCTTGATTTTGGTACTCGTGCTGTCATCGCTTCCTCGTTTGCGGATATTTTCTCCAATAACTCACTGGGAAACGGTCTTTTACTCGTCCGTTTAACTGAAAAAGAAATCGATGAGATTATGCAAGCGCTCAAAGCCAATCCCGGTATGCAAATTTCAGTTGATCTTGAAAATTGCAGCGTAACCGTTGGAGATAAGCACTACTCGTTTGAAATGGATCCCTTTAGAAGACATTGCATCCTTGAAGGATTAGATGCCATTTCTTTGACCCTTGAGCACGAAAAAGCCATCGCGCAATACGAAGCAAAACGCCCCAGCTGGATTAAGAAAGGTATCGCGGTTTAGCTTAAATGGGGGCCTCTTTGTTTTTATCAAAAAGGCCCCTTTATTTTAAATTTTTGACTTGATCAGTGTTTTAAATTCTTTAATGTATCCACAGGCCTGATCCAAACATAAATTCCAGAAATCTTCCTTTGTTGCATCAAGGCCTATGTGTTTGCTGATCAATTCATCTACTGTCATCCGCCCCGTATCTCTCAAGAAATTTCGATAAAACTCAGGGAAATCTTTTCCTCGTTTTTTCTGTTCAAGACAGAGTCCTTGTGAAATTAAGTAACCGATCGTGTAGGCATAGTTGTAGATATATTGATCGGTCATGTAAAAATGTAGCTTATAGCACCATAAATACGGATCGCTGTCCTCAATGGCCTCTCCCATATACTCGTGCCAAGCCTGCTGCATCATCGTCTCAGCTTCTTCTTTACTGACAAGCCCCGTTTGACGTTTTTCAATAAAGCGTGTTTCGAATCCCATTCGAACGGGTAACTGCAGGCAAAAGTTCGCACAACTGATTAATTCTTGCCACAAAATTGATAAGCGCTCTTCATTATTTTGGGCATGTTGAGCACAATAACGCCTGACGTTCGCTTCATTAAATGTACTGGCAACCTCCGTGAGAGTCATCGGGAACTCGGTTTGATTGGTTGGCAGATCCCGCATCACCCAATAATGAAATGCATGTCCCAATTCATGAGCTTGCTGTAATACAGAGCCAAAACTGCCTAAATAGGTTGTGAACACCCGTGGCTGCTTTAACCGATTGAAACGGGAGTAAAAGGCGCCGCCCGCTTTTTTAGAATCAACCTTGGCATCCAACCAATGTTTTTCAAGCATCATGTCAATAAAGGCAGGAATATCTGGATTAACTTCCTGCAAGGAGGCTTTGACAGTCTGTATAGCTTGTTCATAGGGAATGTAGGGCGTTTCTTTAATCGAAGAACTGGGCATCGGAGCAAAAAAGTCACAAGCTTTCATTACGTTGCGCCCAAAGAAAGGGGCACGTACCGTTATAGCCTGCTGTATTTGCGGTTGACGGTGTTTAATCGCCCCCAAAGCGGCTTGAAGAGCTTCTTTACTGATGCGGTTTTGTTCAAGACTCGGTTGCATCCAATCGGATAAACCCGCCAATGAAAATTGTACTTTACGGAAACCATGCAGAAGATTTAATAAATCCACATAGTAGCCGGCTTGCTTTTTGTACCAATCATTGACTGCCAACTGAGCTGTTTCTCTCAAAACAGGATCATCAGCCCCCTTCAAAACTCCAACACACTGAGAATGCGTAAGGTGAACTGTTTCTCCTTGACTGTTTTGAGCCTGTACCCGCATGGACTTATTTAAGCGCTTATACATGGCGTCTACAGGATAAAAACTCGTTGCGGCAAATTTATTAATAATCTCGTTTGTGGCTGAATCCAGACCCTGACGCCAGGACTTATTCTTTTCACGAGCATTAAATTGCCAATGAGAAACAATAGAATTTTCCCAAAATGGATCGTTATCCGCTATTGAACCCAGCTTGGCAAAAAGGGGCGAGGCAATGGATTCCAGTTCTGCATATAAAGCTTGTGTTTGCGCGTAAGCAGCGGCTGCCGCCGAATCCGTTATATCGGCACTTGAAGCACAGTAGGAAAAAGAAATTAGCGAACTAATCCCCTCAACAGCATCTTCGTAAATCGGAAGACATTGCAATACATTTTCTTTTGTTGGATTCGTGGGCAATAAATCACGTAATGTTTTTATTTCACCATAAATCTTTTGTAATTCATCCTGAAAGCGCTTGTCTTGAACAGTCCCGTAAGCATCTTCCAATGTCCATCCCGGGAGTTGCTTTTGTATTGTTTGATCCATCTCTGCACCTTTTTCTAACTGAAAAACGAGAAAATTCTAAAAGAAAAGGAGCGAAACCGCTCCTTTTAAGTACAGAGAAAAATGATGAACCTATTCTTCAGTCAACTTGAGCTCATCGTCTTCAAGATCAATTCGTTCGTCATCTTTGTATTGATTTTCACGACGTCGCTCTTCATCCAAATATTGGGCAATGGCAGCAACCAATTCCGGACAACCCTCACGAGTAGCCGCCGAAATAACAAAAACTCTTTCATCCTCCGGAATCTGCAATGCATCCAATAGATCATTGATGCGATCGTCTTGTTCTTCTTGCGCAATCAAGTCTACTTTATTGAGAACGAGCCAGCGAGGTTTGTTATAAAGCGCTTCATCGTACTTTCTTAACTCTTCAATAATTGCCTTGGCTTCAGCAGCCGGGTCGACACTCTCATCAAATGGAGCCATGTCAATGAGATGAAGCAACAGTTTCGTGCGGGATAAATGGCGCAGGAACAAATGACCCAAACCGGCTCCCTCTGATGCCCCTTCAATCAACCCGGGAATATCTGCGACCACAAAACTTTGCTCTGGTCCCACTCTTACCACACCCAACTGCGGATGCAAGGTTGTAAAGGGGTAGTCCGCAATCTTTGGACGAGCGTTGGAAACAGCAGAGATAAAGGTGGACTTACCGGCATTGGGCATCCCCAGGAGACCGACGTCAGCCAATACTTTTAATTCCAGATTCAGAAAACGATGCTCGCCTTCTTCACCGGGCGTACATTGACGCGGGGCTCGATTAGTGCTGGATTTAAAGTGCAAGTTGCCCAATCCACCCTTTCCGCCTTTAGCTAAGAGGTAACGCTCACCATGACGAGTCAAATCGGCAACCAATTCTCCCGTATCGGCATCAGTCACTAAAGTGCCAACGGGCATCCGAAGCTCGATATCGTTGCCGGCCGCACCATAGCAGTCCGATCCACGACCGTTTTCACCATTTTTGGCAAAGTGTTTACGGGCATAACGGAAATCAATCAACGTATTAATGTTACAGTCAGCGACCGCGTATACATCGCCGCCTCGGCCACCATCTCCACCATCAGGGCCACCTTTGGGAATAAATTTTTCACGGCGAAAAGACGCTACGCCATTGCCGCCCTTACCCCCGGCAACTTCAATACGTGCCTCATCAACGAATTTCATGCCTATTTACCTCAAACGTCTAAAATAGCGCGGACAAATCCGAATAACTTTAGACTTTAACACAGAAAAAGCCATGTCATCGACATGGCCTTTTCAAATTTAAATTCATTTCCCCGATTGAGCTTACTCAACCGAGAGGTGCTGCTAGAAATTAAGCAGGAATCACCTTAACGAAACGATGATTTTGAGGTCCCTTGACTTCAAACTTCACCGTGCCGTCAACCTTGGCAAACAAGGTGTGGTCACGACCCATACCGACGTTGTCGCCGGGGTGGAATTGCGTACCACGTTGACGAACAATGATGCCGCCAGCATTGATAGCTGCATCACCAAAAACCTTCACACCAAGACGCTTAGCTTGGGAGTCACGACCGTTGCGGGTAGAACCGCCGCCCTTTTTATGTGCCATTTTCTTACTCTCTTAGAAAAGTCCAAATTAAGCCGCGATCGAGTCGATCTTGAGCTCCGTGTAGTTTTGACGATGACCAGCGCTCTTGATGGAGTGCTTGCGACGACGCATCTTGAAGATGCGAACCTTGTCGTGACGGCCGTGAGAAACAACTGTGGCCGTAACGCTGGCGCCTTCAACGAAGGGAGCACCGACCTTAAGTTCATTGCCATCGGAAACAGCCAAGACTTCAGAAAGGGTCACTTGGGAGCCGACTTCGGCATTCAAGGTTTCAACCTTGATCGTGTCACCGGCAGCAACGCGATATTGCTTTCCGCCGGTCTTAATAATTGCGTACATTGTTTATTACCTCGCCCGTTTCGCTCAGCCAACGCACTGTCTGCGAAACCTTTTTATAGTTAATCGGCAGGACAAACCCCGCCTACTCATGCGTGGAAAGACGGATTATTTCATAAATCAATTAGTTATGCAAATTAATTTACAGCACGCACCCAAAGAATCAGCAATAACCCGAAAAATATACGTTTGATCCGTTATTTTGTCATATTGTTGTCATAATTCTGTCATAAACTTCGCGCAACGTTACAAGACGTTGACAATATTACGAACTTTCCGACGGGGAACTCATGGAATATTACTATATAGCGATGCTTGTGTTTTTGGCTGGCCTTGCATGCTTCGATCTCTTCGTTGGCGTCAGCAACGACGCCGTGAACTTCCTTAATTCCGCTATGGGATCACGCATCGCAAGCTTCCGCACAACAATGTGGGTTGCCACCTTCGGGGTTCTTTTAGGGGCGACCTTCTCGTCAGGTATGATGGAGGTAGCACGTTCCGGCATCTTCCACCCGCAGATGTTTAATTTCACAGAAGTGATGATTATCTTCTTTGCGGTCATGATCGCCGACATCGTCTTACTTGATACCTTCAACTCCCTAGGTCTTCCCACCTCCACCACCGTTTCCATCGTCTTCGAATTATTAGGCAGTGCCATTGCCGCCGCAGCTATTAAGTTATATTGGGAAGGCGGTTCTTTACAAATGGTCTTTGACTATATTAATACCAGTGAATCATTGACCATTATTTCTGCCATCTTGATTTCAGTTGTCGTGGCATTTATTTCAGGCGCAGTGGTGCAGTACATTATGCGACTGATCTTCTCTTTCTACTTCGAAAGAGTCTATCCCTACGTCGGCGGTGTTTTCGGCGGTTTATCCATCACGGCTATTGCGTATTTTCTGGTCATGAAGGGAGCTCGTGGTGCCAGCTTCATGCAACCGGAATGGATTGAATGGATTGAAGCCAATACTCAAATGCTTGTCATTGCATTATTTGTCGGTTTCTCCATTCTCTTTCAACTGCTCATCCTTGTCTGCAAATTCAATGTTTTCAAAATTGTCATCTTGGCCGGCACCTTCTCCCTGGCTTTTGCCTTCGCTGGTAACGACTTGGTGAACTTCGTCGGTGTTCCGCTTGCCGCCTATGATAGCTTCAAGATCTGGATGGCTTCGGGCGCACAACCTGACGATCTCATTATGAGCGGACTATTGGTTTCGACGAAGACCGACACGTTCTTCCTGCTTGCTTCCGGCATCGTCATGGTCTTTACGTTGTGGTTCTCTAAAAAAGCCCACCGCGTGCTTCAAACAGCTCTGAATCTGTCTTCTCAGCAAAGTGATCATGAACAGTTCGGCTCCTCGATTCCGGGTCGTGTTATCGTCCGTGCCTCTATGGGCCTTGGAAGCATTGTTAATCAATTAATCCCGGGAGCTGTTAAGAAAACCCTGGACTCTCGTTTCAAACACAGAAGATTGAAGCGTGGTGAAGTGCCCCTTCCTTTTGACTATGTTCGAGCATCCGTCAACCTTGTGTTGTCTGCTGCGTTGATTTCTTCAGCTACATCCTTGCAATTGCCGCTTTCAACCACTTACGTTACGTTTATGGTCGCAATGGGCTCTTCTTTTGCTGATGGCGCTTGGGACCGTGAAACTGCCGTTTACCGCATTTCCGGCGTCTTAACCGTGATCAGCGGCTGGTTCGTTACGGCATTGACCGCCAGTACATTGGCCGCCGTTGTCTGCTCGATCATTTTCCTGGGAGGTGGTTTCGTGGCGTTCTTGCTTGCCATCCTGGCGTTTATTCTCATCATCCGAAGCAATATGCGCTTTAAGCAACAGGAAGCCAACTACAAAGCCGAACAAGCTATTCGTTACGACGTCAATAAGATTCGTGAAATTTTGAATCAACGTGTCGGCGAAAACCTTTTGACCACTGTCACGCTCTATAACAATATCGTTGAAACTTTCCTCAATGATGATGAAAGCGGATTGCGTAAGCTCAAACTGCAGTCGAATGAAAACTTCGATCAGCTCACTCATGAGCGGGGCATTTATTACAAGATGGAAAATTCCGGCTTTGTTCCCACCAAAGAGGACAATGACGCCCGTTACAGCTATTTCCGCACATTCACCAATCTGCGTGATGTGGGACGCTCACTGCAAGCTTTGGCTCGTCTTTCTAAAGATCACATTGCCAATCGCCACCGCACTTTCCAAGGTGAACTGAGTCAAGATTTAGCGGACTTATCTCAGCTTCTGCTTGAAATTGTTGGCAACCACAACGGCAAAGCAGATGTGGCGGCTTTGCACGCCAATGCGCAATCGCTTCTTGCTCGCATTGAAACCATTCAGGAAAAACTGCTCCGTAACGGTCCTGACAAAGGTTTCTCCGCACGTGGTTGCGAACTCTTCTTAAGTTTCCTGCTCTTTGCACGAGAACTGATTAACCACTACGAAATCATCGCGATGTTGCAACAAAAACTCAATGCAACAACGCCGGAAACACAAGATTCCAGTAAGGTTCAATCGGCGTAGAGTCAGTAAGAGCAATAATCTAGAAGGGAGGATGTTTTCCTCCCTTTTTTGTCGGAGTTCGTGGGTATAATGAGCCACACTATGACATCGAATACCTCTTCTATCAAGAAATCTGCTCAAACAGTCCTCGCCCCCATCGCCGAGGATCTCAAAGCCGTCAACGACATCCTTGCTCGGGAATTTGCCCATAGCCAAAGCCCGACAATCACGGAAATCGGCTCCTACATCACACAAGCCGGTGGCAAACGTATGCGCCCCGCGCTTTTAATGCTCATGGCAAAAGCTTTAGGGTACAGCGGCAACGATCATCGAGAACTCGGTGCGACCATTGAAATGCTTCATACAGCCACATTGATGCATGACGATGTCGTAGATGAGGGCATGATGAGAAGAGGACGACCGACCGCCAACGCAAAATGGGGCAATAGCGTCGCGGTATTAGTGGGTGACTTCATGTATACCCGCTCTTTTGAAATGATGATCCGCATCGGCAATTTACGGGTTATGCAAGCCCTAGCCAGTGCCGCCAACACGTTAAGTGAAGGCGAAGTTATTCAGATGAAAAACGCTCACGATCCCAGTGTTGATGAAGCTCGTTATCTCAAAGTCATTGAAAGAAAAACTTCGGTACTTTTTGCCGCTGCGGCAGAAATGGCCAGTGCTCTTGCCGGTGCGTCTAAGGAGGCAGAGGAAGCGCTCGTAAACTATACAATGGCTCTCGGCAATGCTTTCCAAATTGCTGATGACATCCTGGACTACTCTGGCAATCCTACAGAAAGCGGAAAGCAAATCGGCGCAGATTTTGAAGAAGGGAAGGTTACGCTGCCAGTCATTTACGCAATGCAGGCTGCCAACGATCAGGATCGTGCATTTATTGAAAAAGCCATTCGTGACGGCCACGGTGACTTTGAAAAAATTTCTCAAATTATTCAGACAAGTGGAGCCATTGAGCGTTGCAAAGTACGAGCAAAAATGGAGCTTGAAAAAGGAAAGTTAGCACTTGATGTTCTTCCCTCTTCCATTTTCAAAAATTCTCTGATAGAATTGCTGTCCTTCGTTGTTGAGCGCAAGGCTTAATAACGGTGATCGTCGGGGTGTAGCTCAGCCTGGTAGAGTACTACGTTCGGGACGTAGGAGTCGGAGG
>ENA-ORUG01001542-ORUG01001542.1-human-gut-metagenome-genome-assembly--contig:-NODE-1542-length-19914-cov-3.225188_pt1 | contig 19914 bp, 11 predicted proteins | sample MGYA00242079_ERZ509207 | MGnify/ENA primary metagenome ERZ509207 (study PRJEB26280, sample SAMEA2338780) | human gut metagenome | biome: human gut; feature: human-associated habitat; material: faeces...
GCTATTATCTCATATAATGGAGATGTATATAAATGTAGTGGTAGAGATTTTACCAATGAATTGCGAGAAGGAGTTTTGCAGGATAATGGCTGTATCAAGTGGGATAACCTAAAGTTGGAGAAAAGATTATCGCAAACAACGTATGATAATGAGTACTGTATATCATGTAAATTATTACCTTTGTGTTGGGGACCTTGCAATCAAAAATTGTTAGAAACTCCAGGGAATATTCTAAGGTATTGCCAATTGAGGAATATGGAATTGAGTCTGGATGAATATGTGGAGTATCGATTTAATAACGAACTACTTAAAATGAATATGTATGAAAGCACGCCTTGACAAACTAATCATATTGATAGCAGTCTGTTGTTGCCCGTTGGTTGTTTTCTCCCAATACACCTTGTCAGGGACAGTAAAGAATGATAAATCTTTGGTGATGCCTGAAACGGTTGTGACCTTGCAACAGGCCGATTCATTGGTAGGCATGACACTGGTAGATTCGAAAGGGAGATATAAATTTACTGATTTGCACAAAGGGAAATACACTTTAAGCTTGTCGTGCCCCGAGTATCAGCCGATAGAGGAAACCTTTGATTTGACAGGTGATAAAAGGATAGTCTATGTGATTTATCCGGTGAAAAACATACAGTTGAAAGAAGTTTCTATTGTTGCCGACAAAAGTCATCTGATCTCTCATACGGCAAATAGTGATATCTTTTATTTGTCGGCAGAAGCCAGGAAAAAACAGAATCCTTATGAGGCATTGAGAGAAATTCCCAAATTGGTGGTGAATGAATCGGATCGTTCTATAAAGATGGTGGATGGGGCTATTCCTTTAATCTTGATAAATGGACATAAGGTCAATTCGGGCATTAATAGCATTGACCCGAAAGAGGTGGAGGCGGTGGAGGTGATCAATAACCCTTCTGCACGCTACCTGAAAGACGGGGTACAATGTGTGGTCAATATTAAGATGAAACAGAAAACTGCCGCTTATCAGACATACAATATGAATACACGCCACATGATTCCGGTTTTGTTTGGGTATACGGGAGGTTATTATGAATTAGGCAACAGCAAGGCGTCTTTAAGCCTGAATGCTTCTCATTTCTATTTTCATCATGATGATTCGGAGTGGAATACGATACAACAGAATACGGGGTATGAGAAAACCGCTGTCAGTAAAAAACGTTCTAATATAAGTAATCCTTATGTGGCTTTGAACGGTGACTGGATTTGTTCGCCCAAAGATTATCTGGCTATGAGTGCCATCTATTACCATTATTCTTCTAAAAGTGAAGAGGAGGGTGGGGGAATTCTGACCCAAAATAAAGAGAGAGAAGCATATAAATCTTTTGTGGATAATAAATCAACCAGTTATGTAGGAAGTTTTAACTTGTATCATAAGCATACCTTTCATAAAAGTAAAACATTGGAAACGACTCTGCATCTGAACATGAATGGGAATGATATGAAAGGGATTAGAAAAGAGGAATATCCATCCTTGGAGTATAGAAATCAATATGATTTTGACAACTTTCGCTGGTCCGGAGGATTGGAACTGGATTATTCTTTTGATTGGCTCGGCCAGAATTTTGATTTCGGAAGTTATACTCGTTTTTTGAAAGACCGTATTAAACAGATTAGTGCGGGATATCCTACTTTCTATCATAGGGAATGGAGTGAATATGCTTATGTTTCGATGAATGGAAATATCAAGAGCAGTTTTTTTTATATGCTTTCGTTAGGTACGGATCTTATTTTCAAGAAAGCAGGTGAAGTGAAACACGATTATAGCAAATTGACTGCTGCTGTATCAGGAACTTATAAATTTAATGGCATACACTCTGTACGTTTGAATTATAATCTTTCCAATCTGTCTCCTGAGGTAATGTATCTGAATCCCTACAACACTTCTACCGACAGTTTGGAAGTGACTCGGGGAAATCCTTTTTTAATGCCTTTATATCGTACTCCCCGATACAAAAGAACAGACAGATGCTCCCTTGCGAAAACATCCGTCTGTTACGAATCCGAGAAATCAGATGAGGACTGCCTCAAAAAATATATTGGACACGTAATTGCCCCAAGAATAGGTTTTTCTTGTAAAATTCATTGCAATGTTCTCCTACAAGGACATAACTTCCGTTCAGCTTTACGGCCAAATATTCATTCAAATAGAAATTGGCTCCCAACGAAACGTCGCTTTCCCGTCCGCCCATGATACCGGCTCTGCCATCGTTCAAGTTCGTATAATTGAAACGTGCCGTGAGTTCTATCGCCTGTTTACTGCCCGGCCTGCCGGGAATACCGTACAGGTCGTCATACGCAAACCCTCTTCCCCGAACCAGAAAGCCTGCCTGCACATATCCTCCCTGCGGACGGTAAGCCTCCCTTTCCGTACGATTGAGACGGTTCAGAAAGTATTCTCCCTGTACCATGAAACGCGGAGCGGTATAAAGTATCTCAAAAACGCCTTTGAGTTCTGTCCCTAAACGGTCCACGGTGGCTTCCATCAATGGACACGGGAACATGGATGTCACGCCATCATTCGATACTGTTTTTGTCGGCGGTTCCACTGTATTCACCGGTTTGGTACGGAAAGAAAAAGCACCGCCCACATGCAACAGATTCCCTTTCCACCGCTTGCGCCAAACGCCCCGCGAAGTGGAAACCAAAGCGTTAACCTGTCCGTCACCGATTTTATTGATGTCATTATGCGTACACAATCCCGTAGCCCAATATCCAAATGGCAGACTGGAATGATAGGTCAACCCGAGCTTGCGTCCGTCCGTAAAAGCCAATACGGATCCGGCCGACTGATGAAAGCGCATGTCTGCCGTACTGATGAGCATATCCATGGAATAAGGTTCATAAGCATTTCCTAACGAAAGGACACCATGTTTAAAGTGATAGTTCAACAACAAATCCTTGATGGCTACTTTGTTTCCTCCCAAACCAATGTCGGCTTTCATTTCATATTGTCTGTAAGTGGCTTTAAAGCCCACACGGAAATCTTCCAAGCGATAATACCCCTGCACACTTTCCTTGCCATAACCGGACACAGCGGCATCCAGCAATGCCCTCGAACGGAACTTCACGGTCAGAGGTTCGTCCGCCTGTGCCGTCATAAAGCAACTTCCCATGCCCAACCACACGCATGCCATCCATTTTCTCATACGCACCGGTTCAAAATGTTCATGAATTGCGGAAGTGCCTCTTCCACAGGTATTGCCCAACCATAATCCGCCACATTGAAGATCGGAGCCGTACGGTCCGGGTTGACGGCTATCACGCAACGCGCTCCGGTGATGGCCGCCGTATGCTGTATCTGTCCGCTGATACCGATGGCGATATACAAATCCGGAGCTATCGTATGCCCGGTCTGCCCCACTTGCACGGAAGCGTCCACCAACCCGGCTTCCACTGCCGCACGAGACCCGGCTACCGTCGCACCGATACGTTCGGCCCACTCCCGGATTTCATCGGCACATCTCCGCGTTTTCACGCCTCGTCCTATACCTATTATAATAGAACTGTCGTTCAGCGAAGTTCCGCCCACTTCTTCCGCCACAGCCTCCAACACGCGAACACGGCTGTCGGCTCTTCCGGCCTCATAAGCATGATAGACGATTTCCCTCCTCCTCGAAGTATCCCTCTGCCGGGCTTTCATCACCCCGGGACGTACGGAAGCTATTTGCGGCCTAAAAACGGGGTTGACAATCGTAGCCATCAGATTTCCTCCGAAAGCCGGGCGTATTTGGCGCAACAGTCCGCTGTCCGTATCCATTTCCAACTCCGTACAATCTGCCGTCAATCCGGTATGCAGTACAGCAGCCAATCGTGCGGACAAACCACGACCGCATGGCGTAGCCCCGATAAGCAGGACCGAAGGATGCTGTTTGCGCACCAAGCCGGCCAACACCTCCGTATAGTTTTCCTCCACAAAATCCGATAGAAGCGGAGACTCCACCACGTGCACGCGGTCTGCACCGACGGCTATCAACTCATCCGCCCATGCAGACACTTCACCGCCTATCAGTACAGCCTCGACCGGTTGGGGACGGCAAGCCGCAAGTGCCACAGCCTTTCCCAAAAGTTCCCGGCTTACCGGTGCCAAAGTGCCGTCCATGACTTCCGCCCACACCCAAATGCCATTGGAATCATCCACAGGCTGTTCCTGCCTGTCGTCTTGACGCTGCATCACCCAAGCTCCAACCGGACAAGCCTGCACACAACCGCCGCACAACCGGCAATTCTCTTCATCCACCTCCGGAAAGTCGCCCATACGGATAGCCCCATAGGCACAACTTTCGGCACATATTCCGCAGGATATACATTGCCCGGCCTGCAATTGAAGTATAAAATCCTTATCTTTATTCATTTTCATCTTGCTTTTTAAAAATTAATCCCGCGTCTCATGCTTTCACGGACGACTGCAAAAAACTTTTCCCCGTCGGGAAGCCATTCCACATCTTTCTTCCGTCGAGGCACCATGGTAGACACTACTTGAGTAGGAGATGCCTGCAATCCGACTTGCGAAGGTTCCAGTCCCAAGTCGCATTCATCCCAATGAAGGATGCTCTGCCGCTGAGCCCACCGCCAACCGGTCAGTGTGGGACAATCCAGTTCCCCCGTCTCCCGGCCAACCGTCACGACACAAGGTAAATCCACCTCCATACGTTGGAGTAAACGACCGGCCTTCTTCCTCACACACATACAAGTATCCGATATGTCCGAAACCTCCATCAAATGCGTCACTTGGGGAATGTCCAACTGTCCGGCTACCTCAGGCCCCACTTGTGCCGTATCGCCATCCACCGCCATTTTCCCGAAAAGCAACAAGTCGTATTCACCCAACTTGCGCACGGCTGCCGCCAGTACCAGGCTCGTACACCACGTATCGCTTCCGGCAAATGCCTTGGAGGACAACAAAACCGCCTTATCCGCCCCTCTTTGCAAAGCCTCACGGAGCACTTCTTCCGCCGAAGCGGGTCCCATGCTTACTGCCACGATCTCAGCCTCTGTCTGCCTTTTCAATTTTACTGCCAACTGCAAGGCATACAAGTCATCAGGATTTGTCCGGGCCATGGCCGACGAACGCTTCAGCGTCCGGGTTACAGGGTCCATCTCTACCTTTGTAGACAAAGGCACTTGCTTTAAGAATACAATATACCGCTTCATATCTTTCGTTTTTTATCTTCCATATATCCGAACCCTATCCACCTTTTTTATTGGAACGGGCATCCGCACACCTTTTTTGAAACTCAACCGAAAACGGGTCCACTGCCCCGAAACGGTCCGGTGCAAACCCGGCCGGATCCACAAACGGCTCTTCCTGCAAAATCAATTCTGCGGCCAAGCGTCCCATGCCTCCACCGGCAGCCACGCCTCCTCCACAGCATCCGGCTACGGCATACAACCCTTCGTATGGACGCACCTGCCCGATAATGAATTTGGCATCCGGCACGTAACATGAGGGCCCGGCCACATAATGCGCGATACCCAGAGTTTCTATGTCCGGAAGATAACGCTGTAGCAACGGGGCACACTCGTCGAGCACTTTCCATTCGGCTGCCTTATTGAAATCAAAATCCTCCAACTTATCCGTCAATGTGTCGGGATTGAAGGCTTGGCATTCACTTTCGCGCAAGCCGATAATCAACGCCCCCACATCCGAACGGGTGAAAGCACGGGCATCGGGAATCACCGTAAAAGGATGGTTTGCCGGAAAACGCCCGGAGTTTGTTCCCGTAATCCAAAAATGACTCCGCACCGGAGTAAAAGGAAGCCCTACCCCTAAAGGACGCATCAACAGGTTGGCCCACGAGCCTGCGGCATTCACGACAACCGGCGCCAATACTTTTTCCCCGTCCGCCAACTCCACTCCTGTCGTCTTGTCTCCAACAGCCACAATGGCTTTTACTTTCGTATTCGGACGCAATTCCGCCCCGAGACTTCGTGCAGCACGTGCATAACCGGAACATAACAAAGCACAATCTATAAACGCATCCGTAGGCATGTAAAGCGCCTCTTCTACCGCCGAGACCTCCATCCAAGGAAGAAGTTCTTTCAAACGCCTCCGGTCGATACGTTCATTCGGTATTCCGAAACGTACGGACGCTTCTTCCAATGCTTCGAGTTCTTTCAGCGATGCGTCGGACGAAGAGATGGTCACACTGCCGCACTGCTGCAGTTCGAGCGACTCCCCCAAAAGGTGCTCTATTTCATCAATGCAATCATACGTTTCCTGCACCATTTCCATCAAAGCCGGTTTGGTACGCGCCCGTGTCAACAGGCAGGCTGCACGGGACGAAGCCTGCGACGCTATCTCGTTGGCATCCAACAACAACACCTTCCCCGCCTTACGTTTGGCCAACTGGTAAGCCGTGGCGCATCCCAACAAACCGCCACCGATAATTATCACATCATAATCCTGTTTCATCGTCAAATCGCATTATATTGAGGATTCATATACAAAGTCGTACGCTCCGTCTGTTCTTTTCTACGCCCTTGAGCGGAATACCGTTTATAAATCAATACGGCAGCCACTGTGAACAAGACCGCACAAACCACGCCGACCGCGCATGCCATGTGGTTGTAAAGCGCAAACCACTCCATGTCGAAGTTCAAAAACTCCTTGGTGGAAAGTAGAGTCACCGTACCCATGTAGCCGATGAAGTCGATAATGGCGATGAAGAAACCCACGTTTCCCCTGATGCGGAAACAAGCGATGAAGCGATCGAAGAAAATCGTCTGAAAAGTCAGATAGGCAATATAAAGGCACAGGCTCTGCACAAACAACCACACTACCGGCTGCCAATCCAATGCCTCATAATTCAGTGACACGTATGTCATGACCAAACAACCGGCAATGACCAGTCCCATCAAGCACATCAAAGCCCGAATATTGCTGCGGAAGAAGATGAAAGCGGCAAATATCCCGAGGATGACCAACGTAACAATCGTATCCACCTGGGCGAAAAGCCAAGAAGACTGATTACTCATATCCAGGATATTGACCAGAAAATCTTCCTTGATGTCGCGCAGCACCAGCAACATGAAGTTGCCCACGAACAACAAGGTAAGAATCGGAGCGTAACTTCGGAACAAGAGCTTACGTCCGTTTCCGTCCAATGTCACACGTTCGTTACGCAGCGCAATATCCTCTTCCGTAGGCTGTGGCAGACGCTTCAACATATACCCCATAAAAACGAGAAGAGGCAAAGCAAAAGCCCCAATCACGGCAGGCATCCAAAACTGTCCCACGTGCATCTCGTTCATGGCAAACAAGCCGAAACTCTTGGCCACACCGGAACTGAACACCATGCTTACCCCCAACAGACTGGCCAACATATCCGTCACCTTGCGTCCCTCGATAAAGCTGAATATCACGCCCCACATACAACCGAGCGACAAGCCGTTCAAAAACATGGCCGCCACATTGAACGGAGGAGCCAACAGGCCGAAGCCTACCAAAGCAGCCTCGGCTGCTACCGCCGAACAGACGAAAAACTTGAAACGACGCTCCTTCTTCAACTCCGAAATCAACTTGATGCCAAAGAACTTGGCTATCACATAACCTAAAATCTGAATCGTCGTCACCGCGACCTTGTAATCCGTGCCGAAAAAATCAAACCCCTCGAACGAAGCCGCCGTATAAGGTTTGCGCAAGGCATACACCAAAGAGCAGGAAAGCAAGGCCGCACCGCCCGCCCACAGGATGAGCAACGCATCCGAAAATCTTTTGTTCTTTACGATTTGTTCCATAACCATAGTTTTGTTTTCGGCTGCAAAACTATCCCAAACTGCCATCTGAAAAAATTAATTCATTATATATCATACGTCCGTCCAAACCCGTATTTATAATGTAACATTCATCTCACGGTAATGAAGCACGAAAGCAACAGGTTTGTAACATGGAAAACGTACCTTTGCCCAAAAGAACATACGTATGGACAAATTGGTATCACTCTACGAACGGATGAAGAAACTACGCGAAGCCGGTGTACGGATGAAGGACATCTCCGAAGAGACGGGCATAGCATCCAGCGTACTCTCCTCGCTCTATTCTTCCGTGCTCCCCACCTACATCAATCTGCTCTCCGGAGGATGCGGTACGGAAAGTGCGTTAGACCAAGGGCTACAACAAGTCAACAACGTGTCGAAACGCAAACTGCAAGGTTGCCTCGATGAATTGTACGACAAAGTGAGCCACATCGAGCCACGTTTCGTTTCCAACAAAAACGGCGGACGACCTTTTCTGGACGACATCGAGAAAGAAGCCATCAAATATCTGCCCAATGCCGGCATCTATACCGGACTTTACCAGTCTTACAGTTCTTCGTCCTACTCCGACGGACTGAAAGTGGAGCCTTATATGATATCCTCTATCGTAGATGGCGACACCATGCCCAAAGTCTATTGCCAGAACCTGTCGGGTGACTACTATATCGGCGTGGGGCTGTTCTCGCCGTTTCAAATCGGTTATCTGATGTTCAACGAACAAAAACGCCTGCAACTTGCCCTGAAGGTGGTCTACCTGCAACTGCCCATCATCGAGTATCCCCAAATCATGAAAGGAATCTATCTGACACACGACTATAACCGCAATCCGATCGCCCGGCGCATCCTCTTTGTCCGGCAAGGCGACGAAATCCCACTGGAAGAGTTTGCCGACTTACGCACAGAAGTAATCCCCAAAGCACGACTGACCGGAGAACTGTTGGAATACTATAATTACACTTGCTGCAACGAGGATATCATACGGAGCATGATGCTGATATCACCGGACAAGGATACCAAAGAACTCCAACGCGAAAAGCAACTCCTGAAAATCCTCAGTACACAAGAAGGTCTCTGAAGATACGGCACCCGCCATACGAAAGGCCGCAGAAGGATATCTCCTTCTGCGGCCTTTCGTATAAAACCTTACTTTCATTCTTCCGTCAGACGAATCGCAAAGCCGCCTCCGCGAGCCATATCCAACGTCAGTTTCGTATTCCGGTCCACATTCATCGTCTCGCAGGCATACGTTGTCGGATGGTCGCCCGACTCCGGTTTATCCTTGAAAACCACGGCGCGGTAGGTCTTCCCGCGTTTCAGGAAACCGAAGTCCACCGTCACGCTACGCGGTGTCCAGTTCGTCATGCCGCCCACGTACCAATCCTTACCGGTTTGTTTGGCCATCACGATGTACTCGCCCAAACGGGCATCGAGCGGAAGGGTCTTGTCCCACACCGAAGGAACTTTCGACAGGTAATCCAAAATGTCGGGATATTTGTTATATTCCGAAGGCGCGTCGCACAGGTAACCGATCCAATGGTCGAATATGACATACATGGACAAGACATGCGAACGCGTCCCCATATTCATCGGAGGGATGCTGTCCCGGTCACGCGGTTGGAACTCTTCGGGCGTCACGTTGCGCATGCCGCCCGGCGTGTAATCTTCCGGTCCGGCCAATGAACGGATGAAGGGGAAACGTGTATGGTATTCGGGCGTGATGGTCTTTTCCCAGAAATTGCATTCAGCCCCTCTCACAGCCTCATAATTCATCACGTTGGGGTAAGTACGGTTCAAGCCCACCGGTACGGGACAACCGTGGAAGATGGCCACCATCCGGTACTGCGCCAACCGTTCGGCAAATTCGCGCCCCCAACGCATGGCAATCTGGTCGTTGCGTTCGAAGAAATCAATCTTGGCACCCGCCACCCCGCACTCGTGCATCTGCTTGATCCAATCGTTCGGATTCTCCAGCGGGCAACTGGCCCAAGTCCAAACCAATATCTTCACGTTCTTCCCCCGGGCATAGTCGCACAATTCCTTGATGTACTCCATTTTCCATCCGGCATCGAGCGTCATGTATTCTATACCGTTCTCCGAAGCCCAGTCTACATAGTATTTATAAAGTTGCAACGAAAGATGTTTGTTCCCCACCGGGAAGTCCACGCCTTCCACCACGGCTTTGTGCCACCATTCCCAAGCACTCTTTCCGGGTTGTATCCACGAGGTATCCTCAATCTTGCAAGGTTCGGCCAACATGTAGACCAGCTCATTGTTCAACAACGTCTTGTCGTCGTCGGACACGATCATGACGCGCCACGGGAACGTGCGGTCGCCTCCCGTCCTTGCAATGTAATCCTCACGTGAAATCACCAGATGGTTGGAATACCAACGGTAAGGGTTCGACGGGTCTCCGTCCATCACTTCTTTGGGGTAGGCCGCCCACTTTCCGCGCATGGCATTCTGCCCGGCGGCTTCCATATACAAGCCGGGATAATCGTAAGTGTCCGATTCCGTCACCACCACCTTGTAGGGCTTGCCGGGATACTCGAAGAGCACCGGAGAAACGGAAAAACGGCCGGCCGGAATCTCACCCGGCGAACGATACACCTTGTAAAGCCGCTCGAAATTACGGTAGCCCTGATGAATCTGGTGCACCTTGCCCGACTGTTCACGCTCGGGTGCGGTATTGCTGTCGCACTCCGGGAAATACACCGTAGGGGTAAAAGCGAAATTGAACACGGCATCTTCGCTGTCGATAATGATTTCCTCGTCCCAGTGCGTCACGAAACGGTAAGCCCACCCTTTGTTGTAGGCTCTCACGACCAGGTCGTAGTCCGTGCCGTAAGACAGCACGATTTCATTGTGCGCCTCTTTCAGGGTCTTGTTTTTCCCCGCCACGACATCTACCTTGCGGTTCACACGGTCTTTCTTCACAGAGGTCACGGGGTCGCCTCCCACGTGACGCCCGTCGGACAGGTTCATCCCTATCACCGAAGGTTCCACCAACTTCACCTTATCGTACCACACTTCAAATTCCGTACGCCCTTCCACACGGAGCTTCACCTCCAGTTTCTTGTCGGGCGAAGACAATTTGTACTCTTCCGCTTTCAGGGCAAACGTCCAGCAAAAGAATACCGCCAAAGATAACATGATTTTTTGAGCCATATCGCTATATAGATTTAAGAATGATTATTCGTCTGCAAAGTAAGTCCGTTTCACTAAAAGCCGAAATGGAGAGAATCACTTATCACATGGACAATTTTGCGATTCTCTCCATTCCTATATGACTTGCCGTACGGCCGCTCATTCCACACCCCACTGCTTGTTCGGCGTGCGCCCCAACACGAAGTGCAACTCACCGCCACGGACGATATCCTCGTGGTCGATGTAGCAACGGTTGTAAGGCTTGCCGTTCAGCGTGGCCGACTGGATGTAACAGGCGTCGGGCGCATTCCCCTCCGTAGTGACTACAAACTTACGGCCTTTGGCATAACGGCGGTCGAGCGCGATTTCCACACGGTCGAACACAGGGGCTGTCAATTCATAACGCGTCTCGCCCGGACAAAGCGGATGGAACCCCGCAGAAGCCAGGATATACCAGGCCGACATCTGCCCCACATCCTCATTGCCGCACAGTCCGGCCAGACTGTTCTTGTAAGCGTCGGCACAAATCACACGCGTCCAGTACTGCGTGAGCCACGGCGCGCCCAAGCGGTTGAAGAGGAAAGGCACGTGGTGCACGGGTTCGTTGGCATGATTATAATAGGGATTCCAATAGAATTCGCGCGGCGTGTTTTCAAAAAAGGATTCCAAATCGGCTAGCACTTTGTCGCGACCGCCCATGATTTCCACCATGCCGGGCACGTCGTGCGGCACGAACCAACCCTGTTGATAGGGATTGCACTCCATGCAACCGTACCACTCCTGCAAGCGTCCCTTTTCCGGCCAGTCCGCCCACGAGCCGTCGGCGTTGCGCACGCGGAACCATCCCTTTTCCTTATCGAAGATTTTACGGTATGCCTGTCCGCGCCGGTGATAGATGCCGGCATCCTCCGTCTTGCCCAGAGCCTCGGCCCATTCGCCCACACACCAATCGAAGTATCCGTATTCCAACGTTTCCGATATGCCGCTGCCGCCGGGCGAATATCCCAGTTCCGGATGATGCCCGATGCGGTCGGCGGTCTGACGGGCAAAGCGGTAAGCTTTCTCCACGTCGTATCCGCGTATGCCTTTCATATAGGCATCGACGATGACGGCTATGGCCGGATTACCCAACATGCAGCCGCTGTAAGCGTTCAGGAACTCCCAACGTTCGTACACTCCCGTACCGTTTTCCTCGGCCAGAGTGACAAACGAGTTGATCATGTCGTTCACCACCTCCGGATTGATAAGGTTTTGCAGGGGGAACTGGCTGCGGAACACATCCCAACCGCTGAACACCGTGCGCTTCTTGAATGCGTCGGTCTTGTGCACCTTCCGGTCTCCTCCTACGTATTCACCCGTCACGTCGCGATAGTCACGCGGGTCTATCATCGTGTGGTACAGCGAAGTATAAAAAATCGTGCGCTCATCCTCCGTCCCCCCGAAGATTTTGATTTTCGACAAGGCCTCGTCCCACAGCTCAGCCGCCTTTTCGCAATACCGCTCGAAGTCCTCTCCCTGCAATTCTGCTTTGAAGTTCGCCTCTGCTCCTCCCAGACTGACAAAGGAAATAGCCGTGCGCATCAGCACCTGCTCACCTTTGCGCGTGGGAAACTCCGTATAAAATCCCAAATGGTCTCCCTCCATGCGGTCGGGACGTTCCGTCACCTTCGCCCGACGCACCGCCTCGGCAAATTCCGGCGAAGTCACGTTTTCCAACTTGCGCCCCATGCCTTCGGGAAATTCGGCCGACCATACGCCGTAACGTTCCAACGGCTTGCTGAAACGGGTGTAAAAGTAGACCGTATAATCGGCCTTCCCTCCCCCGTTGCCCCAACCGCCTCCGTCGGGCGTGCAACGCATCCATCCGCGGATTGTGTAGTCGTCCACACGCTCCACGTACTGCCGGACAGACGTACCGCCCACACGGCGGGCCAAGTCGATTTGAATGCGCGAACATTCGTTTTCCGGATAAGTGAAACGCATGACCCCGCCGTGAGGCGTGGCCGTCAGCTCCGCCCGGATGTCATAATCGGTCAGGCGGACTGCGTAATATCCTGCACGTGCCGTCTCGCTCTCCTTGTCGTAACGCGAACGGTAGCCCTCTTCCGGACGTTCCGCCTCGCCGCGATACGTATGCAAAGGTCCTGTGGTGGGCATCACCAGATAATTCCCCAAATCGCCATACCATCCGACACCGCTCATCTGGGTCAAGGCAAAGCCTTCGATGGTCGTATGTTCATAACTGTACCCCGAACCGTTGTCGCCTCCGGTAATGGTATTGGGGCTGACCTGCGTCATGCCCCACGGCGTAGCCACACCAGGAAAGGTCTTTCCCAACCCATGTTCGGCCTTGGCCATTTGCGTGTTCGTCGTGGCTCCAATAAACGGATTTACATACTCCGACAAGCGTTTCCCGCCACGAGCCTGCACGCCCAAAGACCACACGACCGCTATGGTCAGCACTCCGGCCTGCTTCAAATTCATCTTTATTTCCATGATATTCCGTATGATATTTAAATAGTATAACTCTGTGTACAAAAGTACGAAAAGAAAAACTTGCCCATGTCCGAAATTCTCGTCAAAAACAAACAAATTCGCTCCAAAGTCAATATTTTTTAGAGTAGGGCAAAAAACAAAAACCCTGCTCATAATACATTAACATCCAATTACTTACGACTCTTCAAAAAGTCTCAGGAGATTGATTCCTCATTCTGCGCCAAATGATTTTTCGTTCTCAGGAGACTGATTTTTCGTTCTGCGCCAAACGATTTCACGAACTCCGCCCAACATTCCACCGCCCCCTGTTTGTCAAAATAAACCACCACACCTCCGGCATTCCGCACCGCCTCCTGTCCACCCCAAAACGTCCCACCGCAAAATCGTCCATATCATAAGTGATTCTATCCATTTCCCAAACCGTAAAAAGCATGTTACTTTGCATCCGGAAACAAACAAACTTAAATCAACTCATTCACATGAAGACGAAAACGAACCTTTACCTGTTTTTGATTGCGCTGATTTCTGCCATGGGCGGATTCCTCTTCGGTTACGACTGGGTCGTCATCGGTGGCGCGAAACCTTTTTATGAACAATATTTCCAGATTGCAAACAGCCCCACGATGCAGGGTTGGGCCATGAGCAGCGCGTTGATAGGCTGCCTCATCGGTGCGTTGAGCGCAGGAAAGTTGAGCGACCGATTAGGACGTAAACCGATTCTGATCGTGGCCGCAGGGCTGTTTATCTGTACAGCCATAGGGACCGGTGCAGCGAATTCCTTCGGATGGTTCAACGTGTTCCGCCTCATCGGCGGATTCGCCATCGGCATCGCCTCGAGCCTTTCTCCTATGTATATAGCGGAAATCGCCCCGGCCCACTTGCGCGGACGTTTCGTGTCCATCAACCAGTTGACGGTGGTACTGGGTATCCTCAGCGCACAAATCGTCAACTGGCAGATTGCCGAACCGGTGGCCGACCATGCCACAGCCGAAATGATCCGTCTGTCATGGAACGGGCAAACGGGATGGCGGTGGATGTTCTGGGCCATGACCGTACCCGCTGCGCTGTTCTTCTTCTTCAGTTTCGTGTTGCCCGAAAGCCCGCGTTGGTTAGCTTCGTCGGGATATAAGGAGAAAGCATTCAGAATCTTCACGAAGATAGGCGGCGAGGCACATGCCCGTGAAGAACTGGCCGCCATCGAAGCCGCCTCGCGCGAAAAGACCGTGGAGGGCGGATTCCGGCAGTTGCTCCATCCCTCGATGCGCAAAATCCTGCTCATCGGAGTGGTAATGGCCGTGTTGCAGCAATGGTGTGGCATCAACGTCATCTTCAACTATGCCCAGGAAATCTTCATGGCCGCCGGTTACGGCGTGTCCGACGTGTTGATGAACATCGTGGTGACGGGAGTAACCAACGTGATTTTCACCATTCTGGCCATGTGCGTGGTAGACCGTTGGGGACGCAAGGCACTGACACTCTTCGGCGCGTTCGGCCTGACGTTGATCTACACTTTCATGGGCGCAGCCTACTGGTTCCACATCAGCGGCGTACTGCTGCTTGTCATCGTGGTGGCCGCCATCGCCTGCTATGCCATGACATTGGCTACGACCATGTGGGTCATCATCTCCGAAATATTCCCCAACCGCATACGGGGTGTGGCCATGTCTGTTTGCACATTTGCCTTGTGGGCAGCCTGCTTCATACTGACTTACACGTTCCCTGTACTGAACACGGGACTGGGCGCAGCCGGGACATTCTGGCTCTATGGCATCATCTGCCTCGCAGGAGGCATCTTCGTATGGCGCCGCCTGCCTGAGACGAAAGGCAAGAGTCTGGAAGAAATCGAACACGAACTTATCCAATAACTTCATACATCATGGAAAAAATCACATCCTATTTGATTCAAAGCACGGTGAACACCTCCGAGGTGCGTGCATGGGAAGAGGACATCCTGCTCCCCACCTACGAAATCGGCAAGGAAGAAAAGAACCCGATTTTCTTGGAAAAACGTGTATACCAAGGCAGCAGCGGTTCGGTATATCCCTATCCGGTAGTAGAAAAAATCTCAGATGAAAAGAAAGACAAGCTTTACCATGCGCTCTTCATCGAGAACGAATATATCAAGGTGATGATACTCCCGGAACTGGGCGGACGTATCCACATGGCCTACGACAAGGTAAAGCAACGCCACTTCGTGTACTACAACCAAGTGGTGAAGCCCGCGCTCGTCGGGTTGACCGGCCCGTGGATTTCGGGCGGTATCGAGTTCAACTGGCCGCAACACCACCGCCCGTCCACGTTCCTGCCCACAGACTTCTCCATCGAGGAGCATGCCGACGGCAGCAAGACAGTATGGTGCAACGAAGTGGAACGCATGTTCCGCACCAAAGGCATGCAAGGCTTTACGCTCTATCCGGGCAAGGCATACATCGAAATCAACGTGAAGATTTACAACCGTACGTCTTTCCCCCAGACGTTCCTGTGGTGGGCAAACCCGGCCGTGGTGGTCAACGACCACTACCATTCAGTGTTCCCGCCCGATGTGAACGCCGTGTTCGACCATGGCAAGCGTGACGTGTCATCGTTCCCCATCGCAACAGGCGTGTACTATAAACAAGACTACTCTGCCGGTGTGGACATCTCGAAATACAAGAATATCCCCGTGCCGACCTCATACATGGCCATCCAATCGAAATTCGACTTCGTAGGAGGCTATGAAGAAGACGTGAAAGGCGGATTGCTCCACGTGGCCGACCATCATGTGTCGCCGGGAAAGAAGCAATGGACATGGGGAAACGGCGACTTCGGACGCGCATGGGACCGCAACCTGACGGACGAGGACGGCCCGTACATCGAACTGATGACGGGCATGTACACCGACAACCAACCGGACTTCACTTGGTTGCAGCCCTACGAGGAAAAGTCGTGGAAACAGTACTTCATGCCTTACGCCGAGGTGGGCTACGTGAAGAATGCCACCAAGGACGCGTTGCTGAACATGGAAGTCAAGGAGGGCAAAGGCAAAGTCATCCTGTACACCACCGGAGTTAACAAGGACGTGCATGTATTCGTCAAGGACAACGTGGGCGGTGCCACCCTTTTCGACAAAGTCATCTCCATCTCCCCGGCAGAACCGTTCCAAGCAGAATTTGCAGCCGAGGGCTTGAAAGACGAAGACATCCTGGTTGAAATCCGCAACCATGAAGGCCGTATCCTGGTAAGCTATCAGGCCGACAAACCGGAAATCAAGCCCGTACCCGACCCTGCAAAGGCTGCCAAAGACCCGAAAGACATCGCCTCTATCGAACAACTCTTCCTTACCGGACAACATTTGGAACAATACCGTCATGCCACATATGACCCGACGGAATATTACAAGGAGGCCTTGCGCCGTGAACCGGGCGACATCCGCTGCAACAATGCCATGGGGCTATGGCTCATGCGCAAAGGGCAATTCGCCATGGCCGAACCATATTTCCGTAAGGCCATCGGGACGCAAACCGAGCGTAACCCGAACCCCTACGACGGAGAGCCACACTACAACCTGGGCTGGAGCTGCCTGATGCAGGGGAAGACGGACGAGGCGTACGACGCTTTCTTCAAATCGGCTTGGAATGCCGCTTGGCAGGATGCCGCCTATTACAACTTGGCTGCCATCGACTGCCGCAGGGGCAACTTCGAGAAAGCTCTCGACCTGATAGACCGCTCGCTCGTGCGCAACTGGCACCACCACAAGGCACGCCAACTGAAAGCTTCCATCCTGCGCCACTTGGGACGTAAGGAAGAAGCCCTCGACCTGATAGCGGAATCGCTCAAGATAGACCGCTTCAACATGGGATGCCGCTTCGAGCAATATCTTCTCACGGACGACGACAACGTACTGAAGGAAATGCAGCGACTGATGCGCGGCGCAGCCCACGTCTACATCGAATACGCACTCGATTTCGCACAGGCCGGACTTTACGACGAGGCCATCAACTTGTTGGAGGGTTACGCCGCCACACAAAGCGCAGTCTACCCGATGGTACATTACGCGTTGGGCTACTGCCACTCACGTAAAGGCGACACAGTCAAGGCGCTCGAATATTACAAAAAGGCCGAACAGGATGACCATTCTTACTGCTTCCCCAACCGCATCGAAGAAGTATTGGTGTTGCAGGATGCGATGAAAGAGAACCACAAAGCCTGCGCCAAAGCGGCCTACTCCCTCGGCAACTTCTGGTATGCCGCACGGCAATACGACAATGCCATCACATGTTGGGAGGCATCGGCCGCCATCGCCCCAACGTTCCCCACCGTATGGCGCAACCTCTCGCTGGCTTACTACAACAAACGCAATGACCCGCAGAAGGCCGTGGATACACTGGAGAAGGCTTACCGCCTCGATGAAAGCGACGCCCGCATCCTGATGGAATTGGACCAGCTCTACAAACGGCTCGGACGTCCGCAAGCGGAACGTCTCGCATTCCTCGAAGCCCATCCTGCCGAAACGGAAAGCCGCGACGACCTGTCCATCGAGCGCATCACGCTCTACAACCAATTAGGACGCTATGAAGAGGCCAAGGCACTGATTGCCGCCCGCAAATTCCATCCGTGGGAAGGCGGTGAAGGAAAAATCACGGGACAATACACCATCTGCCATGTGGAACTGGCCAAAATCGCCCTGCGCGAACACCGCTACGCCGACGCCCTGGCTTTGTTGCAGGCCACAGACCAATACCCGTATAACTTGGGTGAGGGCAAACTCATCAATGCCGAAGAGAACGACATCTGGTATTACAAAGGACTGGCTTACCGCGGACTGGGAGACGAAGAAAATGCCACGCTTTGGTTGCACAAGGCCACCCAAGGCTCTGCCGAACCGCAACAGGCGTTCTTCTACAACGACGCACAACCGGACAAGATTTTCTATCAGGGACTGGCTTGGCGCGCATTGGGCGAGGAAGGTAAGGCACGCGGACGTTTCAATAAGCTCATCAAGCATGGTGAGAAACACTTGTTCGACCATTGCCGCATAGACTACTTTGCCGTATCGTTGCCCGACCTGGCCATCTGGGAGGACAATCTGGACAAACGCAACGCCATCCACTGCAACTATGTCATGGGATTGGGCTATTTAGGATTGGAAGACCGCGTACACGCCATCGAGTACTTGGACAAGGCACGCGCTTTGGACATCAACCACCAAGGCGCACAAATCCATCGTGAATTATGCGAATAAACACACAAGTGATCTGTAATATGCCGACGGGCACCCCGGTCTACGGCTTCCGGTTGACAAACTCAACCGGAGCCGTGGTTGAACTGACCAACTGGGGTGCCCGTTGGCTTTCTGCCATCGTGCCGGACAAACACGGAGAGATGGCGAATGTGCTCGTCAGCCCGACCGACCTGTTGTCGGACGAGTTCTACATGGGAGCCATCGTGGGCCGTTTTGCCAACCGCATCGGAGGCGCACGCCTCTGCATCGACGGGCAAACCTACGAACTGGAAAAAAACGACGGGCAGAACACCAACCATGGCGGCTTCTCCGGCTTCGACCGCATGCTGTGGGACTGGGAAGTCTTGGACAACGGCGTGCGCTTCACGCGGCTTTCCCCCGATGGAGAAGGCGGTTATCCGGGCAACGCACACATCTCGGTGGAATGCCGTTGGAACGATGACAACGAGCTGTCCATTCGCTACTATGGAACAACTGACAGGGCGACCTACCTGAACCTGACGAACCATGCCTACTTCAATTTGAGTGGCAAGAGAGAGAAAATCACGGGACACATGTTGCGCATCCCTTCACATACGATATTGGACACCACCCCGCAGTTCATTCCCACGGGTAAACGGGTGAAGGTGGACGGCACGCCTTTCGATTTCACTTCTGCCAAACCCATCGGACAGGACTTATATGCCGACCATGAGCAACTGAAATGGAACAAAGGTTACAACCACTGTTACGTACTGAAAACGGAAAAGTCCCCCGACATGGTGGAGGCCGCCCGGTTGTCCGAGCCCACCACGGGCCGCAGCCTGACGGTAAAAACCGACCTGCCCTCCGTACTACTCTACACAGCCGGTTATTACGTCCATCCCGACACCGCCGTCTGCCTCGAAACGCAATACTATCCCGACACGCCATCGCATCCCGACTTCCCCTCCTGCCTGTTGCGTCCTGGAGAGGAATATCGGCAAACTACGGTGTTCCGGTTCGATACAGAATAAGACTTTACATCACCAACACGCCCCAAAATGCGTGTTGGCTTTTTCCAAATGCCATAAAATCATCAGATATAAACAACCGACTTTCTGCCTTCATACAATATGCCCCGAACCTCATTCAACCTATACTTTACAGGTGTCAATGATTTGGGTTATCCATCCGTTGAAATCTCACGGATACAACAAAAAAAGACTTGCCGTTTTCGGCAAGTCTTACATGAGCGGAAAACGGGGCTCAAACCCGCGACCCCCAGCTTGGAAGGCTAGTGCTCT
>ENA-ORUG01001548-ORUG01001548.1-human-gut-metagenome-genome-assembly--contig:-NODE-1548-length-19810-cov-3.249355_pt1 | contig 19810 bp, 7 predicted proteins | sample MGYA00242079_ERZ509207 | MGnify/ENA primary metagenome ERZ509207 (study PRJEB26280, sample SAMEA2338780) | human gut metagenome | biome: human gut; feature: human-associated habitat; material: faeces...
AGCCCAGGTTATTTTGTCGGCGGGCTTTGCCGGATTATCCGAAGGATAAGTGAAGCCGGGATAGTTTAATACATCTGGATAGAATTCTCGATAGGCGTCTTTCAATCCGGCTTCGTCTAACAGGACAGGAACTGTCCAGGGGATTACAAAGCCATGATGGTCATACAGGTCTTTGGTCTCTTCAGTCCAATCTTGATGTGAAGGTTCATTAAAATCTCCTCCTAAAATGATGGTGTAGCCGGCTGCACGATCTTTTTTTGCCTGTTCAATGAATAGTCTGATGGCGTCATCGCGTTGTGAGGCTACATTTCTCTTTAATACTTCTTCTACGGTAGTGGGGATAGGGATTTCTTCCCAAGTAGAGCCATCATATCCGCGTACATTATAATAGGCGTCATCCAAATAATCAAGATGAGCGGTGTAGACTGCTATTTTCTGTCCGTTCATATCGGCTGTAAGGCGATAGATACTGCCGTGGTCATTCTTTTCGGGAAAAACGGTTAATGAATCAGTGATGGGGTATCGGCTTAACAGACCTGTATCATAGGTATAGAAGGAATAATAGGTTTCTCCTTTTTCCTTTAATGATTGCACTAGGCGGGCAGTGAAATTGGTGTTTTCGTAATTACGTACTTCGCTCAATGTGACGAAGTCCGGATGAAGACGGGCTATTTCATTCACAATAGCGTCGTAACCACCGGGAATTACAGTTCCTTCTTGCCAAATGTTCCATTGAAGAACGGTGAATTCTTTCTCTTTTTGTGAACATCCCAATAGGAAAGGGAACAGCAAGAGTAGTAAAAAAAGTTTTTTCATATTCTGTTGATTTATAAGGTTATTAATTCAATTCTAAATTTACTCATATTTTCGTTTAGATTTAGATTGACAATGCGGAAAACATTAAAACAGATTTTTAGTAAAATGATTCTGCAATCATACCACAAAATGCTAAATTTACAGAACGGAATAAATCACTTTTAAATTCCCATTTATCATCTAGTGGTATATTGCGTATAATCATATTTAATAATTTGTGTCAGTTTGGACAATCAACGGTGAATAAAAAATCAATCAGGAGAATCCATCGCCAGTTTTTCCTTCAAAAACTGTCCCGTATAAGATGCCGCACATGCTGCAACCTCTTCCGGAGTGCCCGCAACTACCAGATTTCCTCCCATATTTCCTCCTTCGGGCCCTAGGTCAATCACATGGTCGGCACATTTTATCACATCCATATTATGCTCGATAATGATAATGGTATGTCCGCGGCTGATTAAGGCTTCAAATGCTTCCAGCAGTTTCTTGATATCATGAAAATGCAGACCTGTGGTTGGTTCATCGAATACAAAAATAGTGGGTTGTGCTTTCTCTATGCTCAGAAAATAGGCTAGTTTTACGCGTTGATTCTCGCCACCGGAAAGAGTGGAGGAGGCTTGTCCCAACTTTATATATCCCAATCCCACTTCTTGTAATGGGGTTAGTTTTTTCACTATCTTTTTTTGATTGTATTCGGTGAAGAATTCGATAGCTTGATTCACTGTCATTTCCAGAATATCATAGATGTTCTTATCTTGAAATTTTACTTCCAGTGTGTCGCTCTTGAAACGTTTTCCATGACAAGATTCACATTCTAATACCAAATCTGCCATAAATTGCATTTCAACGGTTACCGTACCGTCACCTTTACATTCCTCACAACGACCGCCTTCGGTATTGAATGAGAAATATCCGGCAGTATATCCCATTTGTTTGGCAAGAGGCTGTTCGGCAAAGAGTTTGCGTATTTCGTCGTATGCTTTTACATAGGTCACCGGATTGCTGCGTGATGATTTTCCGATAGGATTCTGGTCTACAAATTCAATATCTTTCACCAGCTGTACATCTCCTTCCAAAGAGATGAACTCACCCGGCCGTTCGCTAGCTTCACTATATTCGCGTTTCAATGCCTTGTAAAAGACATCACGTACCAACGTACTCTTCCCCGAACCGCTGACTCCCGTAACTACCGTCATTACATTCAGTGGAAATTTTACGTCAATGCCTTTAAGGTTGTTTTCACGTGCACCTTTTATTTCTATATAATTGTTCCACGGACGATGGCATCGGGGGATCTCTATGTTTTCTTCTCCCAACAAATAGCGCACCGTATAACTGTTACTGTTTCTTTGAAGATCGTTCATGTTGCCTTGATATACTATTTGTCCTCCTAAACGTCCTGCTTGAGGACCGATATCAATGATATAATCGGCAGCACGGATTATTTCTTCATCATGTTCTACCACTACTACGGTGTTTCCCAGTTCCTGTAACTGACGAAGTACTTTTATCAGCCGGTCAGTGTCACGGCTGTGTAATCCGATACTGGGTTCGTCTAGAATATAGAGTGAGCCTACCAAGCTGCTGCCTAATGAGGTGGCCAGATTGATGCGCTGACTTTCGCCGCCGGAGAGTGAGTTGCTGAGACGGTTCAGTGTAAGATATCCCAAACCTACATCCATGAGGAAGTTGATGCGGTTGGTAATTTCCGTTAAGATCCGTTTGGCGATGGCTGTATCATGTGCATCTAGTTCTAGAGTGCGGAAGAATTCTTTTAAGTCATGAATAGGTAAGTCAACCAGTTGAGAAATGGATTTTCCACCTACTTTTACATAACCGGCTTCTTTTTTCAAGCGTGTTCCATGGCAGACAGGACAAATAGTTTTTCCCCGGTATCGTGCCAGCATCACACGATATTGTATTTTATATTGATTTTCTTCCAGCATTCTGAAGAAAGAATCTATACAGGCCTTATTTCTAGGGCCATGCCATAAATAATCTTTTTGTTCCTGTGTCAGTTCATAATAAGGGGCAAAGATGGGAAAATCGTGGGCGGGAGCTTCATGAATGAATTCTTGTAACCATTCCCCCATCTTTTCTCCGCGCCAGCAGAGGACAGCTCCGTCATATACACTCAGAGCACGGTTTGGAATCACCAGATGTTCATCTATACCTATCACTTTACCGAAGCCTTCGCATTCGGGACAAGCTCCGAGAGGGGAATTGAATGAAAACATTTGGTCATTCGGTTCTTCGAATTTAATTCCGTCGGCTTCGAATTTAGTGCTGAAAGAGAATAGCTGCGTACTTCCGTCAGCAGAGTAGAAGCGGAGGAGGCAATTTCCGTCTCCCTCGTACATGGCTGTTTCGGCAGAATCGGTGAGGCGGCTGATACTGTCTTTGCTATCATCGGCTGTCATGCGATCTACCAGCAGATAGATGTTTTGTCTTTTATCTTCGGCAGCTGTTTGTTGCAGAAAATCTTCTATACGGACTATTTCACGGTTCACCTCTATACGGGTAAATCCTTGTTTCAAGTCCATTTCCAGTTGCTGGAGCAGTGTACGGCCTTCACGGGGCATCATAGGAGTGAGAACCGTGTATTTCGTTCCTTTAGGAAAGGAGAGCATACAGCTTACAATATCTTCAATACTATGCTTTTTCACCAGTTGCCCGCTAATGGGGGAATAAGTCTTCCCCACGCGTGCATAGAGCAGTCGCAGATACTCATATATTTCGGTGGAAGTACCCACGGTGGAACGAGGATTGCGGCTGTTCACTTTTTGCTCTATGGCGATAGCGGGTGGTATACCTTTAATGAAATCACACTCAGGTTTGCTCATACGGCCCAGAAATTGGCGGGCGTATGATGACAGGCTTTCTACATAGCGTCGCTGACCTTCAGCGTATAATGTATCAAAAGCCAATGATGATTTTCCGGAACCGGATAGGCCCGTGATAACGACCAGCTTATTGCGTGGTATGTTGACATCGATGTTTTTGAGGTTGTTTACCTTTGCTCCTTTTATGGATATATAGTTACTTTCTGACATTCTTTATTGAATTTGGTTTAATATGCAAAGATAATTATAAGTTTTCTTATCTTTGCAAGCGTATTAAACAAGAATAACAAAATGAGAGCAAAAACTATTCTTCTTTTATTGATAGCACTACTTTTTACTTCTGTTGTCAGTGCTCAGACACGTTATCCTAAACGTGAGTTCCGCGGTGCATGGATTCAGTGTGTGAATGGACAGTTCCAAGGGATGCCGGCAGAGAAGATGCAGCAGCTATTAATAAATCAACTAAACAGTCTGCAAGGCGCAGGCATTAATGCGATAATTTTTCAGGTACGTGCAGAAGCCGATGCCTTGTATAAATCTTCTTATGAGCCGTGGAGCCGCTTTCTTACAGGAGTGCAGGGCAGAGTGCCTTCACCTTACTGGGACCCGATGCAGTTCATGATTGATGAATGCCATAAGCGTGGAATGGAGTTCCATGCCTGGATTAACCCTTACCGTGCCAAGACAAAGGGAACTACTGCCTTATCACCCATTCATCCGTATAATAAGAATCCGGAACGTTTCGTGAATTATGCTGGTCAGCTTTATTTTGATCCGGCTTTGCCCGAAAACCGTAAATACATTTGCAAGATTGTGCGCGATATTGTTACCCGTTATGATGTGGATGCCATTCATATGGATGATTATTTCTATCCTTATCCCAACCCGGGCGAAGATTTTCCTGATCATGTCAGTTTTGCGCAATATGGTCGCGGATACAGTAATAAAGCCGATTGGCGCCGTGACAACGTGAATGTGCTGATAAAGGAAATCCATGAGACAGTGCGCGAGTGTAAGCCGTGGGTGAAGTTCGGTGTTTCTCCTTTTGGTATCTACCGCAACAAGAAAAATGATCCGAATGGAAGTGATACACGCGGTCTTCAGAATTATGATGATTTATATGCAGATGTGCTGATGTGGATTAATAATGGTTGGGTAGATTATAATATCCCTCAGATTTATTGGGAAATAGGTCATCCTGCTGCCGATTATGACAACTTGATACATTGGTGGGCAAAACATGCCGCTTCGCGTCCGTTATTTATCGGTCAGGATGTGATGCGTACGGTGAACAAGGCGGATGCCCGTAATCCGTTACAAAACCAGATGCCTGCCAAAATGAAGTTGCAACGGTCGCTTCCTACCGTGCAGGGAAGTTGTCAATGGTATGCTGCAGCAGTGGTGGATAACGCCGGTAATTACCGCACTATGTTGGAGAAGGAGTATCATCGTTATCCGGCTTTGATTCCTGAATCTCCTTTTATGGACGATAAGGCTCCAGGTAAAGTAAAGAAGGTAAAGATGGTATGGACGTATGAAGGTCCAGTACTCTTCTGGACAGCTCCGAAGGCAAAGGACGAGATGGACAAAGCTGTACAATATGTGGTTTATCGCTTTGATAAAAAAGAAAAAGTCAATTTGGATGATGCTTCCCATATTGTAGCCATTACCCGTGATCATTTTTATCCATTACCTTATAACGATGGAAAAACGAAGTACCAGTATGTGGTGACAGCGTTGGATCGTTTGCACAATGAGTCGAAAGGTACTAAAAAGAAAGTGAAACTGTAAGAAGCGGGAGTGTTTCTTTTAGATTTTATTTCTACTGCCACTGCCTGGGTATTTATTCATGTAATATCGATGAATAAAGAATTCTAGGGTAGTGGCAGTTGATTTGTATGCTGCCATATCTTCCGAGTACGATATTGTTTATGTTGAGATCAATGAAAAAAGGTTATAACATCTGCATCCATCTTATGGCTTTCTCTAATCAGTGATAAAAAGTATCTGCAATAAATATATCAAGTAGTGATATAAATTCTATTGATCTCTTGAATTTATTTCCGTCATATATAAAGTCCCGTTGGCAAAATTGATTTTTTTCAGATTGTGTTATGAAACTTAAGAAGCTTTACCAACGGGGAATGTATTTATAATTTCACATTGACTTGTTTCCCTTTATAGGAAATAGATTGGTCAAAGGTGGGGCTATCCTTATCTCCACATCCTTTCCCCGGTTCAACAAGTATGATGTTGAATTTGCGGTTTTTCAGCATACCTTTGTAGTTGCCTTTTCGCTCGTTAATAGTCAGTGTGCGCTCTTTGTCATCCCATTTCATCAGGATGGTTGTGTAAGCACCTTTTTCATAATTATAATTATCAAATTCATCTTCATAAAGGGTAAATTCCGCATCAGCACCCGGATAGATGCGAATCGTCAGATTATCCCACTTCTTTTCTGTAGAGTATTGCACTGCTGGTCCCCAAGGAAGGATAGATCCCGCACGTACATAAATAGGCATAATATCAATGGGTACTTCCCGTTGGATCGTTTGCCCGCCTTCCAAAGTTTGCCCGGTCCAAAAGTCTGTCCAGTTTGCTCCTTTAGGTAAATATACCTCTGTATTTCCAATCTTTTTTAAATCTTTTAAGTAACCGTTCTGATTTTTGTCTTGCCATGTATAAAGCGAGTCTGTAACGGGACGTACTAGGAAATTATGTCCGAACATATATTCGGTATCCATATCAAGTACTTTGGGATCTTTCGGGAAATCCATCATTAATGGGCGGATAAAGCTGCCTGCTTTGCTGGTTACCTCCCAGGAAGTGCTATAAAGATAAGGTAGCAGACGATAACGCAGGTGAGTATATTTTTCTAACGCATCATAGGCCCAGTCGCCTTTTTGGCCGAATTGGTATATTTCGACTGCTACCGGACTAGAATTGTGTGAGCGCATAATGGGTTGAAACACTCCCCATTGATACCAGCGGACATGTAACTCGTGATAAGCTATGTTGTTTACATTATTATTGTATTTCCAGGCAAAGAATCCTCCCAAATCTGTATTCCAATAGGGAATGCCGCATAATGAGTAATTCAATCCGGCTGCTAATTGTTTGCGCATGACTTCCCAGGTAGAAACTACATCTCCGCTCCACGAATGAGAAGCATAGCGTTGCTGTCCTAGGAAAGAAGAACGAGTGAGTAGGAATACTCGTTTGTCCGAAGTAGTAGCTCGTTGATGTTCATATACTCCTTTATTGGACATTAACGGGAAAGCATTATGTACTCTGCGGAAAGTTCCCAAATAGGTGAGAGTATTAAAATCCTGGTCCTTCAGATTCATGTGATCGGGTTCAGTAGAGTCCAGCCACCAACCGTCCATGCCCAGATCGAATATGTTCTTTTTCATCTCTGACCAATAGAGATCACGTGCAACAGGATTATAAGGGTCGTATGGCCTGACTCCGGCATTGTTGGGCCAAGTATCAAATTGAAGAAGTGCTTTCAGACTGTCCATTTTTTGATACATTTCAGTCCAAGGGCCGAAAGAAGCCCATACGGAGATCATGATATGTGCATTTTGTTTGTGCACATAGTCAATCATTTCTTTGGGAGTTTTGATTCTTGGAGTACCGTAACGTGCGCTTTTATCTTCTCCGTTTGGAAGATATTTCATATATTCTTTATCGCCCATTTTGTTGATGTAACGGGGATTTTGGAACTTCATGGCATTCCAGTTAGAGTCGCATCCCCAATATTGCCAATCCTGTATAATGCCATCCAGAGGGACTTTCAGTTTACGGTACTTATCTACAACTTCGCATAATTCATCCGGGCTTTTATAACGTTCGCGACATTGCCAGAATCCTAGTGCCCAAAGCGGATAGAGAGGAGCCTGTCCAGTCAGTTCGCGTACATTGGCTATTACTTTATCTGCATTGCCGCCGTAAATGAAATAATAATCTGCACAATCACCTACTTCCGAGTCAAAAGACATTTCTTGTGGATTGTCTACAAAAGTGGTGGGGGAGTAATTGTCCCAATAAAGGGCATATCCTTTTATTGAATGAATAAACGGAATGCAAATGCTCATGTTTTGGTTACGGAGAAATAGTTTCTGATTCCGTTGGTTCACTTTTCCTGTTTGTTGCTGTCCTAGTCCGTAAATCACTTCATCTTTGTCCAGTAAGAAAGCTTGACGAACATTATATGATGGAACGCCGGCGTCATCGAAGGGGGTGAATTGGGTACCATAATCTTTATCAGTCAGTAATAATTTTCCTTCTTTGTCGGAAAAACGGATACCTCCGGTTTCAGGATTTACTTCTACTTGTATAACATTGCTGCTGAGTGTTACATTTTTCCCTTTCTCACCGAAAGTTACAGAGGTGGTTTCCGGTGTTTTGATAATGACCAGACTTTCTTTTTTATAAGGTTTCTTAATGGGGGTTTTATAAATACGGACAATGGTGGGAGAGTAAAATTCTACTTTGACATCTATTTCTTGTGTAGTATACGTTATTCCTTGTGTGGTGTGTTGTACACTCTGTGCGATGCCATTTGTTGCAATGATAGTTGCTCCAATTAGGGTTAGAGTCATTTTTTTAATAAAATTCATATTCATAGTATTTTAGTGTTTTGTACTGTTACAAAGGTAAGGCGAAAAGCTTTAAATAGGCAACAATGAGGTTGAATCCAATAATAATCAGGTTGATTTCTTTGTTTTTCTGGCGTATTCGGAGGGGCGGCATCCATACATTTCTTGGAAGCATTTACTTAGATAGCTGGAACTGCTGAAGCCTGTGCGTTCTGCTATTTCTGCAATACTGAGTTCGTTTTCAGTAAGTAGTTGCGCAGCTCGTTGTAAACGGATGTTACGGATGAAAAGGCTGGGAGACTGATCTAATAAATTTACTAGTTTGCGATAAAGTCCTGTTCTTTCCATGCAAAGGTCTCGACTTAGCTGTTCTACTGAATAACCGATGACATGCATATTCTTTTCTACCTGTTCTATAGCCCGTGCTAAAAAAGCGGATTCGGTATTGGTTGTTTTAGGATGATCCGGTTGCTTGTCGTTTTCAAAGCAAGTGGAGGTTGCTGTGCCGTTCTTTTCCAGACGTGCTTTTTGTTCGGCTTCGTAATTGTTGCATTGCTCTATCAGGTTGCGGATGCGGAGTAGTAGAATTTCCTCTTTATGCCGACGCTCTATTTTTTTTCGGGTCCAACATATGTAAAGACGGATACTTCCTACTGTAATAAATAGTAAAATGAGCAGGTAAATAGTATAAGCGGTGGTTGTTTTCCACCAAGGGGCATGGATGGTGAGTTTTATAACGGTTATTTTTCCATTCCACTGGAGAGGGGTATCGGATGCCATAACTTTGAATGTGTATTCTCCGGGAGGTAAATTAGTATAGGACGCTTGAAGCATACCATTACCTGCTGTGGTATTGCCTGGTTTGCTGGTGAAAACATTCATCCAGTTTTTATCAATACCTTCTAATTGATAACGATAATAGGTGCGTTCACTATTGATATAGTTCAAAGCAGAGAATTCGAAAGTGAGGAAATTCTGATTGTAGCCCAGTTCTATTTCTTTTGTATAAGGGCTGGCTTGGGGAAGTTTTATCTTTTTGCCGTATAGCCGCAAACAAGTGAACACTGGGGAATAGGGGAGTTCCGGAGTGATTGATTCATTATCAGGATTGAAGATATTGAATCCGTCTATGCCACCGAAGTAAAGTGTACCGTCCGATGCTTTGAAAACAGCCTTTGTTAGATATTCCCCTTCTAATGCGCCATCCTGTTGATTGAAATTGGTGAAGTATGGTTCTTTATTTTTCTGATTGATGTGGATACGTGAGATTCCATTGCTTGTAGTTACCCAGATATCATTGTGATCATCTTCAATAATGCCTTGTACAAAGTTATTACTTAATCCATTTTCACGATAAAAAATGCGTGGGGTTTGCTCGTCCGGTATAAAAAGTTCCAGACCATCTGCTGTCCCTGCCCAAGTCCAGCCTCGTGTGTCAGTACATAGGGCCGTATATGTTTTTCCCTTGAAAAAGGCAGTTTCTGTTCCTCTGTTGAATTTCTTTTTTACTTCGGCAGGGATAGATGAATTATGTTCGGAGATAAGGGTGCGTGTTCCATCTTTTTCAGTGGACAAGCGGTAAATATGAGTATGTTCTTTCAGATAGATCATTCCTTTATTGTCTTCGGCAAAACTTTCTACTGCAATATCTTTTTCAGGAGCAACTGGAAAATTGTTACGGTTTATTTGGGTAAGTTTATGCATGGACGGATGGTAATATAGTAATCCTCGGTTGAGAGTTCCAATCCATAATCCTCCTTGTCGGTCTTGGAATATAGTGCTGATTTCTATTGAGAGTCGTTGTCCGTTTTTAGTTTCCAAAATAGGAATATATTGCAGTTTTTCCTTAGTAAGATCCAGTATCCAAAAACCATGTACACAGGTTATATACGCTTTTTGATTGTCGGGGGTGATGATTAAAGTATTAAGTGCATAGTTTTCTTCAAGTATCTTTTTCCATGTCCGTTGGCATGTGTTGAAACAGAACAAACCACCTTTATATCCGTTGCGTAATTGGTAAAAGCTGTTTGGAGCTTTGACAACCAAGGAGGTTCGGGCAAAATATTGTTGCTCGGTTTCCGCATAGGCAGCAGCACTGTATAGTCGTTTTCTACTTGTCATGTCATAACAATCTACTTCTCCCGTATTATAGAACAGGTAAAGTGAATCATTCTCCGTATTTAGATCTTGTAGTTGGCGGGTATCATTGGGGGATAAAGTTATATGGATTCCGGTTTGTAATTCTTGTAATTTATGGTCTGTCAGTATCCAAATGTGTCCTGCACAGTCGGCAAAAAGATTTTCTATCGGTTCCGGTATATTTTTATTTTGGAAATAAGATTCTAAATCTCGGATATATTCCTCTTTGTAGAGATTGATTCCCATTAGTTTGTGATAGTCTTTCACCCAAAGTAGGGAGTCTCCACTTTGATAAATGCGGTAGAACCCGTCATATTGTTTTAAAGGATATACATTTTTATCCGTCCGATGCAGATAACTGAAATGTATACCATCATATAAATTGATGTTGCCATTAGTAGTAAACACCATTCTTCCGTCAGGTAGTTGTAGGATATATCTTATCTGGTTGTCGCTTAATCCGTGTGAAGTATTGATGGAAGTAAACAGGAAATCATTGGCATATAGTGGCAATATTATACTGATATATAAACAGATCAGTAGGCTTATTTGTTTTTTTTGATGATTTCCCATAATCTTCCTATTTTTAGTAAAGCAGGAATCCTGCCACTCCGCAAAGTATAATCATTAATATAGGATTGATTTTGTATTTCCGTGTACCTATAAAGGTTACTAGAAAAATAATTATACTGATGATGAATTGATACAAATCTATTTGATAGCTACTGAAGTTTTCAGCATTCATCAAGACGAGTGCAGCTGCTGCCAGCAGACCTACTACTGCCGGACGCAACCCTTTGAATACGGCTTCTACAACCGGATGCTTTTGGTATTTCAAGAAGAACCGGCTGATGATTACCATTAATATGAATGATGGAAAAACTACAGCAAAAGTAGCTATGCAAGAACCGAATATAGCCCAGCTTTCATTGTAGCCTGCATTCAATACCGCAGTATATCCCACATAAGTAGCAGAGTTGATACCAATGGGGCCTGGTGTCATCTGGCTGATAGCGATGATATCTGTAAATTCGCTGGCACTGACCCAATTATATCTTGTTACTACTTCTCCTTGTATCATGGACAACATGGCATAGCCTCCTCCGAAACCGAAGAGACCTATTTTACAGAATGTATAGAATAAATATAGAAAAATCATTTGGATGAATATTTATGTTTGTACTTGCCATATATAAAACCCCCCACGCCCGCTATTATGATAATGTAGACAGGGGATACGTCCAATACCCAGATAAGTAATGCGGATACTATTGGTATCCAGATAGTGTAACGGTTTATCTTGGCCGATTTTGCCATGGAGAAAGTTGGAGCTGCAATAAGGGCTACTACTGCCGGACGGATTCCCTTGAATATATTCTCTACAATTTGGTATTGTTTGAACTGTTGAAAGAATAAGGCAATTGCCAACATAATAAAGAAAGAGGGGAGTATTGTGCCTAAAGCCATTGCCAATGCTCCACGGAATTTACGCAATTTATATCCGATAAATATGGCAATATTTACAGCAAATATTCCAGGTACAGACTGAGCGAGGGCTAATAAATCAATAAAATCCTCTTTGTCAATCCATTTTCGTTTGTCCACTATTTCATCTTGAATTAGGGGAACCATGGCATATCCTCCGCCAATGGTAAATAGTCCTATCTTTAAGAAGATAAGAAATGATTGTAAATAGAAATTCATTTTTTTAATTTTGTTTCATATAAGTGCTTGGTGGAACTCCGTAGTATTTCTTAAATGTATCCGTAAAATATTTGGGATCACTGAATCCCATCATATCCGAAACTTCGGATACAGTATAACGTTTGCTTTTTAATAAAATGCTAGCCTCGTTCATACGTACTTTACGTATAAAATCACTGGGCGAATCATTGGTTAAAGCCTTTATTTTATTGTATAAACTACTCCGGCTCATATTCATTGCATCACATAGGTTTTCTACGTTTATTTCTTTGTTTATACTACTTTTTATGATGTCGGTAGCTTTTAAAAGAAATTCCTGTTCCAAACTGACCGTCGGATCATCTGATACCTCGTCTGCATTGAATTTGAATTGTGAGAAACGCTTTTTCATGATTTCCCTGTTCGCCAGAACATTGGCTATATTTGCTTTCAGTACTTCCATGTCAAATGGTTTGACTATATATTTATCGGCTTTGGTCTGTAAACCCTTGATGATACTTTCTTTATCGTTCAATGCGGTCAGCAATATGATAGGTATATGACTGGTTTCAATATTACTTTTCAATATATTGCACATTTTGTCTCCATTCATGATAGGCATCATTACATCCGACAATATCAGATCCGGTTGTCGTTCCTTGATAAAATCCAGTGCTTCTTGCCCATTTCCTACATCAGAAACATTATAGTCTTCCGATAGCGTATGCAACAGGAAAGTACGCAATTCCATATTATCTTCCACTATCAGAATGGAAGCGGCATGTGTTTTGGCTGGCTTGTTTTTGATCTCTTTCACCAGTTCTTCCGGATTGCCTTCGATAACAGGCAGAGGATCAATTACATCAGCTTTTTTGAATATACGGTAGTTGTATTTCCGGCTTTTGATAGGGAATGCCAGTTTGAAGGTAGTTCCTACATTTTCTATACTGCTCATTGATATTTTGCCGGCATGGCTTTTGATCAGTTTGTAGGTAAGCAGCATACCGATGCCGCTTCCTGTGATTTGCAGATTGATGGCATTATTTCCTCTGAAGAGGCTTTTGAACATTTTCTTTTGTTCATTGGCAGGGATTCCGATTCCTGTATCTGTAATAGTGATGAACCAATGACTTTTATTTTTCTGAGTTTGTACAGTGACATTGCCCCCTTGACAGGTATATTTCAAGGCATTTGTCATCAGGTTACGGATGATGGAATCCATCTTATTTCTGTCCAGCCATACTTCCTGGCTTTCAAAATTAGTTTCAAATATTATATTTATCTGTCTTTTGCGAGCATATAAATTGAACTGTTCCAAATAGTTTTTGATATAATTGTTCAATTCGTATCGGGATACATATACAGTGGAGGTATATAGTTCCTCTTTTTCAAAATTAATCAGATTACTGGCTAACTCAGACAGATTGTCTGTATTTTGTATAGCTAGGTTGATATTGATTCTTCCCTGTTCGGACAGGTTTTCGTTTTTAAGAATCTCTCCCAAAGGAGCTTTTATCAAAGTCAGCGGTGTACGTATATCATGCGCCGTGTTGATAAAGAACCGGATTTTTTCTTTTGAATTGTTTCTGTCTTTCCTAAGCCACAAATAACGCAAAACAATTACTCCGACCAGTATAAAAATGATCAGATAAAGAATGCCTGCCCAAAAAGTAGCCCACCAAGGTGGGGTTACGGTTATGAAAAGTGAACGTTCTTCTAACAAATGGTGATCATCCATCAGGATGGCTCTCACTCTTAATTTATACTTACCGGGACCGATATTAGTGTAACGTATGCGGTTATTGTTCGTGAGTGAAGTCCATTCATCATAAAATCCTTCCAGTTTCCAAGAATAGACTATGTTGGAGGGATTATCATAATTAATGGAAGACACATCCAGTGAAAAAATATTCTGGTCGTAATTCAGTATGATATGCCGGGTATCATCAATTTCTTCTTTTAAGGGGGAACCTTTTTCACCAGGCATTACTTTCTGGTAGAGCAGTCGGAAATTGTCAAATACCATTTTGGATTTAAATTGATGAGGCAGCGTGACAGTATCTGCCAGTTCAATGGCTCCGTCTCCACATCCGAAAATAAATTTTTTATCGCGTGTATGTACTCCGGCAGCTTGGTTAAAGCTGGTAGACATCAAGCCTTGTTCTTTTGTCCAGTTAGAGAATATTTTTTCTTTTGTTTTGAAACGGGTCAACCCTTTTTCTGTACTAATGATTAAATCGTCTTCCAGAGCAGGCAGTATGCAATGAATATTATTAGATATCAGAGCTGAATTATTGATATGGTAATTAGTTACTTTTTCTGTATAATTATTGTAAATCCACATACCGGAACCATGTGTACCAATAAAAGTGATGTTCTTTTTACTTTGATAAATAGTATTTATACAGCCTAGCTCGGAGTCTAGATTCACCGCTTTGAGCTCTTGATTGACCTTATTGAACTGATACAATCCATTGATAGTTCCTATCCATAAATTGTGGGCGTCCTTATTGGTGATATAGGTGATAGGGAAATCCATTTTATAACAATGCATTTCCTTTGTATCCATATCATAACTTTTTAAATTGTAATATCCTCCGGCCCAAATCAGATTATCCCAATCCTTATAAATACAACGAATATATTTATCCGGTTTTACGGTGTCATCATTCAATGTTTGGGGAATAAAATATTGTGTGGTCATGTTTTTCTTATCTATTTTGTACATTCCCGACATATATCCACCTACTAAAATAACTCCCGGTCGGGATTCACATATAGAGATAAATACATGATTCTGATTAGGCGTGTCATGCTGATAAGTTGATAATAAATTCGTCCATTGTTTGGTAGAAGGACTGTAGCAACATACGCCATTATTGGTTGCATACCAAATGTCTCCTTCAGAATCTTCCAATATATAATTCACTTGATTATCTATCAGTGAGTTAGGGTTGTCATAAGAGTGCTGTATCCATTGATATCCGGGATATTTCTCGGAATATACAGTGATGCCTATAGGATAGACTGCCATCCATAATTTTTGATCATCATCAATATAGATATCATTAATGATATTACCGTTCATTTTGTTGGAATGGTTGTGGTCGGCATTTAGAAAATTTGTCAATTCGTAAGTGCCCAAGTTTAATTTATATACGCCTGCGCCGTTAGTTGCTATTAACACCTCGTTTTCATTTTCTTTACTTGCTATGATAGAGTTGACATTAATGTCTTGTAGTCCGTTGTGTACATCAATCAGTTGGCGGCTATGGATATTGTATAGATAAATACCATCCAATAAGGTACCTATTACTAACATTTGGGTTTCCGGATGAAAATAGATGTAGTTCACTATATGAAAATTATCCAGTTCCGGATGCTTGATTGTTTCTAATCGGCCATGATTCAGTTTTGCACAGTAAATCTTGTGGCTGGATGCCAAAAAATATTGGTTGTTCGTAGATTTTGCAATATATGTGATTTCTTCCTTGATAGGACTTTCCAGTTGAATAAGTTCATGGGTATCTATGTCGAAAAGATATTGTTTGTTTTTGGTGCAAAGCAATATATTATTGTCTTTGGAGTCAAGAAATGAAGCAGTGAGCGGCAGTCCGCTGTTGCTTTTGTCCTTACTGGCAAAATCGCAAACTAGTTCAAATTTATCTTGTAAGGAATTGTACCTGAATAGATGACCGGTTTTTCCTATCTCCCAAACCACTCCTGCCGTATCTATCTGCAAAGTGTTCAAGTTGGGAAAAAAGTTCAGTAGTTTTCCATTGGCTGTTAAGCTATAGTGTGTGTATTGTTTTCCGTTATACCTGTCTATTCCTTCGTGAGTGAGAAACCACATATAGCCTTTTTTATCTTTTCGTATAGATAAAACTCTACGGCTGCTCAAACCATTCTGAGTATCCAGATACTGGTATAGTTGAGCAACGGCAGGTGTTACCAAAATAACAAAAAGGCATATAAGTAAAAGAATTCTTCTCATATTATTAGGAGGCAAAATCCTTACAAAGTTCGTAATTTCCCTTAACATATCAAAATCTGTTATATACAAAAAAAGCGGTAATCAGTATGACTCACCGCTTTTTTAGTAAATATAACAAATCGTTTTTATTTTTTGTTCATCTCAATCCATTTTCTAGCATTGACAAATGCTTCCATCCATGGAGTAATCTGATCGTTCTTTATTCTATCAGCCGGATAATAAGCATTTTGCCATGGGAAACAAGAGCGTTCCAAATGAGGCATCATGGCCAAATGGCGGCCGTCAGGACTGGCCAGACCGGCTACGCTGTAATCCGAACCGTTTGGATTGCCAGGATACTCATCGTATGAGTATTTCAATACAACATTGTATTGATCTTCATCATATGGCAATGAGAATTTACCTTCTCCATGGGCTACCCAGATGCCAAGCTTGCTTCCGCTTAACGAACCGAACATGACGCTTCTATTCATAGGAACGGTAACACCTACAAACTTGGATTCGAATTTATGTGAATCATTGTGCAGCATTTTCGCTTTTTGGGTGAAGTCGGGGTTAATCAGGTTTAATTCTATCATCAGCTGGCAGCCGTTACATACGCCCAATGACAATGTATCTTTGCGTGCATAGAAGTTATCCAATGCAGCTTTGGCTTTGGGATTGAACAAGAAAGCTCCGGCCCATCCTTTGGCAGAACCTAAAACGTCCGAATTAGAGAACCCACCGCAGAATACGATGAAATTGATGTCCTCCAATGTTTCACGTCCGCTAACCAAATCAGTCATTGTTACATCTTTCACATCAAATCCTGCCAAATAGAGCATATAGGCCATTTCGCGTTCGCCATTGGTTCCTTTTTCACGGATAATAGCCGCTTTGATACCTGTCGGAGTACGACGGTCGGGGTTAAGGCCGAATTGTGAAAGTTTGCCGGTGAATGATTTGTCGAATACAAATTCCAAAGGTTGTTTCTTGTAGTTCTCGAAACGTTTTTTGGCGCAGCCGTTCATGCTCTGCTTGCGGTCTAGCAAGTAAGAGGTAGAATACCATACATCGCGCAGATAGTCTATGCCGAACTGGTAAGTTGCATCTCCCTTTTCTACCAGGATATGCCGTTCTTCAGTCGGTTTACCTAATTTTACGTAGCCTATGCCTGCGTCTTCCAAGATCTTTTTTACTTCTTCTTTGTGCTTATTTTTTACCTGGATAACAATACCCGGATTTTCGGCGAACAATATCTTGGTGATGTCATCCTCCTTAATCTTGTTCAGGCTGATTTCCATACCACCTTCCATATTCGAGAAGCACATTTCAAGCAGTGTAGTAATAAGACCACCGGCAGAAATATCGTGACCGGCCATAATCAGACCTTTATTTACTAATTCTTGTACTGCCAGGAATGCGTCACGAAAATATTCAGGATTTTGTACAGTCGGTACATCGTCACCTATTTTATTCAATGATTGTGCAAAAGCAGAACCTCCCAGACGTAACTTGTCAAAACTGAAATCAATATGGTAGATAGTGCTCTTTTCATCATTTACCAATACAGGAGAAACCACTTTCTTCACATCCGAAACTTCACCGCCGGCAGAAACGATGACAGTTCCCGGACTGATGATCTTTTCACCGTTAGGATATTTCTGAGTCATAGACAAAGAATCTTTTCCGGTCGGTACATTGATTTGCAATGAGCAGCAGAAATCGGAAAGGGCTTTTACGGCAGTGTACAGGCGGGCGTCTTCACCTTCCTGTGCGCGACATGGCCACATCCAGTTGGCAGATAAGGAAACGCTGTCCAATCCTTCTGCCATCGGGGCCCATACGATATTAGTCAGTGCTTCGGCTACCGACAAAACAGAGCCTGCGGCCGGATTGGCTAAGGCGGCTTGGGGAGCATGGCCTAGAGAAGTTGCTATACCTTTTTCTCCACGATAGTCGAGAGCTACTACACCACAATCGCTCAGAGGCAACTGAATTTCACCTTGACATTGTTGGCGAGCGATTTTACCGGTTACGGAACGGTCTACTTTATTGGTTAACCAATCTTTGCAAGCAACAGCTTCCAGCTGAAGTACGCGGCGGATATATTCATTTAATTTGGAAGTTTCGTATGAAACATTTTCATAATGGCGCTCTACGGTCTTGTCAACCATGTAGGTTTTCGGAGAAGAACCGAACATCTGATCTACTGCCAGATCGAACGGACGTACCCCATCGGCCTGTTCGAAAGCAAAGCGGGCGTCTCCGGTTGTTTCACCTACGGTATACATCGGCGCACGTTCGCGATCAGCAATTTTTTGTACATGTTCAATAGCTGATTCGTCAATCAGCAATCCCATACGTTCCTGAGATTCGTTGGCGATAATTTCTTTGGCAGACAAAGTCTGGTCACCGATAGGTAATTTGTCCATATGAATTAATCCACCGTTTTCTTCTACCAGTTCGGATAAACAATTCACGTGGCCGGCCGAACCGTGGTCGTGAATGGAAACAATCGGGTTGTTATCTTCTTCACACAATGCGCGGACTACATTATAGGCACGTTTTTGCATTTCCGCATTGGCACGCTGGACAGCGTTTAGTTCGATTCCCGATGAGTACCGGCCTGTTTCAACAGAAGAAACTGAACCTCCACCCAAGCCGATGCGATAGTTATCACCACCCATTACAACGACTTTGTTTCCTTTTTCGGGATGTCCTTTCAGACAGTCGCGCTGAGTACCGTAACCTACCCCTCCTGCCAGCATAATCACTTTGTCGTATGCATACTTCTCGCCATTTTCCTGGTGCTCGAATGTTAGTACAGAACCACAAATCAGCGGTTGACCGAATTTGTTACCGAAATCGGAAGCACCGTTGGAAGCCTTGATTAAGATCTGTTCCGGAGTCTGGTATAACCATTGGCGGACAGGAAGGATATCTTCCCACTCGCGTCCCTCATCAGTACGGGGGTAAGAAGTCATATAAACGGCAGTACCAGCAATGGGCCATGAGCCTTTACCACCGCCCATGCGGTCACGGATCTCACCACCAGTACCGGTGGATGCACCGTTGAATGGTTCTACGGTTGTCGGGAAGTTATGTGTCTCAGCTTTCAGTGAGATAACAGTCTTGATATCTTTGATAATGAAATAATCGGAAGTGGAATGATCGGCCGGAGAGAATTGCTCTACTATCGGTCCTTCGGCAAATGCTACATTATCTTTATAAGCAGAAATAATCTTGTTGGGATTTTCAGCAGTCGTTTTCTTGATCATCTGGAACAAGGAAGACTCCATTTCCTGACCATCAATAATGAATGTTCCGCCGAATATCTTATGGCGGCAATGCTCGGAATTGATTTGCGCGAAGCCGAATACTTCGGAATCGGTTAATTTACGTCCCAAATCTTTTTCAACCTTCAGCAAATAGTCCATTTCCTCACGGGAAAGTGCCAGACCTTCTTTTTCATTGTATTCTTCGAGGTTCTCGATGTGAACAATCGGCTGGGGTTTGATGTTGACTGTGAAAATCTCCTGGTTCAATCCCTTATACATACGTTGCAGCATAGGATCGTACTCGGCGTTTTCGTCTTTTACAGGGAAATATTCCTCAATGCGTAAGACACCTGTAAGACCCATGTTCTGAGTGATTTCTACAGCATTTGTACTCCAGGGAGTAATCATTTCCCGACGCGGTCCGATGAAGCAACCTTTCAGGTTCTCTTCGTTCTCTACAGTGGCTTCACCATA
>ENA-ORUG01001569-ORUG01001569.1-human-gut-metagenome-genome-assembly--contig:-NODE-1569-length-19536-cov-3.310251_pt1 | contig 19536 bp, 13 predicted proteins | sample MGYA00242079_ERZ509207 | MGnify/ENA primary metagenome ERZ509207 (study PRJEB26280, sample SAMEA2338780) | human gut metagenome | biome: human gut; feature: human-associated habitat; material: faeces...
CGAACTCAAGAGCTGTTCTTCTGATTTCTGGACTGTAACGTTTCGGCATTCTGAAACCTCCTTTTGATACATGGCTTATAGCCGTAGTCGTTTTGAGATTCAAAATTCCGCAACGATGACCTTAGTTCATTCATTGTAAGGACGGCGCATCCTGGACGAAAAAAACATCCTAGTGTATGTCGTGCCGGGACTTTTTAGAAGAACAGGCTGTCAACGGTTAAATAACACTGTGCAAAAGTCCATTTCAGAGTTTGGGATTTGAGGGTGGGGGCGCCTCTGTTTCAGTCTCTGTTAAATGGTTGTTTTGAACTGAATGTTTTGCTTTGGGTGGAATAAATATTCGTCTTAGGATTGCTTTAGTTTTTTATTGCTTGATTTTAGTAGTGCGGATGATTCATCATAATTTTTGTGAATTCTTCGTGGGTCTAGTCCAAGTTGCTGAAATGCAAAAGTAAAGCATTCTTTAAGGGTATCTGCTACGTTGTTGCTCGAGAGACCCCTCATTTCTCTTGGGGTTTCAGTTCGTAGTTGATTGCAAAATTGGATAATGGCTCTGATAGTAGAACAGGTTTTATTATTTTTGCTAGGTAGAATTTGATGGTTTCCTTTGGCCATTTCGCAACACAGCAGAACCAAAACTGAAACCAGTTTTCTCAGCGTCTCGAGAGTTCTGATGTCAATCTTAGGTTTTTTTCGAGAATCTTTGAGATCTAGAAGGTTTTTATTGCGTGACTCCAATTCTTCGTTTTCCTGCTCAAGAGATTTGATTTTTTGGGTTAACAGTTTAATTTCTTGTGATTGTTTTTCTATTTCGTTAACAAAGTTGGCATTTTCTTGTTCTTTGTTATTTGCTATTTGGCTTAGATTTTCAAGTTCTTTCTTTTGTTTTTCTGTTTCTTCTTTAATGGTAATTGTCTCTTTTGGTTGACAGGTTTTGTGATCGGTTCGATAGGGGCGATTTTTAATTGGTCGATATATTATCGATATTGCTTTTTCCCAGACAAATGGATAGGCTATCGCTGAAAGTCCAAGGAAAATTTTGAAAGAGGCGGAAGCTGATTTCCAGGGGTCGATGGATAGTTGGCCAAGCAGGTATAAGATTGTGCTTGCGGTGGTTAGTATTATTGCTGGAATGACGGCTATGTGTAAATATGCTAAAAAATGTTCGCTTAAACTATAAAGAAAGAACATTTTTAAGGACATTTTAATTTTTTGGAGTGTTTTCCTAATATATCTTAGTCCTCTGGCATGAAAGGATTGATTTGGCTTGTTGCACGCATCTGAAAAGGCTTGTTCTGGAAAAGGAATATCTCCAGGGTTCATGTTTTTAGACGGGATTTGACATGTAAATTTTCCCAGAGATGCTGTGTACTCAAAGTTATTCGCTTGCTTGATTTGAATCTCGTTATAAAGCTTGTTATACATCACCTTTGCTTTTGGAGGTAAAGGGGTAATCTTGCCTTTTTGAGTGTAATGGATCTCATTGGTATCGAGTTTATATTTATTACAAATAAATTCGTTTAATGTTGTGAATCTCATCGTAAAGCTCCTTATACAATGGGAGGTTCTTGCGAGGCGTGTTTTTTTCCGTTTTTTTCCGTTTTTTTGAGCAATTGTGGCAAAACTGTCGCGGTAAGCGAGATGGCCTTTTTTGGGTTTTTGCGGTTTTTTGTGCTATTTCACAGAAAATGTCACGTCCAACAAGCAAGCAGACAAGCAGAAGTCACCCCACGCTTCCATTACCTGCCTACGCTCCTCTTCCAGTGTGCTACGGTTGTAGGCACCGTTGTAAGCGTCTTGCAAGTGGTGAGCTAAGCACAGCTCTACGGCGTCGCTATCAAATCTCCGACGATTTGCTCCTGTGCTGGCCCAGGTCTTAAACGTGGCTCTTGCAGTCGCATGCTGTGTGATCATGCAGGGGATCCCGGTCTTGGCTGTCAAGACCGGATCGATCCAACCCGTCCCATCTTCTGCAAGCTTCTCTTGGTGCAATTGCAGAATGACGGCCCTCATCGCATTGTCTGACATCGGAGTCATGGTGAGCGGAGAAGGGAAGATATAGTCAGCCCCGTCGTATCTAGGCATTGCCTTGAGAACTTTCAGTGCGGCTGAAGATAGAAAGACTATATGATCCCCTCGCCCTTTGGTCTTGAAGTTTGCCTCTGGGATCCTCAAGGTACGGGACTCAAAGTCGATGTCAGTCCATCGTACGCATCGAGCCATTTTGGCGCGTAGTACAGTAATGATGCTGAAGGCGGTGAGCCAGTAGGAAGTCTTTTTCCTGCTCAGCAGTATCTGGATGAATGAGGGGATTTCGTGAAAGTCCAGGGCTGCGTAGTTCAGTGGTTTTTTTCGAGCTGTCTTCAAGGGTTCAAGGTAGACAGCAAGAACGCCATGAGAATCGGCGGGGTTGTCTCCGGTGCACCAACCTCGTGCTCTAGCCCAACGGAACAGTTGAAAAAGGCAGCTACGGCAGTTTTTTCCCGTGTCGGTCGTGGTTTGCCAAATGGGCTGAAGGGTGCGGTAAACGTCCTGTGCAGTCAACTTCGCAATTGGAACCGATCCCACCACAGGATTGATGTGGTTCTTAAAGTAGGCTCGCATAACCGATTCGCCACGCTTGTTGTTTGCCCAGAAGTCCGACTGTGCCCGCTCAGAAATGAACTTTTCGGCGCAGTAGGAAACTGTGCGTTGGTCTGCTTCTTGAATTGCCAAGTCTTCCAGACGCTTTTGCTCTGCTTCTATGGCTTTGGCGCGCCTATCTTCTATGGGGTCAATGCCTTGTAGAAGTCGTCTACGCATCTCTTCTGCTATCGAGCGAGCCTCTTTGAGGCTGATGCTTGCGGCTGGGCCTATGCTGATGTGACAGCGTTTGCCGGACGAACTTGTGTAGCGAAGAACGTAGGACTTTCCCCGAGATTTGGGGTCGATGTAGAGATACAGGCCGGTAACGCCTCCGACTGCAGACAAGCCGGGCTTTTTGATAGCGTTTACCTCTTTGATTGAGAGCGTGCGCGCAGATCTTGGCATGGGTGTGCGTCCTTTGTGGAGTTCGATCCACGGTTTCAATTCTTATACCGAAACTTATACCAAAGAAACGCGGAAGCGATCGAACGGCTACGAACGGCGACGGACAGATGGACGCAGATTTTTCCTTGAAAATCAAGGGAAAATAAAAAATCCGCGAACGTACACGGACGTTTGCGGATTAGATTTTGGTGGAGATGAGGGGGATCGAACCCCTGACCTCTGCATTGCGAACGCAGCGCTCTCCCAGCTGAGCTACACCCCCACTGATCAAATTTTCAACCGCAAGCATGTGCTTGCGAGGCAGGCATTATGCCCGAGGCGGTCATTGAAAGCAAGAGCCCTAAGTACCTCGGACGGAGTTCCGAGGCGTTATTTCTCAGCATTAGACAACTGCTTTTTCGACAAATTCCTTGAATGGAGCGATGCTCTTGGGTTCAATGAGAGTGTCGACCGGTTGACCGTCTTTCAGGACGACAAACACCGGAATATGACGCACGTCGAACTTCTCCTTAATGCCGGGATTGTTGTCAAAGTCGCAGCTGGCAAACACCAACTTGTCGCTGTAATCCTTGGCAAATTGCATGAACAGAGGCTGGAGACGGCGGCAGTCGGGACACCACTGTGCGCCGATGGCAAGAAGCACAGGCTTTTGACTTTCAGCGACAACCGAGTCGAAGTTGGCGTCGGTTACCATCGTGATGTTGGGCATGGTCTGCATAGCGGTACGTTCCTTGGAAAAACTGAAGATGAGGGCAGTATATCCGACAAGTGCACTCAGGTATTTGTGAGTAAGCCGATTTTGTTTTGCCAAATGTACGCGACCTTTCAAGCTGTTGAAAACTCCGCAAAATCTTGCTGTGAGAACAAGTCCGAAACGGCGAGAAAAGCGCGGAAATCCTTATAATTCATCGGCTATGCGTAAAACCAAGAAACCCGCAATCGCCAGCGAATGGCGAGAAAACAAAGAGGCGCAGCAGCGCGCTGATCAGAAAGCAGCTCGGGAGCAGGCCAGAGCTGCTCGTGCCGAGGCGTTTGCGCGCTTTTCCGGAGCGGCCGGCTACCTCATGATTGCCGGTGGTTGGGTCGTGTGCATTGCTTTGGCCGTCTTGTTTGGGCTTTCGCTTGCAACGTACTCGCCGGCTGATCCCGGGTTTTCCGTAACCGGCACTCAAAAGGCTGCCAACCTGTGCGGCATCGTCGGGGCCTGGGCGGCGGACTTTTCCTATTGGCTGGTTGGCCGGTCGGCCTGGTGGGTTGTGGCGGTGCTCGCTTTTTCCGGCGTGCAGATGGTGCGGGCGTTGTGGGCTCGCGCCAATACTGTGCAGTACAGCCTCCGTCCTTGGTCCGCAAGCGTCGGTTTTGTCATTCTCATGAGCGCCTCTGTTGGGTTGGAGACGCTTCAGTTCGGGTACGCGGGTGTGACGTTGCCGTTGGGGGCGGGCGGTCTTTACGGTCAATTTGTGGCGAGCCAAGTGACGCCATTTTTCGGAATCTGGGGCTCGACCTTCCTCTTTGTGCTGCTAACGGCCGTCGGTCTGTCATTTGTTTTTGGCTTTTCTTGGTTTGATCTGGCCGAAAAACTCGGTCTGATTTTCGAAACAATCGTGAAATTCATCACCACGCCGCGTCGCAAAGAAAAACCGCAGACTGTCTCTGAACAAGACGAAGCTACCGAAGAAACGACGGAAGAAAAAGTCGAGGCGGATCTTTCTGCTCCTGCCGAAGTCAAGGATGTTGTCAAGCGCCCCTCTGCGGCTACAACACGAAGCAAGCGAGCCAAGGCTGCCGCCGCGACTTTGTCTGAAGGCGTCAAGGGGCCTGATCTGGAGATCCTGATCGATCCGCCTTCTGATCAACGCGGTATCAGCGAAGAGACGGTAGAAAAGATCAGCCGCCTCATCGAAACCAAACTCAAGACATATCGCATTGACGCAACCGTCGTGGGGGCGCAGGCCGGTCCTGTCATCACGCAGTATTGGCTTGAACTTGCGCCCGGCGTCAAGGGCAGCCGCGTTGATGACATTCGCCGCGACCTCACGCGTTCGCTATCCGTGGACTCGGTGCGCGTGGTGCCCGTGATTCCCGGTAAGCCCTACATGGGCCTGGAAATTCCAAACGGTAGCAAACAACGCTTGGCGGTCTATCTCAAGGAAATCATCGGTAGCCCTGACTTTACCGAAAGCAAATCGGCGCTGTCGCTTGCTCTGGGCAAGGATATTGCGGGCAAGCCCGTGGTAGTCGACTTGGCCAAGATGCCGCATTTGCTGGTGGGCGGTACCACCGGCTCGGGCAAGTCGGTTTGCATCAATACGATGATTCTGTCGCTACTCTACAAGAGCTCGCCGGATCGTCTGCGCTTGGTGCTGATTGATCCCAAGACCGTTGAATTTTCGCTTTATCAGGATATTCCGCATCTGCTCTGCCCGGTGGTGACGGATATGAACAAGGCCTCCAATGCGCTTAATTGGCTAGTCAACGAAATGGATCGCCGCTACAACCTGATGAGCAAACTGGGTGTGAGAAGCTTCGATAGCTTTAACGACAAGGTCAGCGCAGCCATTGCCGCCGGTACTCCGTTAATGGATCCGTTTGACGTGTCAGCCGAAGCGCCTGAGCCTCATACGCCGTTAAAGCCTTTCGCCTACATCGTCTGCTTCATTGACGAGCTTGCCGATTTGATTCTCATCAACCGCAAGCAAGTTGAAACTCAGATCATGCGTCTGGCTCAGAAGGCGCGTGCTGCCGGCATTCATTTGGTGCTTGCGACGCAACGCCCGAGTGTGGATATCGTGACGCCGCTTATCAAAGCCAATATCGTGGCGCGCGTCTGCTTCCAGGTGGCAAGCCGCTTTGACAGTCAGGTGGTGCTTGACGACACCGGAGCGCAGGACCTTCTCGGCAAGGGCGACATGCTCTTTAAGCGTCCGGGGCAGGGGGTGCAGCGCGTTCAGGGCTGTATGGTGGCCGAAAGTGAAGTGCTGCGCGTGGTGGAAGAACTCAAAGCGCAGGGTGCGCCCGAATACGTTGACGCGGTTACCGAGCCGGAAACGGGTTCCGCCGCGGGTGAAAGCGGTGGTCCCGGAGCTCGGCGCAGTGGCGAAAACGACCCGCTTTACGACGAAGCCGTGCAGATGGTGATTCAACACAAGCGTGCGGCCACAAGCTTCGTTCAGCGCCGCTTCAATATCGGTTACAACCGCGCGGCCAATCTGCTTGAAAGCATGGAGGCGGCCGGTATCGTCAGTAAGCCCAATCCTGCAGGCAAGCGAGAAGTGCTCGTCAAGGACAATACGGAGGCTCTGTGATGACTCGACGAATGGTAAATGCGCTGATCTTCACTATTGCCGTATGTTCGAGTGCATCAGTTTGGGCAGCTTCCGGCAGGGAGGCGTTGTTGGCCTTTGCTGATAAGACGACAACGGCGCAGGGTGAGTTTGTTCAAAAGGTGACCGACAAGAAGGGGGAATCGGCCGGAAGTGACAGCGCAGGGACGTTTGTTTTTGAACGTCCCGGCAAGTTCGTCTGGGAAACGAAGACTCCTTATCCGCAAACGATCGTTTCGGATGCCAAAACCGTTTATGTGTGGGATCCTGATCTTAACCAAGTGACGGTGCGAAAACTCACCGAAGCGATGAGTGCCACGCCGGCGGCCATTTTGTTTGGCAAAGGTGACATTGAGAAAAGTTTTCGCCTGAAAGATATGGAAAGCGACGGCGGTCTGGATTGGGTGGCGGCCGAGCCGCTCGTCGAGGACCTCACGTATCGTCGCTTTGAAATCGGCTTTGATGCCAAGGGCGTGATGGCGAGCATGCGTCTGTTTGACCATTTCGGTCAGACAGTGACGCTTACGTTCCGAGATGTGAAAACCAATGGCAAGATTGAGGCCGGCGCATTCGACTTCAAGATTCCCTCGGGCGCTGATGTGCTGCAGGATACGCACTGAGGCGATGTTCGGCAGACAAGGACAAAACGATGTCTCAGGACTTATTTGAAGGGCTTGAGCCCGAACAGCCGATTCGGTCGTCGGTCGCCAGCGAGGCAGCGTCAAGAGCGGCGCTTTTGCTCAATAAGCTTGCGCCTCTGGCCGAACGTATGCGCCCGAAGACGATAGACGAAGTGATCGGTCAGAAAAAACTGCTGGGACCGGGGCAGCCTTTACGGGTTGCATTTGAAACGCACCGACCGCATTCGATGATTCTTTGGGGGCCGCCCGGAGTGGGAAAGACGACACTTGCCCGTCTCATGGCCGATGCATTCGGACTTCCATTTATTGCGATTTCAGCAGTCCTCAGCGGCGTCAAAGAAATTCGTGAAGCCGTTGAAGAAGCACGCGTAACGATGACGCAACGGCATATCCCGACATTGGTTTTTGTCGATGAAGTGCATCGTTTCAACAAAAGCCAGCAGGATGCGTTTTTGCCGCATGTTGAGTCCGGTCTTTTCATTTTCGTCGGCGCCACAACGGAAAATCCCTCTTTTGAGGTCAATTCGGCATTGTTGAGTCGCTCAGCGGTGTACGTCCTGGAACCTCTGTCTGCCGAAGAGGTCTCGGAACTCATCGACCGAGCGTTTGAGCGCGAGTTTCCTGAATTGGAACTCACCGATGATGCGCGCAAGATTGTGATCGGAACGGCCGACGGCGACGCACGCCGATGCCTCAATGCGCTTGAAGTGGCTTGCGGCATGGCACGCGACCGAAAGCTTACTGTGATTGATGGAGATTTCCTGCGAAGTGCGCTGCCTTCGAGTCTGCGACGATTCGATAAAGGAGGAGAGAACTTCTACGATCAGATCAGCGCATTGCACAAAAGCGTACGCGGTTCGGATCCGGACGCTGCGCTTTACTGGATGTGCCGCATGCTCGACGGCGGCTGCGACCCGCGTTATATCGCCCGGCGTCTGATTCGGATGGCGGTGGAAGATATTTCGCTGGCCGATCCGCGAGCCATGCAGGTGGCGTTGGATGCAGCTGACATATATGAGCGGTTGGGGTCTCCAGAAGGCGAGCTGGCGCTCGCTCAGGCTGTTGTGTACCTGGCCGTCGCCGCCAAAAGCAATGCCGTCTACAAAGCGTTTAACTCGGTGCGCGCTTTTATTCGTGAAGACGGTACGCGGCCTGTGCCGATGTACCTTCGCAATGCTCCCACCAAACTCATGGACGAACTCGGCTACGGCGACGGCTACCGCTACGCTCACGATGAGGCGGGAGCCTTTGCCGCGGGGGAAGTGTATTTGCCCGAAGGGCTCGAAGGTATGCGTTGGTACGAGCCAACCGACCGCGGTCTTGAAATTAAAATCGGCGAAAAGCTCGCGCGCCTGCGTGAACTCAACGAACAGGCGGCAAAGCAGGGAAAGGCACGGAAGCGTTAGGCCGCACGGTGCTAAAATTTTTGTTTGTGTGTGATTCGGGCCCTTTGGGTCTGGATTGCTATGGGATTCTCTTGTAGATCGGCCTGCAAACGCAACAGTGAATGTTGCTGTCATAACTGCAGTGCGACAAATCAAATCATCGAAGGTTAGAAATGCTCGATATCAATATGCTGCGCAAGCAGCTTCCCGAAGTGATCGCCCGCTTGAAGACGCGTCCCTTCGACTTCCCCGAAAAGGAATTCAACGCACTCGAAAACGAGCGCAAGGAAGTGCAGACCAAGACGGAAGAACTGCAGGCGTTGCGCAACCAGCTCTCCAAGCAGATCGGCATTGCAAAGAGCAAGGGCGAAGATGCCGCTCAGTTCATGGCCGAAGCCGCTGCCATCCCTGAAAAGCTAAACGCTCTGTCCGCTCAGCTCGACAGCGTGCGTGAACGCCTGAACGAACTTTTGATGAGCATTCCCAACTTGCCGCACGAATCCGTGCCTGTGGGTCGCGATGAACACGACAACGTTGAGCAGTACCGCTGGGGCACGCCTCGTACGTTTGACTTCCCCGTGAAGGATCACGTTGACGTCGGCGCTCCGTTGGGCTTGGACTTTGATACGGCCGCCAAGCTTTCCGGCACGCGTTTTTGCTACATGAAAGGGCAAGTTGCCAAGTTGCATCGTGCGCTTGCTCAGTTCATGCTTGATATGCACACGACTGAACACGGCTATACCGAGTGCTACACGCCCTATATCGTGACGGCCGAAACGCTTCGCGGTACCGGCCAGCTGCCGAAGTTCGAGGAGGACCTCTTTGCAGCCAAGAAGGGCGGTCAGGAAGGCAAGGGCGAAACCCTTTACCTGATTCCGACGGCTGAGGTGACGCTTACCAACTGTGTCTCGGGCAAGATGCTCAAGGCAAGCGATCTGCCCATCAAGATCACCGCTCACACGCCTTGCTTCCGTTCGGAAGCAGGTGCCTATGGACGTGACACTCGCGGCATGATCCGTCAGCATCAGTTCGATAAGGTTGAAATGGTTCGCATCGTGCGCGACGATGACAGCTACGAACACCTCGAAGAACTTACGGCTTGCGCCGAAAACATCCTCAAGAAGCTCGGCCTGCCGTATCGCAAGGTATTGCTGTGCACCGGCGACATGGGCTTTGGCTCGGCCAAGACCTATGACCTTGAAGTGTGGCTGCCTGCTCAGAACACTTATCGCGAAATCAGTTCCTGCTCCAACTGCGAAGCCTTCCAGGCTCGCCGCATGGGCGCTCGCTACAAGGACGCCGACGGTCGTACGCACTTTGTCCATACGCTCAACGGTTCGGGCCTTGCTGTGGGCCGTACGCTTGTGGCTGTGCTTGAAAACTACCAGAATGCCGATGGTTCCGTGACGGTGCCCGAAGCTTTGCGTCCTTACATGGGCGGCGTTGAAAAGCTGGTTCCTGAAGCGTAATCGCGCACAAGACGAAGGCTTGCAGGGCGTCTTTTCCTTCAAACGAAAAGGCGCCCGTTTTGTCTGTTCGTTAAATGCCATAACGTTGTGCTTTTGAGTGCCATGCCGACATAGGCAATATGCCTTATTGTGCGGAGTTGTCCGGATCTGTAAGATGAGCGGTACATTTCGAAGCAGAAACCAAAAGTCTGCGCCAACCTGCTCCGTCCGGGCAAGGTGGAAACGCTTCTCTCAGAGACAGCGGATGTGGCCTTGATTAGGCAACCAAACGGATACAACGGCCGTCTGATCGAAATGGATTGGATGGCTTTTTTTGTGTGTGAAAACAGGGTGGATTTAATCCGACTTGCCGAACCCGTCCGATGGGGACAAATCGGCTAAACAGGAGTGAAAAAATGAGCCAGCGCTTAACGATCAAGGGACAAGTGACCGTACCGAAGAACATCCGCGATTTTCTGGGACTGACTTCGGGCAGTTCCGCCGTGGAGTTCATCATTGACGAAGACGGTTCGGTACGCGTGCAAAAGGCGCAAGTTCGCAAAGCTCGTCGCCCCGGAGCGCAGGCTGCAGATATCCCGACGTCATCGGCTACGAATCGCTGCGACCGTATTCTGGGACTGCTTGCCGGCTGCTACGTTTGACGTTGCTTAGGTTTGTGCCGCGTTCCTCAAAGGCAAAACGAATAACGAACAAAGACAGGGAAGAGAAAAAGATGGACATGCTTGCCGAACTGCGCGCCATTGTGGGCGAAAACAATGTGCTCACCGAAGATGCCGACACCGCCGGCTATCTGGTCGACTGGAGCAACCGATTCTTCGGCAAGACGCCCGCCGTGGTTCGTCCGGGCAATACCGAAGAAGTTGCCCAAGTGCTTGCCTGGGCCAATCGCACGGGCACGCCTGTGGTGCCTCAGTCGGGCAACACGAGTCTGGTGGGAGGAGGAACCCCTTCGCCAAAGGGCGACGCGATTTTGTTGTCGCTTTCACGCATGAACAAAATTGAGGAGATTGATGCGGTCAACGACACCATGACGGTACAGGCCGGTGTGGTTCTTGAAAAAGCACAACAAGCGGCACAAGAGGCCGGTCGGCTCTTTCCTTTGAGCTTTGCGGCCGAAGGAACAGCATGTCTCGGAGGCTGCATTGCAACGAACGCGGGCGGTACGGCTGTTCTTCGCTACGGCAACACGCGTGATTTGGTGCTTGGCCTGGAAGTGGTGCTTGCCGACGGTCGTGTCGTCAACATGATGCGAGGGCTCCGCAAAGACAACACGGGCTACGATCTGAAGCAGCTTTTTATTTCCAGCGAAGGAACGTTGGGTGTTATCACGCGTGCCGTCGTCAAGCTCTTTAATCTTCCGCAGACCACCTGCACGGCGTTGGTGGGTGTAGAAGATCCGCATAAAGCCTGCGAATTGTTGGCTTCTGTGAAAACTGCTGCCGGTCCAGCACTGACCGGCTTTGAGCTGATGCAGGCCAAGTGCATTGAGCGCGTGGGCGAGCAGATTGAGTCGGTGACGTTGCCCGGCGACGTTTCATCGGCGCCGTGGTGGTGCCTGGTGGAATTGAGTTATGCTCGAGACCCCGGTTGCAATCCGCTGGAATCTATTCTTGAAAAACAGTTCGAGAAAGGTAATGTGGTAGACGCCTTTTTGTCGAATTCGGTCAAGGACAGCCGGGCTTTTTGGGCGATTCGCGAGTCGATTCCGAGTGCAGACGCACACGTGGGCGGCAATCTGCACAATGACGTGAGTATCGAAATCAGTGACATCGCCGCTTTTGTCGACGAAGCGCTTGCCGCACTCAACGCGCGTTTCGACTGGATTGATCCTTCCGTGTTCGGTCACCTCGGCGACGGCAATCTGCACTTTAATATCGGCTCCATTCCGCCCAATCTGGCCTTTGAAAATGAAGAGGGCATCCGTGAGACGGTCTACGAGGTTGTGAGTCGCCACAACGGTTCGATTTCTGCCGAACACGGCATCGGACAACTCAAGCGTGCGCACTTTCTCAAGCTTAAAGATCCGCTCGAATTGGAACTGATGGGTGCCATCAAACGCGTTTTTGACCCCAAGGGCATATTGAACCCCGGAAAACTTCTGGCCGACTGAGATTAATCTCGTAGTTATTTGGAGGTATCGCTTTGCACCGTTTGGTCTAGAGAGCTTCGAAAAAGTTATTTCGAAGTGTTGTGTCTTTGGGCTCCTGCTAATATCTCCCGATGTATCCGACTGATTCGGATTGAAAAATTTCTGGGAGACCCATATGAATTCCGACTTTTCTCGCATCAAACGGCTGCCGCCGTATGTCTTCAACATTACGGGCGCTCTCAAGATGGCAGCTCGTCGTCGAGGAGAAGACATCATTGACTTTTCGATGGGTAACCCCGACGGTCCGACTCCAAAGCATATTGTCGATAAGATGATTGAAGTCGCATCGCGCGACAATACGCACGGCTACTCGGTTTCCAAAGGCATTCCGCGTCTGCGCAAAGCAATCAGCAATTGGTATAAGCGTAAGTTCGACGTCGACATCGATCCCGATGAGGAAGCCATCGTGACGATTGGCTCCAAAGAAGGTATTGCACACCTGATGCTTGCTTGTACGGATCGTGGCGACACGGTGCTCGTACCTAACCCTTCTTATCCCATTCATATCTACGGTGCGATTATTGCGGGCGCAGACATCCGTTCGGTCAAAATGATTCCGGGCGTCGACTTTCTGGCAGAGCTTGAGCGCGCCATTGTGGAAACCGTGCCTCGACCCAAGATGATGATTCTGGGTTTCCCGTCCAACCCGACGGCGCAGTGCGTGGAACTCGATTTTCTGGCCAAGGTCGTTGAACTCGGTAAGCGCTACGGCATTTGGGTTGTGCACGATCTGGCATACGCCGATATCTGTTTTGATGGCTACAAGGCTCCCTCGATTATGCAGGTGCCGGGCGCTAAGGATATCGCCGTTGAATTCTTTACGATGTCTAAATCGTACAACATGGCTGGCTGGCGACTGGGCTACATGGTCGGCAACAAGGAGCTGGTGCATGCTTTGGCTCGTATTAAGAGCTACCACGACTACGGAACGTTCACGCCGCTGCAGGTTGCAGCCATTGAGGCGCTTGAGGGTGATCAGAGTTGTGTCGAGGAGGTGCGTCTGAAGTATCAGAAGCGCCGCGATATTCTCTGGAAGGGACTCAACGAAATCGGCTGGCCGGTCGAGTGCCCGAAAGCATCCATGTATATCTGGGCCAAGATCCCCGAACCGTATCGCAAGCTCGGTTCCGTGGAGTTCAGTAAGCGCCTTCTTGAAGACGCCAAGGTGGCTGTGAGCCCAGGTATCGGTTTCGGGGAATATGGTGACGATCATGTGCGCATCGCGTTGATTGAAAACGAATTCCGAATTCGTCAGGCACTGCACGGTATCAAACACATGTTCAGAAAAGACGGTCTTATCGACCCGGATGCTCCTCGTCCCGAACCCGTGAAAGGCTGATAGGTCAAAGCAAACAAAAGCGGCGTCTTTGTTACTGGAAGGCGCCGCATAATTTTTCTCGGCTACGCAATAGCGCCGAGGTGCGCGGCGCAACAGATCAATACAATCACAGAAAGCGCATTCATTTTTGTCTTCGGCCAAACGAAAGCGCCCGAACAATTGCAAAACAAAAGGAAAGAAACAATGGAAGCAGTCAAAATCGGCATCGCCGGACTCGGAACCGTAGGGGGCGGCACGTATGCCGTTCTTAAGCGTAACGCACAGGAACTTTCGCGCCGAGCCGGTGCTCCCATTGAAGTCAAGACCGTGGTTTGCCGCAATATTGATCGCGCTCGCGGCATCGTTGACGAACGAGTGACGCTCTCTAAAGACTGGCACGATCTGGTCAATGATCCGGAAATCGACATCGTCGTGGAAGTAATGGGCGGCATTGAGCCAGCCAAGAGTCTGGTGCTTGAAGCCATCGCCGCCGGCAAGCATGTCGTAACGGCCAATAAGGCGCTTCTTGCGTTGCATGGCAATGAAATTTTCACAGCGGCAGCCGAAAAGGGAGTGGCCGTATCTTATGAGGCTGCTGTGGCAGGGGGCATTCCGATCATTAAGAGTTTGCGCGAAGGCCTTGCCGCCAACCGCATCGAATGGATCGCCGGCATCATCAACGGCACCTGCAATTTCATTTTGTCGACCATGCGTGACAAGGGGCTTTCCTTCGAAGAGGCGCTTGCGCAGGCCAAGGCCTTGGGCTACGCAGAAGCCGACCCCACGTTTGACATCGAAGGGATTGATGCGGCGCACAAGATCACGCTCCTAAGTGCACTGGCTTTCGGAACGCCCGTTAACTTTGATGCCGTGACAGTCGAAGGCATCACAAAACTGACGGCGACTGACATCCGTTACGCGGAAAACATGGGCTACCGCATCAAACTTTTGGGCATTACCAAGCGTACGGAACACGGCATAGAGTTGCGAGTTCATCCAGCATTGGTGCCGATGCGCCGACTGCTAGCCAACGTCGAAGGCGTGATGAACGCGGTGGTTGTCAAGGGCGACGCTGTCGGCAGCACGCTTTTTTACGGACGTGGCGCCGGTGCCGAGCCCACTGCCTCGGCCGTGGTAGCCGATTTGGTGGACATCGTGCGTATGACGGCAGCGGGCGACGCTCAGGCGCTTAAGCCCGCAGAACACAATCAGGAAACGACGCAACTCGGTTGGTTGCCGATGAGTCAAACGGTGAGCTCTTATTATCTGCGCATTCCTGTGGCCGATGAACCGGGCGTGCTCGCACAGGTGGCTCGCATTTTTGCCGAACAGTCAATCTCGATTGAGTCGGTGCTGCAGCCCGAAGCTGTGATCGGCGAAAAAGACACGGAGATCGTGGCGATGACGCACAGCGCTCTGGAAGGATCTGTGACGGCAGCCATTGAAGCCATTGAAGCGCTGCCGAGCACGCGGGGCAAAGTAGTGATGATCCGCAAGGAAGAACTCAATTAATTCGGAGCCGAGAAATGGCAATCAAATACGCAATGACCTATCAGTCCACGCGCGGCGAAGACGAGGGCGCGGGCTACAGTGACATCGTGCTCAAGGGACTTGCGGCTGACGGCGGTCTTTTCATGCCCCGCATTTATCCGCAGGTCACCAAGACCGATCTTGAGGATTGGCGTCATTTGTCCTACGCAGAACTTGCGTTTGAGATCCTGCGTTTGTTTGCAACCGATATTGAGGAAGATACGCTCAAGACCATGCTTGCGGGCGTGTACCGCGAGGATGTCTACAACAACGGCCGCACCGGGGAGGACTTTTCCAAGATCACGCCGACGCGGTCCATTGACGGCGGCAAGATTCGCATTTTGGAACTTTCCAATGGCCCGACGCTTGCTTTCAAAGACATGGCGATGCAGTACCTTGGAGCGCTCTTTGAATACATCCTCGAAAAGCGCAACACGGAGCTCAATATTTTGGGGGCAACATCGGGGGATACAGGGTCGGCTGCCGAATACGCCATGCGCGGGCGCAAAGGCGTGCGCGTCTTCATGCTCTCTCCTGAGGGACGCATGAGCGCGTTTCAGCGAGCCCAGATGTACAGCCTCAAGGACCCCAATATCTTCAATATCGCGGTCAAAGGTTCGTTTGACGACGCGCAGGATATCGTCAAGGCCTGCAGTCAGGATGCCGGCTTTAAGGCAACCTACAACATCGGCACGGTCAATTCCATCAATTGGGCCCGCGTTTCGGCGCAGGTCGTCTATTACTTCAAGGGCTGGCTGGAAGTCACGGAAAAGCCCGGTGAAGTGATTGACGTCACGGTTCCGTCTGGTAACTTCGGAAATATCCTGGCCGGCTGGATTGCCAAGCAGATGGGACTGCCGATCGGACGACTCGTGGTGGCGACAAACGAAAATGACGTTCTCGACGAGTTCTTTAAGACCGGTGTCTACCGTGTGCGCGACAGCGAACATACTTTCGTGACGAGCTCACCTTCGATGGATATTTCCAAGGCGAGCAATTTCGAGCGCTATATCTACGATATCGTCGGGCGTAACGCCGGGCGCATCAGGGAACTTTGGACACAGCTTGCTCTTAAGGGTGGTTTTGCTCTTACTGAGAGCGAAATGGCGCAAGTGCGCGAAAGCGGCTTTGTGTCGGCCAAGAGCACTCATGCCGATCGTATCAATACGATTCGTGAAGTCTTTGAAAAAGAAGGCCTCATCGTGGATCCGCACACGGCCGACGGCATTTTTGCCGCACGGCAATACGTGCGCGCAGGCGTCAAGATGCTTTCTTTGGAAACAGCGCTTCCGGCGAAGTTTGCCGCAACGATTCAGGAAGCGATCGGCGCGGCTCCCGAAGTGCCTTCAAGCAATGTCGGTATCGAAAATCGCGAACAACACGTCATGGTGATGCCGGCCGATGTCGGAGCGGTGAAGAAGTTCATCTCCGAAACACTTAAGGCGTAGTCGTTTTCAACAAACTTCGCAAAAAAGAGCCGGAATTCAATCGAAAACCGGCTCTTTTTCCGAGAACAGTGCTTATTTGCAGAGAATTTCTCTCATGTTAAGCGTCTGGGCCTGTTGCTTATGATCGGCTGAAAGCATCTCGTCGAGCATCATCATGCCGTGCTTGGCGCGGGTGTCTCCTGAGAGGTTGTAGAGCGCATAAGCGTAGCTCGGATTTTGTTTGACGCCCTTGCCTTCGGCATAGACAAGAGCCAGATTGTTGGCGTGCATGGGTTCGGGAGCCTTGCAGAAGGCCGATTGATAGAGCGAAGCGGCTTTTCCGAAATCTTGTTTCACGCCTTTGCCGGAGAAGTACAGGTTGGCAAGATTGGTGTCGCTGCCGGCCGAACTCTTTTCTTTAAGCAGTCCGTACCAGTGTTGTGCAGACTGATAGTTTCCTTTGCTTTCGAAGTAAAGCCCTACGGTGTACGCCGCATCGGCGGCAATCACGTCGCTCGTACCGAACTTGATCGTGACGGCACGGTTGGCCCAGTCCAAGGCTTCTTTTTCGTTTCCTGTTTCCAGACAACTGTCGGTGAGCAGACTCGCAATTTCCTGCAGGCGAGCCGGGTGCGGCATTTCACCGCGGTAGACCGGAAAGTCTCCCTTTTCAACGAGCGAATAGGCTTTCTTCAATGCTTCTCGAGCCTTGATGGGATCGCGCTTGAGCGCATCGCCATCGGGAGCCCACAGGTAGCAGCGTCCCATGTCTTGATAGACGGCTGCCAAGTCCTTGGGATCGGTTGTCTCAAGAATGCCCGAGAGTGTGCGTTGGTACCACTTCACGGCTTCCGAGCAGTTGATACCAAAGAGCGACGCGTCGATGAACCCGTTGGCAATGCTTTGTGCGGCACTCGGCTTTTTACGGGGATCATCGCCATTGGCGGTAATAAAGCGGATGCCGGAGATTTCTTGGTAGGCCTTTTCAAGTTGGGCGGCGAGATCTCCCTGTGAAACCGTACCGCTTTGAGCCTGATGCTTGGCGATGCGATAGGCAATCTCCATGCTTTCCTTGGCGCTGGAAGCATGATCGAACTTGTCTTGATAGTACTCGACGATACGATTTTCCTGGCCTGTGGCTTTGGCAAATTTCTCGAGCTGATAGAGCTCAAAGCTCATGCCCAGATCACCGATCGGATAAAAGAAGTTCTTGGCAAGGAACCGGTAGGCGTCAAGCGTGTCTTGAGCCGAGACATTGCCCTTGGCGTCGTGAAAGAGACTGTCGGCGAGCTTAAAGAGCAGGTTTTCTCCCGTATAACCCAATTTGCTTGCCTTTTGAAAGGCTTCGATGGCTTTGTGATAGTCGTCCGTGGAGAGATAAACGGAGGCCATGGCCGCTTCGGCCCAGCCGTCTTTGTTGAATTCGTTTTTGACGACGCTCTCAAGCACTGCCACATCCATGGCACCGGCGATCTTCGCAGGATCAATGCGGTAGGCGAGCATTTTCTCAAAAAGCGTTTTTTGCACGGACTTGTCGTTGACTTCCAGGGCAATTTTGCAAAGCGTGGTGTAGTCCGAGTCGAGTGTGCGTTCATCGGCCGACTCAATGGCGGACTTCACAATGGCGGCAAACTGTTCGGGCGTGAGCTTGAGTTTGTCTTGCGTGAGCGCTCGCGCAATATCGAGTGAGGAATGCGTGGGCTTGCCGTTGAGTTTCTTTTCAACGGCCTCGTAGTTGCCTTCGCCCAGGCGTGAGTAGAAGAGTTTTAAGGAGTCAAAATCCTTCTTTTTCAGGCAATTGTCGACAATTTGGTCGATTTCTGCGTCAGAAAGGCTGCTTTTGCCGTTTTTCTCGGTTTTAAGAAAAACATAGAGGCCCGCAAAACCGGGGTGCCTGGCTTTGTAGTTTTCAGTGACCCAGTTCTGGTAGAGTTTGGTGCTTTCGGCTTCGCTCAAATTGGCCACGCTTTTCTTTTCGCCGTAGAGCCAAGAGGCAAAGAGATAGTTGATCTTGTTGACGGGATAGATGCCGGCGTCGGTGAGGTTCTTAAAGACCGGTTCGATCAATTCGTGGGGCAGGTGCATCGACCATTCCATAAACCAGCGGTAGACCTGCGGATCAGAAGCGATGTTTTGCGCATACAGGCGGCAGGCTTGTGCGTGCTTGTCGCGATCAATGAGGCGCACTTTGAGCTGCGGCAGGTTGCCTTGGCGGCAGACGTAGGCGGCCGCGGCTTTGTCTCCTTTGACGGCAAGCTCGTATTTAGCCTGCATCTCAGCGACTTTGTCGGTGTAGGCAGTGGCGTTGGCAAGCGGAACAAGAAGACTCAGAGAGAATGCGGCAAGGCAGGTTTTCTTCAACATGGCAGACAATGGGGAACCGAATCAAGAAGCGCTGATTATGGCAACCCAAAAACTTCGCGAAGCTTAACGAGGTCTTTGCATTGGACAAATGTCGCAAGAGCTGACAAGACTGACTATGGAATTTTTCGATCATTGACTATCGGATTTTCCCATAGTGAACGATAGGATTTTTCCGAGAAGTAAAGTCTCAGGAGGATCATCATGTATTTTCCCAGAACGGCCGAGAAAGAAATCGCGCATCTCTCGGAAAACTGCAAAGTTGTCTTGGTGGGCGGTATGCGACAAGTTGGGAAAAGCACATTGCGCACACGTTTATCTGACTAACGCCAGAAGACCGCCTGCGTGAGCTGGCGGATGAATGGCGTTCGAGCTTTGGTGAAAGTATACAAAAATCCTTCTTTTTGGTAGGATCGCGTGTATGAAAGTCAAATGCGCCTACAAATTCGAACTCATTCTGAAGCCCGAACAGCGGGCTAAGTGTGCTCAGTTTGTGGGTAATTGCCGCTACGTCTATAACAAGGCAGTTGAAATTCAGCTTCGGCAGCTTGAAACCAAACAGCCGTTTGTTTCCTACAAGGAACTGGCTTCTCAGCTGGTTGGCTGGAAGAAGGACGATTCAAGTCTCTGGTTGTCACAATCACCGGCCCAGACCTTGCAGCAGACACTCAAGGATCTTGACCGAGGACTGATGCGCTTTAAACAGCGTAAAGGCGGCATGGTTCGGTACAAAGCCCGTGGTGACGGTGACTCGTTTCGTCTGCCTCAGCTTCTTGACGGTGACTTTGACGAGGCCAACGCCCGTATCCGCATTCCCAAAATCGGGTTTGTACGGTATCGCAAATCACGCGACATTCAGGGAAAAGTCAAAAATCTCACGATTTCCATTGAAGCCGGACGCTG
>ENA-ORUG01001571-ORUG01001571.1-human-gut-metagenome-genome-assembly--contig:-NODE-1571-length-19502-cov-4.727362_pt1 | contig 19502 bp, 7 predicted proteins | sample MGYA00242079_ERZ509207 | MGnify/ENA primary metagenome ERZ509207 (study PRJEB26280, sample SAMEA2338780) | human gut metagenome | biome: human gut; feature: human-associated habitat; material: faeces...
TGTCGAAGTCTGTCACGGTGAAGTTCTCAAAGCCAAGCTACGAGGCATTGAGACTGACACGGATAATCCACATTGTCATATCGTGTATAACCGCATCAACAATGAGGGCAAACTCATATCAGACACCCATGATTACAGGCGTAATGAGCAAGTGACCAAAGCTCTAAAATCCAGGTATGGATTTACTTACGGAACGGACAAGAGCAAGACTAACACTCGCAATTTGCGCAATGCGGAGCGTGCAAAATACGAGATTCACAATGCAGTCAAAGATGCCTTAAAAGTTGCAGATAGCTGGCAGAAGTTCAAGAGTGAACTTGCAAAACGAGGTGTTTGCTTGGAGCTTGTCAATAAGGACAAGGAGAGAACCAAGGTACAAGGCATCCGTTTCAGCAATGATGGATATAGCTTCAAGGGTACGCAGATTAGCCGAGACTATAGCTTTGGCAAGTTGAATGTGAGGTTTGAGGGGACGGAGAATCAAGTATCAGCAAGAGACAACTCTGCTCAACAATATGAGCAAGGTTGTCGCAAGGACGAGCATTTGCCATCCATGTCGGAAACCAGCCAAGACCCTTGGAACGGCATTTCTTCCATTGGTTTTTTTGCTTCTGCCAACGCACAGACCTTTGAGCCATTCCCAGAGGATGAATCAGTCAAGAAGAAAAAGAAGAAACGCAGAAAGGGCTTTAACCTTTGATGCAAGTTACAAACCATTCAAACAACAAAAGAAAGATGAAAGAAGAAAGAAGAAATGTTGGAAGCCATCTATGTCACAGTTGAGAGATTGGAGCAGAAAGTCGATGAACTTTCTGCCTCACCAAAGAATGCAGGAACGGAAACCGTTCCTGCAAGTACTGACATAACCAAGTTGGAGAAATCAATCATTGCTATGTTTGGCAAGGAGGAGGAAGTCATTGGTAAATTATCCAAATTAAGAGATGCCATTGTTGTTTTCGCTGACCTTATCAAGATTGAACATGGCAAAAATGAGCAGCGAAGCAGGTTCTTAGTTGATGCAGTCAAGCAGATGAGACAAGAGAATGATGTTTCTTCAAAGGCATTGCAGGACAAACTTGAAGTGATGAACAATTCACCTCAGAAGAAACTTGTCACCCATCGCTTCGAGCCTACATCAAAGTATGTTCTTCTTTTCATTGGTGGCTTGGCTCTATCTCTTGTCATATCCATTTGGGGCAATCTAACCCAATGGCGGGAACACCAAGACAGGGAGGAGGCAGACTTGAAATATCGTGCATTGAAGATGGTTCTTCCATCTGACGACCCCAATGTTCGATACATCGAAAAGAACTTTTCTGTATGCCCAAATAAAGAAGTTATTGAGAAAGTGAGAACTCATGTAAATATTTACGAGGACTCAATTCGCTATCATAACGAAATGATACAGATGGCAGCAATTAAAGATAGCATTGCTAATAGCCTATTTAAAGAGGCGAATGAAATTAAAAAGAAAATTAATCAGAAATAATAGACAACGACCAACGGGTACAAGCGCATCCTTCGTTTCGACAAGATTAAGACCAACGGCATTCGTGTCGTATTCGAAGCGCAAGGGCTTGCCCGTGCATCAACAATGTTTCAGCATACTAACTTTCATCAAACTCTCAACTACCGTGTCCGTGATGCCACTCGTTTGACATTGCGGACACTTTTTCTTTTAAGATGGTATGAAGAAGAAATTGATAATTATAGCTGTTTTGGTTATTGCTTTGGTTACATCTTATATATTCTGCGGTACTGACAAAAATGATACAGGGATTGACTCAATTAAAATCGAAGAATATACGGCTGCTTTAAGCAACAAGATTGATTTGGATTCTATAGCGGGAACTTATTGCGGTGTATTACCGCCTAATGTAAAAACAACACTCACATTAAATGCTGACGGCACCTATTTGTTGATACATGGTATTCAAAGAAAAGCAGAATGAACAGGAAAAGTTAAGAGGTACTTTCCAAATGCTTGACGGCAATATTTTGATGCTTGTGCATCCTTTGAGTGGTGACAATATTTTCTATAAGGTGAAGGACGACAACTGCATTATTTTGATAGATTCATTTGGGAATGAACCTGAAAAAAAGGTTAGGAAAAACTTTATACTGAAGAAGAAAGGATAAATGGAGGGTGTAAAATAAACTGTGTCAAACGATACTCATAGCTTGACACAGTTTATTTTACATCCTCATTTAGACATTTCTAATATGATGAAATGCACTATTTGGGCGACTTTTCTCCACTATTTATATCCGTTGAGGATATATTTTTGCAAATATAACCTACAATATACTCTATCGGAGTAAAAAGCTCAATATCATTGTTCTCAACTAAATCTTCTATTGAAGATTTTACAATTTTCCAAAGCTTGGATGTCTCATATTCTTCATATGGATGTTTCATTTTTTGTTCTTATTTTTAGGACCATTAGGCCAAATTTGTTGTCCATTATAATCAATTTCCTTAACCTTCTTTCCTGTTTTTGGGTTGGTTACATCCCAATGGTCTTTATGTTTTAAATCTTTTTTCCACACATTTCCATCTTTATCTTTCCAACCCTGACCATTTCTAAGTTTAGTCGTTTTACCTGGAGGTTTATTACTATATTGAGGTACAGAAGGTTGTTCGCGACTTGCAATATGACCTTTCTTATCCGTGAGATTTTTTCTTGCATTTGACATCATTACTGCTCCATGAACAGTAAGACCCGCTCCCACAGTAGCATCTGCACTTCCTACAACTACAACCACCGTAGAAGTTCCAAGTGAAGGTCCTTCTGCAACAAGTCCTACCGTAGTGATAGTCGTTCCACTTGCCACCATAGTAGCACCTGTACCACTTTCAATGGTACCCACGGTTAGGCTGGCTAAATCACCAGCTGTTAATCCAGCATTGAAGTCCTTAGGGGCTGAAACATTTCTTCCTGCATATGTTCGAATATTGATTAATCCACCAGTGGCATTATCTACAATAGCGGCACCAAATCCTTTTACTTTATCCCACCAATCTTGACCATTAGGGTCACTAAATCTTATCGGGTTGTTTCCTGTATAACAATATGAAGAAAAATCAAAATATTTTTCTTGCTTTGGATCTGTTGATATCCAAATGCCAAGCTTCGGTTCGTAATATCTCGCCCCATAATAATACAACCCCGTTTCCTCATCGAATTCCTTCGCATTGAAAAGATAAGGCGTATTCCAAATGTTATTGCGCTCCTCTACGAATACCTCACCGAAAGGAACATACTCGATATGCTGCACCACCTTGCCGTCAAGGTTGGTGATGTAACTACTGCTACCCAAATGGTCTGGGTGGTAGTAGAATTGCATCTTCTCGTATGTATCGCCTTCTTGGAAGTTATTCTTCATTGCTCTTGCCATTACACGTGACTGCGCAGCCTCCAAGCTGCCGTCATTGCAGCAGAAGCCCTTGCCATCGACATAATCGTTGTTGTCCTCGCCATTGTACGGCACTGCAAAGGTTGCATAATTATCCTTAATAACCTGCAACTGCTGGACATATTTTTGCTTATAGTCAACAGAAAGTCCATCAGTCTCACTACCTGCATACTGAATGCGGCGTGGGTCTGAACCATAAGAGTCAAAGTCTCCAATCTTGCTGACTACACGCTGACTACCAATATAGATGTGCTTGGTGTAACGTCCGCCTTGGTTGGCAACGAGGTAAGGAGATACATACAATGAGAACTTGGCTGTGTTTGTGCGACCTCCAGCAAACTCGGAGTTCACATAGACTTGATCACTCTCACCCGATGTTTTCACCGTGCGCTCACCGTCTGCGTCATACCAATAATTCGCCACGAAGCCATTGTCATCAGATGAAAGAAGACGGTTCTCCTCATCCCACTTCAACTTGCGCTCCGCTGCCTTTTCGTCAGCTATGCCGTCCTTCTTCGTGCGACTTGTATTGACATAAATGAGGTTTCCGTTGGCATCATACTCGTAGGCATGACTATTGTTCACCTTCTCACTCTCCGAAGGAGTTTCCTCTGTGCGGTAGTTCACATCCTTTACATTGGCGAGTTGGAACTTCTTGCCTGTCTCTGTTCCATAGGTGTATAACAAATCATAACCTGCATTCAATGTACCGTTGAACTGCACATTGTTCTGCGTGAGAATCTGACGCTTCGATGTGATGCGGTGCATGTTGTCGTAACCCATCGCAAGAGTGTAGCTTGCGGTCTTGTTGTCAGCACCAGTATAAGTGCCAGTTGCACCAACAAGACGGTAGAGTGCATCGTATGTATAGGCATGAGCCATTTGTCCGCCAGCCTTTCCACTCTGTGGAACTGACGCACCGTTAACCACACTGAGCACATTGCTTACCGCATCATAAGTGTAAGCATTGTCCATGATGGTATTGCCACCACTGTTCACGGTGAGGTTCTGCAATCTGCGACGCTGTGGGTCGTAGGTGTAGAACGTCTCAGCACCATTGCAGTACTTCAAGTATGTACGCTGCTCAAACTTGTCATAGCCGATCTTGCTCACATAATCGTAGCCGTAAGACTTGTAGCCATGAACCTTTTCAAGCTGACCACCGAGGTTGTAAGAATAGGTGATTTTCTCCTCATCAGGATAAATCATCTCCAACAGACGGTTGTGGCTGTCGTAAGTCCATTGCGTCACATAGGTTGCTATTGCCTGATTAGGCACAATCATCGTGCGGCGGGTCTTTGTCACCTCGCCCATCTTGCCATAGAAGTATTCGATGGCACCTGTTCCATCCTCACGGAGCATCAAGCGACCGATACGGTTCTGAGAGGCGTTGCGGCCACCGTAGTAATACTTCACGTTGTTCTCCGGATGATCTGGGTAGTTGATACCCGTCAGACGCTGATAGTCGTAATCGTAGGTGATGAACTTGCCTTCCTTTGCAAGGTTGGCAGTCTGCTTAGTCTGCACATTGCCGAGCGCATCGTATGTGAAGCTGGTGATGCCGCTTGCAGGATGGTTCACCTCAGTACGGCGGTCACCCATGTCGTAAGTAGAGGTCGTCACATTGCCCTCCGTGTCGGTAACACGAACAAGACGCTGTATGCCATCATACTCAAACGAAGTGGTAATCTCACCGTCAGGACCGCTCTTCTGGATGGTCTTTAAGGTCTTGCCACTGCCATTGGTATGGGTAGCCTGGACATTATGGAGTGCGTCTGTTACGGTTGTAACAAGTGCATGACTGCTATTGTCAACAGTATAGGCCGTAGTTGTCGTAGAGTTGTCAGGCAATGTCACTGAGGTAGCACGGTCGAGCACGTCATAAACAGTAACCGTTGGAGATACATTGTCAAATGACTTGTTGAACGTTGATTTCGATCCATTTCCTTCCGTTGTAGGATAGAATGCCTTTGCCACACGTCCGAAAGCGTCATACACGTTTCTTCCGCTGACTATCATCACGTTCTCATCCTTGGCAGAGTTGCCCTTTGCTGCACTTGTCACAACACCGTCCTTCTTCACCTGAACGGCTCTTCCGAAGCCGTCAACGAAAGTAACGGTCTCCAAGTCATCGTTAGGATGCTGGATGTCGTAGTGCTTGGTCACTGCGTAAGCAGGAGCGGTAATGCCACTCTCACCAAAGGTAGCCAAAGGCTGATATTCAAAGGCGATGGCATAAGGCACGCCCGTAGCCAACTCATTTGGACCACGCATGCCAGTAATGCGACCGAGGTCGTCAACATCAGTCTCATAGTAGAAGTTGTTGAGGTCACGATGCTCCTTGGCAATGCCATAGCGATAGTCAAAATTGCCTTGCTCGCTGCGGTAGCCCCACGCATCGTCAATACGCTCCACATACATGTTCATTTCCGGCTCATAGCGGTACTTGTACCACATGCGCTGTCCCTTGCCGTTGGCAGGGAGGGTCTTCTGGATGATGTTGCCGTAAGAGTCGTACTTGTAATCAGTAACTGCCGCACCGTCATTCAACTGTTGCGTAATCTGGGTGATGTGGTTGGCATAGTTGGTGTTGTACTTTGCCGTCACATGGTGGTAAATCGAGCCGTCACCGCCAGTCACCGTAACATCTATTGGAAGTCCGAAGATATGCTTCGCTGCATTGTCCGTGTATTTAATGGCGGTTGCATAGTCAAACTTTCCGTTTCCGTCCTCGCCAAGGCTTCCCTTGTCGCTGTACTTGTAGGACTTCAACTCACCATGATAGCCATTGAGGTAGTACTCGTTCCATGCCTCGGATGTAATCACACCGTTTGCCGCTCCCTCATACTGCAAATTTGCCGTATAGCGGAGAGGTACGAATGCAGATGCACGGTCACTCCAAAGGTTCACGTCACGCTTTGCGAACGTGTACTTGTCACCGTCGGCAGTCATATAATAACTGTCGTAGCGATTCTTAGTCTCCGTGTATTTGTTGCCGTTGGCATCCTCTACGGATGTGGCGGTAACATTGCCCTGCGTGTAGTAGTTGGCTACATCGTAGTTCTCAACAGCCTGTCTGTAAACAGAATTGCCATTCTCCGTGTCGAGGTTCTTGGTGATGACCTCACCGAAACCGAGGAACTCACGTTCATGGCGGTCACGCTTGCCGTCCTTATACTCAAAGGCGGTTGTCATGACAGGACCATCGTCATGGATACCATCATCAACGGTTAGGGCAGACATTACCCACTTGCCACCAGGAAGTCCGTAGGTAGGAGTGGTATGCGCATAGTCGAGTGTGAAAGTGCCGCCCAAGGAGTTGGTGACAGACTTCAACATGTTTGTCCTGCCAATGGCAGAGCGTGTAACCTTCAACTCGCTTTCCTTCTCAGACTCAACGATGTCAAGATAACCGTCACCATCAACATCCTGCAATGAATAGGTAGGGCGGTTGATGCTATGTGAGGTGGAAGCACCAGGGTTTGTTGAAATCTTGATGCTTATGACAGGAATGTTGATGGTCAAAGTGAACGCTGCGTTTGCAGACTCTGATGTAGAGGCTGATTCACTAAGCGCACTTGCACCCTTCCAACTGATAGGCTCGTCAAAGCCATTGCCTGTATTGAGGGCAACAGTGATACCGTCACCATTCTTCCATACCTTGTCAGGAAGACCGTCAGAATTGATGTCGATAAGATTATACTCCTCTTCGCTTTCAGAGGTTACGAGACCAAAGCCTGCTGAGAAGCTACCAGAAGCCTTGTTTATACCTTGGTATTTCTCATCTTCAAATTTTCCCCAGTCATGACTTACATCGCCACCTGCGCCAATATTATAAGAAAGGCTCTTACCACTCTGTATGCGGTCAAGTCCCCAATCAATAGGTTCAGTAAAGGCATAGCCCAGATTTAATCTTACTTTCTTGTCGGAAAGAATCTTGTCTGGTAGTCCATCGCCATTGATATCTATGAACGATTCTACAGCTTCATCCGTATTCTTTGGCGCACTGCCGGAAATGGAGAATTGAGCCAGCCATGAACTCTGTTGGTTCTGTGCGGAAGACTTGCTTCCTGAGATAAGTTTTGTAATGCCAGACACAGAAGCTACTGGATTGCCGCCATATCCCCATGCTTCAGAAGCATTGTCAGAGTTATTAGCTCCGATACCCTTGTAGATTTCTCCACTCAATCCGCCCTGCGAATTGGTGTATTGGATAGTACCACCAGCTATGATGTCCGGGAATCCGTCACCATTCATATCCATCATGGCAACTTCCGTCTTGGAACTGCCATTTGCATTGTTGTGGGTAATGCCAAGTGCACCTCCTTGCACAACGGTACTCTTGCTTGATACCACTTGGCTTACAGCTGTCGCACCAGTACCCTGCAAATATTCACCAGCAAGTCCTGCCACTTCAGCATTGTTATCCAATGGATTGGTAAGGAGTACATCCTGTTCTGTCAATCGGGCTGTACTTGCCTCGGTTGCAGTAAGATAGATGTCCTGTCGCTGACCGACCCACTTGTCCATAGAAGTCTGGTCTGTACCCAATGGAGTGAATGCCATCGTGAGAGGGTCAACCTTGTCGTTCTCGTTTTCAGGCAATTTCAGCAATGACTCGTCAATAGGCTTTGCATATCTGCCCTCTGCCGAGTTATAAACAAAACCTCCCCAGCCACGGTAAAGCATACCGAAACCAAGATTGTCATTCTCTGCATAGAATCCAGCAAGCACATTCTCTGTTACGAGACCTGCCGCATCTTTCAGAATGGAAACAGAGGCTGAAGTAACAGTTTCATTAGAGATTGCTGCCGGATAGCTGTATTCAAACCAGATGTTCTTTCCTGCAATAGTTGCAAATCGCAGAGTATCGGCTTTCAAGATGCCATTCTCGATGTTGAAAGACTTCTTGCCGATGAGTGCATCCTCTGTCTTGGCGGTCAAAGTAACCTGTCCATTGATGGAATTGTCAGAAAGGGTAAGCACTGGCGACACAACCAAAACGGTATCAGTCGCAGTGGTCAAGTATGGCTTGCCCTCTGCCAAGGCATTTGCAAATGTATTGTAGTGTGCAGGAACGGCTACCGTCTGTTCGATATTGGCAGAGTCCTTATAAGTCACAGACGCTTGCCAACCGATATTCTTCCAATCAACATTTGAGGTAGATGAAATCTCAAAGCTGAAGTTGGTCAGCTTTTCTGTATTCTCCAGACTGATGTTGAGTGAATCGCCATTGAAAGCCTCACCAGCCTTCAATGTACGAGCAAAGACTGTCTTCTTGGTATAGTTCGGGTTGTTGTTTCCGTCACTGTCTTTCTTGTCGTTGCTGCCGATGATGCTGAGAACAACATCGTCGGTTGTTACAGGCTTGTGGAAGACACTGTGAACTTCAACACTTGAACCATTCTCCACATTGGCAGAGGTGTTCACATCATAGATGGCACCATCCTCAGGCTTGTACTCTGTTGAAGAAAGCCCGTTAGGCAAAACATTAGATTCGCCAGCGTATGTAATGGTAGGCGACCAGTTCACCTTGTCAAATGAGCCGTTGCTTGTTTCCTCGGAACCCGACTGTACACGGAAATAGATTCTGTCACCTCGCTTGACGGCAACAGAAGAGACTGCAGCGGCATAAGAACTGCCGTCGCCCTTTGCAATAGTCTTGTTCCAAAGCTCATTGCCACCCTTTTGGATGGCAATTCTTACGCCGTCTGCTTTTTGGTATTCGTCAGCGTCATAGTCTCCAGTAGGAGCGACAAGGCTTACTTGACCAGTTACGCTGACAGTTCCGTCCTTAGGAGCCTGCCATACACGCACAATATCCTCCATCGGTGAGTTCTTGATGGCTTCCGCCTGCTCATCCTTACTGACCTCCATGACAGAAGTGTCAACCTTGCCACCATAGATGATTGGGCTTGGCGTGTCGGCACTGCTCAATGTAAACGTAGGCACGGCATTGCCAGACTGATCAAACTCCAAATGGTTGAAATATACCTTGCCATTGGAAACGAGGTCAACAAGTCCGTCACCGTTGATGTCGCTGAAATACTGAGTGGTCTTTGTCTTAGTGGTTGACTTGTCCGTTCCGACAACGGCAGTCAGAACATTCCAACCGACAACGGCTTTCGCACCGAAAGAGTTCGTAGAACTTTTGGTTGTCGAGAAGTTACTGATACCCTTTACCTTGACAGGCTCACCATATACTACTTCTCCGTTGTCAGTCTTGACCTGTGGACGATAATATACGGAACCACCAGACTTATATACCTTGTCAGGAAGTCCGTCACCGTTCAAGTCAACGAATGCGGAAAGTCCCTTGCTGGTATCGCTGGAGTAGCTGTAAGAACCTCCTATTGTATTGCCTTTCCATTTGCTTCCGTCCCAAGGTCCCACACCTGCATAGAACGAACCGCTTACAGAAGAACTTGTCGTTCCGCCAAGTGCAGTTGGCTTGTCGCTGAAGCGCTTGCTGACAGTCTTCAATGGATTGACGAAACCTGCGTCAAGTCCGTCATCGTGCGTGTTCCATTTCTCGGAATCGTCCTTGAACGGAACATATCCCTTTTCAGCCTGCACATCATCATAATAGTCGAAGTTCTGGAAAGCCACTTCCTTTCCGGTGTTGTCATACTGTCTGACACCTGTGAGCATTTCCTTGTGGAATGCACCTTCCTTGTAGTCAAAGGCATAGCTGCGCAGGGTCTCGCCCTGGAAATTCACGGTCACCTTCTCCAACAGCTTGTTGGAGGAGGCGAGGAATCCATAGCGGGCATTGTTGGTCTTTACCTGCTTTACCTTGTTGCCATCAAAGAGTACAACGGTGTGCGGTTCCTGTCCTGCATTACCTGCGTGAACCTCCTTCAGATATGCAGCCTTGGCCTTCAAGCCGCCACGCACATCCTCATCCACGATGTCATACACATATTCTATATAGTCACCGTGGAGTTCCTCGACACGTTTCAGCTTCCATTCGGCAATCACCTCACGGGTATTGCCCGAAGCATCGGTGACATTGCCCTTTACAACAGCTCCGTCACCACCATAGATGTACTTGACACCCTGCTTGTCTGTAACCTCCCAATAATAGTTGGCAGGACTGTCACCCTTGCGGATGATACGGCTGAAATCACCGCCTTGGCGGGTGTAGAACTGGCGGTCAGCCTTTCTGTTCATCTTCTCGCCACGGTGTGCAACTCCCATCTGTCCGTTGTCATCCATAGTGGAGAGCATTGAACCGGACAAGAGATAAGTCTCCGTCTCTTTTGACTGGTCATAACGAGGCACGCCCCACCGGGTGTCAAGCGTAATGCTTGGCACGCTGACGTTCCAACCCTCGCCAAGCCAACCGCTACCGCCCTCGCTGCTGTACTGCAAGCCAAGGCTTGGCTGCATACCGTTTCGTGCTGGCGGCATCTCGAACGGATACTGCAGGTTGGCAGAGCCACGGTTGTTTGCGCTTGGAGGCGCAATGACATTGAGCTTCGCCGTCGGGTCTGCCGCCTTGATGTCGTTCATCATCGTCGGGGCAAAGCCTTCGGTCTGCGGTGACTCCGGGGCCTGTATCACGCCGTTGATCATGTCGGTGAAGTGGGTCGTCTTTGAAACGACACACTCTTCCTTCTTGTCCACACGCACACGCTCCAACGCAACCCAATGCTTCTCGGCCGGGTCGTAGTAATAGGTACGGATGTCGTCCTCGGTATAGCCGCTTGGTATTCTCGTGCGGTCATACTTTATCTTGACAGTCGCGCCCTCGCCTGTGAAGTGTGTTCCGTGAGGGAGAAAACGGTAGCCATGTCCTCCTGCCGTGACATTGGTCATGGCAAAGTCAAGCTCAGGAACATTCTCCTCTCCGATAGAGTTCACGGAAAGGCTTCTGTTCCGAATGAGGTCTTTCTGAAGAACGACCAGTTTGCTACCTCCTACGGAGATACTGTCAGAGACACCCTTCTTGAAGAGTTTTCTCACGGCTGTCCCGTCCTTTGCCGAAAGGGACAGTGTGGCGGCAAGCAGTAAAACCAATGCCCACGCCACCTTCTGTATATAATTCTTCATGCGTATCTTCCTTTAAGTTACTTTACTGAGATTTTCCTTGTATGCTCCCCATTCTCGGAGATTGCCTTCACGACATACACACCCGATGCGGGAACCTTGAAGTCGGCCTGCTTGACGCTTTCGCCTGTCATTTGGCGTGACACTACCAGTTTGCCTGATACGTCAAACACCATCAATGTGGCTGCAGCAGGCTTGTCCTGTGTGAGTTTAGCCTCGTAGATGCCTGTCGTAGAACCGTTGCCCTTGACAGTGAAATCCTCGTCTTCTCCAGAAATGAAGGTATTGTCAGCCTGTCTGTCCGAGCTGCCCACATGGTTCTCCCTTGCCTGTATTCCGTTAGGCATACTTGCATCACACTCGCTGCCGACATAGACGGTCATCGTTGTCGTACACTTCTTGGGTGTTTCTATCTGCACGTTGCCCCTTGTGGTGAATGAGGTTACAGGCGTACCGTTTACGGTAAGGTCTGTGATATGTGTCTCGCCCTTTCCGTACTTGATGCAGAACCGCCATGCACGAAGTGACCAGACATATTCATGATGCACGGTCTGTCCGTTCAACTTGTATGTGACCTGCATATTGCGGACTGTTACGCTAAGCACATCGCCCGGCTTGATGGTGACATATTTGGTTAGGCTTGTATATCCACCGGTTATGATATGCGCCTTGTCGCCCCGCACGTCGAAGCCATATTGGGTGATCTCGTCCGTGAGGCTTGGCTCCAATCCCACACGGTAGTTTGATTTTGTATCGTTCACCGTCCATGAGATGTCGCCAGACAGATAGGTCCTGGTGTCATGTGAGTATGAGGTGTAGAGAGCATTGCCAGTGGCATAAATCTCGTTGCCTCCACCTTGTGATACGGACAGCGCATAGGTGCCGGGGGCAAGATTCGTGATTCTATGCGTGTCACCGAAGAATGTTCCTCTGGCAATGGTTTCTCCTTTTACTTTTCCTGCAACGGTGTCAACGCTGAGCACATAGGAATAGACTGGTGTACCGATGTTGATGCCGATGTCGATATACCCGTCATTGCGTGGAACTCCATTCTCGCAACTTGACGGCGTAGGAGTGGCATCATAGGAAATGCCGTCATAATAGGCGAATGTGAACACATCGCTTCCGCTTCCGTCTGCATCCCATAGGATATTGCGGAATATGGTCTTGCCCCTTGTCATATCAGGCTTGGAGCATCTTATGTTACTGTTGCTGTTGATGTCGAAATCACCTTCACCGCTTGGGTCTATGAGCATGACGGTACGCTTGCGGCAATAGTCCGAGAACTCCCTGTCCGGTGTGAGGTCATAGCTCAACTCTGCCATATAACCGACATCATCTATTCCTCCTGTCCTCAAGCCTGCCATATTCAAGGCGGACTCTGCTCCTTCTGTTCGGATAATGCCCACATTTGTGTCTGTGTCAGTTGCATCCGAAAGGGATATGGTTCTTGTCGCACTTCCTGTTCCGTCAACACGCAGATAGATGTTTTTGCCTTCCTTGCGGATAGAGATGTCCGTTCCGTCAACATCCGTGGCGATGTATGAATTTGAGACCGCTCCGTTGATGATCGGATAAACAACTCCAGCATTGGTGAACCGGAATCCATACTTGCATGTGCTGCCACCGATGCTTCCGAAGCCAACGTCAAAAGTCGGGTGACTTGTCGGACAGGTGAACTCAAAAGCACCGCCACCTCCAACAAGGGCTGGGGTCGTGGCATAAGCTCCGGAAGCGGCTTTCTCTTGGATGATATTGTCAGTAAAGCCATTCCTTGACACTTCAAATCCTTGCGCAGTCCATCTTGCCACTGTACTGTCGGGCTTTGACGGCACGTTGGTCTTGACCATCCATGTACGTTTCATGACATGCCACAGGGAATCTGTAGGTGAGGTATATGTTGCAAGTGCCACATCATCGTCGCCCCAGAAAGTAAAGCCTCTGTCCGGCATCGGATTGCCGTTTTCACGTCCCATGACAAGCAGACGGGAAGCGGATGAAGGGTTGTATGGATTTGCGTCATGATAAGTTCCGTTCTCCTTCAAGGCCGCATACACCGGACTTTCCTCATATGATGTTGCGGAAAGCGGTTGGGAGAGACTTCCTGCCGTGTCGGCTCCAACAGCTGTGACCCTATGGTGGTAGGCTTGGTTCTCCGCCATGTCCCAAGTCAGGTTTCCGTCGCTGTCAAGATACGAGCCTTTGAGGGTGATGCCGTACTTTACCGCCAGATAGCTCTCCACTTTTCTGCGCTCATCGGGTGTAAGCATCCTGCTGAAAACAATAAGCTCTGGGGCATATCCCCGGATGGAAGCATCACCGAAGAGCGAGGTCGGGAAATCCGTACCGAAGCTGCCAGAGGTGGAAGGGGTTCCGATGAATAATGTGGTGTTGGAGTTGTCTCCCCACAATGTTGTTGAAGGATTGCTTACCTTGAAGTAGGACACAACTCGCAGAGCGCTTTCCTTAAAACCGTTCTCGGACAAAGAATCACTTGATTGATAAAGCAGGTCTTCACCAGATGCTGAACCATAGTCCAGTGGTTCAACACCTCTACCCCTTACGGCTTTGTCCTTGCTCAGAATGGCTCCGTCGCCCTTGCGACCGTCAAGAGCATAGACAACCATATCCTTGCCGATGGTTGCCAGTTCCGGTGCAAAGACACCGATGACGGTAGCCTGTGAGAGGTCGCCGTGCTTGAGTTTGGCACTCAGACTACGAAATCCGTCTGCGAGCCAGAGACTCGGATTGAAGTTGAAGTAATGGACTGAACTGTTCGGAAGAGTAAGTTCAGACTTGACGCCACGGCTGTCCAATAGCATCAGCCGTATGGAATCCCCAGAGAAATCCTGCCAACGGTAATAACCTTGCAGGTCTGAGTTCAATGGCGCAGTCTTGAACCACAGTTCGCTTCCGCTGACTCCTCCGGGCGTTTGCGCGAAACTGCCGAGAGCGAAGCCTAACAGTAACAAAGAAGTAAACTTTCTCATGCGCTGTCAATTTGGAGTGTTTGAAAAATATAAAAACGTATGCCTCTGCCGCGCAGGGAGAGACCAGTGAGAGAGAGAACGGACTGTTGCTACGGAGAAGAATTGTGATATAGGCTTGCTCCGTAAAGTCCTATTGTCACGTGGCAGACCAATAGGCTTTACCACCAAAATAATGCTGCAAATATACAAAAATAATCTTAATAAACGGATATAATCTTTAAGAAATTTGCTGGTTTGGTGTTTTTTTTCTTATGATTTCGGTCGATTTTGCAGAAATCTTTTACATCTGTTGTATGTACTGGAGTTAGTTTGGCAAAAATACACAAATGGTCACGGCTTCAGTTTCTAATGTTAGAATGTAAATCATGGTTTGAAACTGTACACACTCGGGGTACAAATGAAAACACCAAATGCTTGTGTCGGAAAGGTATATATGAGCTGACGGTAGAGTCGTCATCAACAACAATGGCCCTGATTTGATAAACTCAGCAGAAATATTTGCGATTCATTTTTTATGATGGGGTTATGTTTACAAATTTGAGATTTCATGTAAAAAACAGGGGTATCTTATTATGATAAAAACATCAAGATACCCCTATATATAATTAGGCGTCATAACCGACAGACGGAGCGTGCTTGTTTTCCAACTATGCTTTGTTCTGTTTCTATATTCTTTGTTTCGTGTTTTTCAGCAGTATCTTGCTCCTGTGGTGGTGCCAATTCTAACTGTATTTTTCTATCCAACGCCGCCAGTTCCGCTTTAAGACCTTTCAGTTCTTCCTCTTTCTTCCAAGTCTTGCCAGCTATCTCTTCCAGTTGCGGTATTTCCTTTTCCAAAGCCTTGCATCTTGAATTATACTGCTCAATGTAGCTTGGTATCTTCTGTAAGGCATTCAATTGTTTGCCGCTGCTATCGGGTCCGACTTGGCAATGTGACCGTAGTTGTACTGGTACTTGTAATTGCCCTCGACAAAAAAGCGGTTGTCAACAAATGGAAGACCATTCTCGAAACTTGTCTCGCTGACAATCTTGACAGGGAATCCGTAGATTTCTCCAATCCGCTTGTATTGTCCGCCAGTTGTCTCTTTCTCCGCCAACATTTGCAGATGCTTTCCTATAACCTCTAAGTTCGTGGACTCCACACCATCGAGAGTGATGAGGTTGAGGATGTTGCCGTCCTTGTCTTTCTTGGCTTTGCCCATAAACTTGCCGTAGTCCTCGGTCATTCCCTTGAGAGAGGCTTTGTTGTTGCCCAGCTCTGCCGTCTTTGACTGCAATTTTGTTTCTGAGTCACGCTTGCCCCTGTTGAACGATTTGCGCTCACCCTCCAGAGAAGCAATCTTCTTCTCCAGCTTCGCCTTGTCAAGCAAGTCGGTATTTCCGGAGAGAATAGCCATGTACTCGGAAAAATTCATGCCCGATTTCTCGTCCATCGCTCCCTCGTCAATGGTTCTCGCCCCCAAAGCACCGCTTTTCAACTGTGAGATGAACGTCTGCTTGCAGTGCAGGAGGTTGAACTTGTACGAGTCAAGCGACTTTTCCACCGCATAGATGATGACATCCACCTTGTTGTCGGCATACAGCTTGGCAATCTCGTTGCCGGCACGCACACCTCGACCGTCACGCTGTGCCAAGTCTGACGGTCGATCGGGTAGGTCAAGGGCATTGCTGCCCTCTTCCCCCCTAAGAACCGTACATGAGAGTTTCCCCTCATACGGCTCAAGCTTTTCTAAGCCTCTGTTTGTATGCAGAGACCGGCTCAAACTACTTCGTGTTTCCATTTGATTTGCGGGATAATTTAAAACATTCATCATGAACCAACAGATTGCATTTCTTTCCGTTTTGAACGGTTGGCATGACATTCCATGCCTTGTGCGTATCAATAGGCTCACCGCATATAGGACATTTGCGTCCTTGCTTTTCCCATAGGTACAGCAGTGACTTGCGTCCTTTTAGCGTAACAAGCATTTTCGACTTCTTTCTTTTATAGAAGTACAGACGACAGTCTGCATCAAACGGGTTCATGTCTCCTTTAATCTGCGTGTATTGCAGGAATGGAAACGATGAAGTCAGAGACAATAATGTCAATTGGTCTTCCTTTCCGTTTGGTTTCTTGAATTTTGAAGCGAAAGTCCATTTGTTCCCTCGAATGTCATGCCAATATCGGTCTTTTATCCACCGTTTCCCTTTCTTGGAATGACGGCGTTTTGCCCATTGCCATAGTGAGAGGAATATCTGATGGTCGATTCTGTGAAATGAATCACGTGTCGCTCCATGCTGATAATAACCTCCCCATCCTCGGATTTTAGAGTTCAACATTCTGATTAACGACTCCTGTCTGCAACCCTTGTTCTCCTTAATTACCTTACGGATATTCTCCATAAAGCGTTTCTCGGATTTCTTTGTCGGCTTGGTCAATATGTCCTTGCCGTATTTGCGGATATTAAAGCCAAGAAAATCAAAACCGTCATGCACGTTGGTTATCACCGTCTTTTCCTCTGATAAGGTCAGACCTCTTTCAGACATAAATTCAGCAACCAATGGCTTGATTTCATTTTCAAGAGTTTCCTTGTTCTCGCAAGTGATGATAAAATCATCCGCATAACGTACAAGGTTCACCATTGGTGAATACAACTTACCATTAACATGATGGCGCTTATATCTATCTGCAAGAGCTTTCTGCAATCCGTCCAAAGTCATATTGGCAAGTGTCGGAGAAATTATACCACCTTGCGGTGTTCCTTCCTCGGTCGGGAACATTTGCTTGTTGAAAACATAGCCACATTTCAACCATTTTCGGAGTATTGCCTTATCCATTGGGATATTGGCAAGTAACCACTCATGGCTGATATGGTCAAAACACCCTTTTATGTCACCCTCCAAAATCCATTCGGGAGAATATCCCTTTCGGAGAATGTTATGACATTGCTGTACTGCATCCATACAGCAGCGTTCCTTGCGGAAACCGTATGAACGAGTATCAGCTGTAGTTTCTGATACAGGCTCCAATGCCATAAGATAGAGTGCTTGTATGGCTCTGTCTTTCATTGTCGGTATTCCCAACGGTCGCAGTTTGCCGTTGCTCTTCTTGATATGAACTCTTCTCAGCGGCATTGGCTGGTAGCCTCTGCGTTTGAGTTGGGTTATTGCTTGCGTTTTAGCTTTAGGGGTATCCCATATTTCTTTGTCAACCCCAGGAGTACAACCACCCCCGTTAGAAGTAACCCTCTTTACGGCTAAGGCTTTTGCGTAAAAAGAGTGGGTAAGCGTCCATTGCAAGGCTTTCACCTTGTTATGTCTGCCTTCCTTCTGAGCCTTTACAATACGAGCTTGAAGCTTCTTAACAGCTTGCTCCGCCTTAGTCCAGTCTATTCTGTCCCAATTTGATTGCAGGTTGTCAGTCGGCGCACACGATTGGTCGAGGAGATTTTCTTTGATTTTATCGTTCATTTGCATTCCTACTTTAAAAAGTTCTAAAAGTTTATTGTAAAGAATTACCATTTGGCTAATGTTGGGTATTTGCCTCCCAAACATTACCACAGAAGTCTGCCCACTTTCGTGGTAGGTTGATGTTGTCCCTTGTCAACTCGTGATAAGTGGCTCAAACCCTATCCGTCCCATTACAGAACGGCATTCGCTTTCTCTGTTATCTTATACCTGCACATCATTCAGCATCCATTACTTTCAGCTTACCTGTCTTTTGTCTGACAGGAGATGTACAGGCTTACCATGTTCCACATAGATAACTAACGGATAGGTTAGGTTCTGTCTCATCCTCCGGCGGTGCTTATATCCGTGTAATCCTACCATGGAGAGGATTAACCGACCGCTTCCCTTTTGGGTAGAGTGTGCCAGTATCTTACACTCTTTCGTGACATTACGAAGTTTACTAACAGTTCGCTTGCGCTAACCATACTATCCAGCCTCGCCACTCTACGGTATGATACTAACCGTACTTCACTTCCCCTCACGGTTCTGTCTTGTCTTGCGAAAGTGTACTTTGTCCCGACCGCTTAATACAACATTAAGGTGCATCGGTCGGTAGGCTACCGCTGACGGAACAGCGGGTTAAAGCTGATACTTAAAATATCATTCCAACAATTATCTATGCGACTTCATGTCGCACCCACGGTGTGTCCAAATGATGAATAGCAACACACCTTTTTTGTGCATTTACGCCTGTACCCAACATGGATGTGGAGCCGAACAATACTCGTACCGAACCCTCGTTCATAGCTGCTATCACCGCCTTTCTTGCCCTCTCGTTCTTGCATTCCTGAATGAAGCGGATTTCAGAGGACGGTATGCCATAATCCTCTATCAGCTTGCGTTTGATTTCTGAATACACGTTCCATTCCCCAGGTCGGTATGTTCCCAGATCTGAGAATACGAACTGCGTGCCCTTATGACCGTCGTAACGGTGATAGTAGTCGGCTATCATCTTCGCACAATGGCTCGCCTTGTTGTCGGGATGGTCCTCACAAGTCGGGTCTATCATGCGCATGTCGAGTGCCATCTTTCGGGCATAGTCCGTAGCAATGAGCATCTTTGCCTTCTCTTCCGTTTCCGACAGAGGCGGTCTTCCGAGGATGGTGGCATCGCCCGTCTTGGCAAACTCCATCAGCTTTTGGATGAAATCTTCCTGCTCTGGTGTCGGCGGTATATTATGAAGGATCTCGTTCTTCTCCGGTCTGTCCACACCAACCGCCTCCGCCGTGCGATAGTCGGTTATCTCGTTGTAGAAAGCAGCAAGCTCCGGTACCTTGATGAAGTATCGGAAACGCTCCTTCTGCACGATGTTGTTGGTGACGTTAAACTCGAAGTCGGTAGTTTTCTTGGCGAAGATTGCCGCCCACGCATCGAAACAGCGGATGTCCTGACGCTCCAGTTCCTTGGGGCGCAGGTACTTGAAGAGCAGATACAACTCAGTCAGTGAGTTACTGATAGTTGTTCCCGACAGGAATGTCGCTCCAAGATCTCTGCCTGTCCGCTCCTGTATGGTACGGATAGCAAAGAGCATGTTGAGTGCCTTCTGGCTTCCCT